>Ga0224722_1001613_pt1 | contig 12430 bp, 13 predicted proteins | sample Balambano_FR1_Me_FD_161646 | JGI IMG/M metagenome (GOLD analysis project Ga0224722, IMG submission 161646) | Freshwater sediment microbial communities from Lake Towuti, South Sulawesi, Indonesia - Balambano_FR1_MetaG | ecosystem: Environmental > Aquatic > Freshwater > Lake > Sediment | place...
GCTTTGGATGATGCAGGTGAACATTTCTCTCAAACTGAGCGCCGTGCAGATGAAGCCTCTCGCAGTGTTACAACTTGGTTGAAATGCCACTATATGCAACAGCATTTAGGTGATGAGTTTGTTGGCATCATTAGTGCTGTCACTGAATTTGGTCTATTTGTCACGCTGAAAGACTTATATGTTGATGGCATGATCCATGTCAGCCAATTGGGCGAAGACTATTTTGTATATGATCAAGCAAGTCAGAGCTTAGTTGGACAGAATCGTGGACAAGCATTTAGCTTGGGCGATGAAGTGAAAATTCAGGTCGCTGGTGTCAATCTTGAAGAACGTAAAATTGACTTTAAGCTCATTCAGCAGTTGACCCATCTCGGTCGTGTGATCCGTCAAAAAGCACCGCGTGCTTCCTCAACTAAAGATCAAACAACCGAAGAGGTGTTTAGCAAAGCACCAGTCAAGGCAAAATTAAGTGAAGATGGTGAAAAGCCTGTTCGGAAGAAGAAGGACAAGAATAAACCGAGCACTTATACGAAGAAGCCAAGTAAGAAAGCATCTGCTAAGCCTGAAACCAAAGAAAAGGCAAAGAAAAAAGTAAAAAAGAAAAAGGCAAATGCGAAAGCTAAGAGTGAGTAATTTGTGAAAAATAAGAGGGCTTCGGCTCTCTTACTCACTTCAAAAACTATAAAGAGTATTAATTCCAATGAATTTATTATTAGATTTAAATGCAATTTTAACTATTACTATTTCACTTTTAGCTCTTCTGGTTACTTATACTGTATTCAAGTCTAATCAGAGACCTCAGATTATAATTTTTGCAACACCTCATTATGGAAAAGAAACTTTTATCCAACTCAATGTAAAGAATATTGGTAATGGTATAGCTGAGAATGTCAAATTTTCTAGTAGTCAGCCAATCCCTTACCGAGCTTTCGGTATCTCTCAATTGAATGGAAAAAAAGAAATATTCGAAAGTGGAATTTTCAAACGTGGTATAAAAATTTTTCACCCCAATTATAGTTATATTTATGATTGGGGGCAGTTTGGAGGACTTAAAGAAGCTTTAAATGATGAAATTATAATTTTCACTGTTTCTTATTTATACAAACACCCTCTGAATTTATGGAAATCTAAACATATAGATATTTCAATTATTGATATCAACGAACTTGAGGCACTACCTTCAACTATAGGTGATATCAATGATCGTCTGAATAAAATCAATAAAACTTTAGAAAAAATTAATCTAAGTATAAGCAAAAAACCAAATCAACCTTGATTTCCACCTCTATAAGCCCTACATCTATAACTATGTTTAAAGATGATATGGCAAAAATACAATGACACTACAGCAAGCAACACTTCCTGTTCCTCAATTTGATCAAATTCAACTTGCCGACTTAAAACAACAAATTGAACAAAGTATCCAAAATGGTCAAAAATTCTTAAATCAACTGAATGAAGTTCCACACGACTCTGAAGCACAACTTGCAACACTGACCGAAGTGGATCAACTTGAAAATAACATGAGCGAAGTATGGGGAATTCTGTCACACCTCAATGCCGTCATGAATAATGCAGAAACTCGTGAAGTTTACCAATCACTATTACCGAGTTTGAGCGAATATTATACGCAACTGGGGCAACACACAGCCTTGTATCAAACTTACCAACAGCTTCATGATGCTCCTGTTTTTCAAACCCTCAGTGAAGCACAACAAAGTGCGATTAAACTCGCTTTGCGTGATTTCAAACTTTCAGGTGTTGCACTTGTAGGTGAAGCAAAACAACGTTATGCGGAAATTTCAGCACGTTTATCTCAGCTTTCATCTGATTTCTCCAATCATGTTTTAGATGCAACCCAAGCTTACTTCAAGCCATTAACTGAAACACAACTCAAAGGCTTACCACAAAGCAATGTTGAATTATTAAAGCAATACGGGCAACAACGTGAACTTGAACAAGCTGTTGCGACACTCGATTTCCCAGCTTATTTTGCTATTCTCACCTATGCCGATGATCGTGAATTGAGAGAAGAGCTTTACAAAGCCTACGTTACCCGTGCATCAGAACAATCAGACAAAACTGAGTTTGATAATACACCCGTAATGGAAGAAATTCTGAGCCTACGTCAAGAAATGGCACAATTACTCGGCTTCAGCAATTTTGCTGAATATTCACTTGCTAGCAAGATGGCACCTGATGTTGAGACAGTGAATCAATTCTTGGTTGATCTCGCAGAACATGCCCGCACCCCTGCACTAGCTGAAATTGCAGAACTTAAAACTATCGCACAACACGATGGCATTGATGAATTAAAACCGTGGGATACAACTTATTACTCAGAAAAGTTAAAACAACAGCAATTCAATCTTTCACAAGAAGCACTTAAACCTTATTTCCCTGCACATAAAGTGGTACATGGTTTATTCCAAATTGTGCAACGTCTCTACGGTATTCAGATCATCGAACGCCAAGCACCTGTTTGGCAAAATGATGTGCGTTATTTTGAAATTGAAGATCAAGGTCAAGTGGTTGGTGGATTCTACTTTGACCTTTATGCTCGGAATGGCAAACGTGGTGGTGCATGGATGAGCGGTTTCCGTTCGCGTGTACAGACTGCAAATGGGTTACAAAAACCAATTTGCTATATGGTCTGTAACTTCACGCCACCGATTGGCGATCAACCTGCATTACTCACCCACGATGAAGTGATCACCTTATTCCATGAATTTGGTCATGGCTTACACCATATGCTTACCGAGGTGGATAATATCTCAGTTGCAGGCACACATGGTGTTGCTTGGGATGCAGTCGAGTTACCAAGTCAGTTCATGGAGTTCTGGGCATGGGACAATGAAAGTTTAGACGTGCTGAGTGAGCATACTGAAACTAAGCAAACCCTTCCGCAAGAATTATTATCAGCTTTGCTCAATGCACGGTTTTTCCAATCAGGTATGCAAACTTTGCGTCAGATTGAATTTGCCTTGTTTGACTTAACCATCCACCGTCAAACTCCTGCATTGAACAGTCAGCAGATCCAAACGACCTTAGATGATATTCGCAACAAATTTACCGTTGTGCCAACCGTTGCGTATAATCGTTTCCAACACAGTTTTAGTCATATTTTTGCGGGTGGTTATGCAGCAGGTTACTATTCGTACAAATGGGCAGAAGTTTTAGCCAGTGATGCTTTTGATCGTTTCGAAAGCGAAGGAATTTTTAATACCGAGACAGGAAAAGAGTTTAGACAGTTTATTCTAGCAGTTGGCGGAAAAGATACAGCGCTTGATGCGTTTCGCAATTTCCGAAAAAGAGAACCAAAAATAGATGCATTATTACGCCATCAAGGTTGGACGAACAGTCACAAAACCGCTTAAACTACGTCATTATTATTCACAGGGTGTAATTAACTAACATGAAAAGACAATTCATCGCGGGTGCAAAATGTCCCAAATGTGGAGCGTTAGATCGTGTTGTTAAAATCATCACTGTGGATGACGAATGGATTGAATGTATCGAATGTGCTTATAGCGAAAAACGCCCAACCCATGTGGAAGAGCAGCAACCCGCTGAGCCAGATGAAATTGGGGTGATACAATTCAAACCTCGTCATTTTGACTAGAAGGTTAAAAATAATGTCCACATACCAAACTGAAAATTCCAAATTATTATGGATGATAATTGGCGGAATTAGTGTTGTTGTGGTTCTGTTCATTGCTGTCCAATGGTTTTTATCACAAAAAGATCAGCAATCAACAACCACAGCTATGCAACCTGTTACCGAAAAAGCCATTACATCACAAACAGAGGCCGTTACCTCTGAAGCAACGACTGCCACAAGTGAGGCTGTTGCACCAGTACAATTAGTCGAAGAATCGATTGTTAAAACACCTCTACCAACAAATGATAGTTTAGCAAAAGAAGAAATTGCGAAATTAGATGATATTCATCAACAACTTCAAGATCAACGATATGAACTTAAGCAGCAACATAACGACATCGATACATTACTCAAACTGAAAGAAGACCAAATTAAATTAATGGAAGCAAAAATCGCTGCTCAGGATAAATCTTAGAACCATAAAAGCTTTAATGTTATTTAAAGCTTTTGATCAACATTAAGAGAAAACTCTCTGATTTTAAATTCAGTATTCTAAAGTGAATGACACAATTTTCTAACCAGAGAAATTTTAATGGGAGTACATCAATTCTCTTAAATAAATAGGATGATCCCAATGGAAAAGTACATTCCCTTAATTCACCGACAGGCATAAAATACCTTCAGTCTCTCAGACCTGTAACTGATATGAACGATCATCAAACTAATCGCAATCTTTTTTTAGCGATTGGTTGTCTTACGACTTCTGCCCTCCTTTTTTCAGTCATGGGCATCTGTATTCGTTATGCATCACATACCGTTGATAACTACACCATCGTTTTTTTCCGTAATGTAGTTGGGCTGATCCTATTTTTACCTTTTATTTTTAAACAAGGTATGGGATTTGTAAAAACAGAAAAACTTTGGATGCATACATGGCGCAGTATTGTGGGACTTGCCGCAATGTATGGATTTTTTTATGCAATTGCTCATTTAAAATTATCCAATGCTATGGTGTTTACTTACTCATCTCCTATTTTTATTCCACTGATTGCATGGTTATTTCTGAAAGAAAAAATAACTAGATCAATGCTCTGTGCGGCTGCTTTAGGGTTTATTGGCGTATTCTGTGTTGCAAAACCCGATCAAGGCTTACTCAATTGGATTTCAGTGGTTGGAATCGCCTCCAGCCTACTCGCTTCAATGGCTTTTGTAACTGTACGTGCACTGACGAAAACCGAACCACCTGAGCGGATCGTATTTTATTTCTGTTTTATTGGCTCATTACTCTCCATTATTCCAATGTTTTGGGTTTGGCGACCATATTACCTACAAGAACTCATCTTTTTGATTAGTGCGGGTATTCTTGCCAATGTCAGCCAAATTTTTATGTCTCATGCCTATCGACTTGCCCCAGCAGGACAAATTGCACCTGTGAATTACATGGCGATTATTTTTGCAGGAGTTTGGGGCTTCTTACTTTGGAATGAAGTGCCTGATTTTTATAGTGTGATTGGATTTGGTATTATTTTGCTGGCAATTTTATTGTGTAGTCCGTTGACTCAACGTCAAAAGAAAATGATTCAACCCTAAAATATTTGATCTTTAAAAGTGACTTATCAACATGGATAAGTCCAAAGCATTTTTACATCTTAAAACAAGAAAAGCACCCGAAGGTACTTTTCTTGTTTCGACTTTTAGTGCTTATACCAACCAAACATTTGGAAGATATATGGTGCATAAGTCACCAACACCAACGATGAGAATAATACGATAATTGGCAATAACCAACGCTCATAACGATAGTAGAAACTTGTATATTTCTCTTTCGCTTCCTTATCAGCAGCCGAGACTTCCTCATCCCCGACGGAGAGTCGCGTCAGCAAATGGTTCAATGCAACAGGTGGTGTTACATAACCAAATTCAAATGCAACCAATACGATCATCCAGAAGTGGATCGGATGAATACCATTCTCGTAGGCCACAGGTGCAACTGTCGCAGCAACCAGAATCACCGCACCAAACGGATCAGTCGTCATACCAATAATGGCAAGTAACAATGCAATGAAAGCTAGTGAAATATAGATATTGCCCAAGTGTGTTGGTAATAACTCAACCACTTCAGCACGTTCAATCAGACCACCGACACTCGCAGACAATGCCATAAGCAGAATCAATGCACCGATATGACCCACTGTTTCTGAGGTTGCAAAACGTATAGCCCCACCGAAACCAAAACTCTTACTACCATGAGGATCATGGGTTTTTAAGAAATCTGATTTTTGCTCGTGTTCACGAACCAATGCTTCATGTTTAACATCGACCACAGCCGCTGGAGCAACTCTTGCTGCAAACAATTTGTCAAACAGAATCATTGCAATCAATACCAACGGTAAAATCATTGGTGCTGTAAACTCATTGATCGATGTATCTAAAGCAAATTTATAGAACATCACAACAGCGAAACCAATGATCACATATGGAATCACAGGTACACATGCACGCAACATTCCTGGAACAGCAACTTTCGGAGAGTTTACACGGAATTTCTCTTCAGCAAGAATCAATGAAACGCCAAGGAAAATAAATGCGGTTAACCAGAAGACATAAATACCATGGTCAAATAACTCAGTAGAAGTTACATGACGACTATCGAGCATCGAAATCAAAATTACAAGTAAGCATGGACGAATCACCACACCTAAAGAACCCGACATTGCCGATACAGCTAATGCATATTGACGGCGTGCACCAGAGTTCCAAACCTCTTTATAAATGATTGCACCTGCTGCAATAACGAAAATACCAGAAGCACCTGTATATGCTGTTGGAATTGCCGCTGCAATTAAGATTAACCAAGTTAAAGTTTCAGGTGCTAGATTCCACGGACGCAGGATATTTAAGAATAAATCCATCACACGCGTTTGAGTCAGTAACATACCTGCCCAAATAAACAATGCAAGGTTTAAGAAAATACCAGAGAACTCAACAATAATTCCCAAGTAGATCCCTTGCCCCATTGGATAATCCATGAAGAAAGTAAAGATTATCCCCGTGATCAGTGACATCTGTGCATACAATGGTACGCTCAACACAGCCAAACCAAAATTACCTTTAGGTTGTGCTGTTTTAGGAATCAAGAATAATTGTACTAAGCTGATTAAGGTTAAAGAGACAAAAAGCGCTATCCATAACCATGAAATCGCTAATGTTTTTGAAGTCAATTCTACGCCAGAATTCAGCAACGAGTTATACTGACTAATTGTCGATAAACTCAGTAAGGCATTACCTACAACCATAAATGCTGAATAGACACGATAGTCCATCTTCGTTTTAGGTGCACGTAAACCAATGTGGTGATAACGTAAAGAAGCTGTGATAGAGGTGAACAACACCATGATCAGTAAAAGTACAGTCTGATTTTCAGAACCTAACTTAAAAATACCAAAGAAAGTGGTTTCAACTTGACGATAAGTACGAATACTTGGATGAGCATCCAAATGTTTCATGGCTTTATCGTAGAATTGATATTTTTCTTCACACTGTTGTTGTGCAGCTAATAAAGAAGCGCGTACATCTGATTCAGATGCTGTACCAAACATACTTGCAAACTCATCAGCAGCATTTGCTTTCATCTGCTCTTGAACTTGTGCTTCAATATTAGGATGTCGATCACAAGATGGTTTTTCAGGTTCAGCTCGTAAAAACGAATACTGCATTCCTATTTTTTCATCACCGTACAAACGCTCCCCCATACGGAGCATTTGACCGTGAATCATCTCGCCAGTACCAATAAGCAAAGTCATTAGCAACAAAGCAAGAATGATGAATGTTGATATCCAATCATTCCAGATATAACCCAGTCGGGCTAATCCAGACTTTTTCTCTTGATCATTTTGCATGTCTATTCCAGTTTATTGTTATCAACACCCATCCAAAGATGTTGAATCATGCGATGTCCATGGTTGATAGATAAGTGAATTTACCCTCTTCGTAACCAATCCCTTTTAACCGCCTAAATTTGCAGCAATCTTTCCTAAAAAAGAATGACTGCAATCACTTTTTTGTTGGTTTTTTTTATCAACTAATATGTTCTCTTTGCAAGCGCCTAAAAAATAAATAGCCCAATCCGCATAATAAGCCACCAATTGCACCAACTAAATGGGCTTCAGTTAATACTGGACTACCAATCAATTGAGCTGTATTTGTTTGACCAAAGGTATTTTCCCATATCAATTTTGCAATGATCAGAGATAGAACCAATACAGCAAATTTTTTTTCTTTAGGGTATTTCAAGTACACAAGACCGACAGCAACATACAATCCATGCAAAACACCAGAAAGCCCAGCATAAGTGTCAATATAAGATAAATAAAAATAAAAGGTGAGACTGATAAACAGAGGAAGAATTAAAAGTAGAGCACACAGATGCCAATTACGTACATGAGGGAAAATGAAAGGTAAACATGCGAATGCCAACATGTTCAGGAAGAAATGTACCCACCCCATATGAACCCAATGTGCTGTCCATAATCGCCAAAACTCTGTGAGTAAAGCAGGTTTCCAATAAATAAAATGATCAGGAAAGACTTGTAAACACGCTGACAATGAAACACATACAGCGATCAAAATGACTTTCCGCATCCTTATTTGATCATTCATTGAGTACACCTCATGAAAAAAAGACCTTTTACACATTTAAACACTAAGATGGTAAAAGGTCATTTCATTCAGATTATTCAGCAGATTTATTTTCTGCTGGTGCAGAAGCTCCACCGTCAAATAATTCATCTAATTCAGATGAACTTTCTTGCTTGTCATCCCAGAAAGAAGTGAAACCTTCATCGCCAGCACGAACGCCAGTATTCTCCGTCCAATAACGATCAGCAATACCTCGTACCATCAAACCAGCCATTTTATCAATCAATCTAAATTGAGGATTTGCTGGTTTATCTTCACCCGTTGCAGCAGCATAAGAGCGGAATGCATCACGAAGTTTTGCATCATCTCCACTTGCTTGAGCAGCTACGGCATATAATGCATGTGATAAACGAACACCTTTTTTCTCGCCAATTTGCATCGATTCTTTCATCGTTGCATACGGCTCAGGCTTACCATCCCCTGCACCTGGTAATAAAGTCCAGATGACAGCACGAGTCGCCATTGGCGCACCCCAGAATTTTTCATTGTCCAAGCAAGCCATACCACGCTCAACAATACCTGCAATATCTTTTGGTACGTTCACCGCACCACCAGAATTAATATCATTGGTCATTGCTTGTAAACCACTCACCATCCCTAATAGATAAACTGTTTGGTCTAAATCATTACGCATCGTTGGACATGAGTCGCCCAATTTATATTTATATTTTGCTTCCCAACGGTTAGCGAAAAGTTGATAACCTGCATATTGACGTTCAGCAGCGATACCCGCCCAACGCTTTTGTTCAACACGCGCATCTTGAGCTTCAGATACATGACCTGCTTTAGAAGCACGCAAATAGCGTAATTCTGCTTCCAATGCTTTATTTTCAGCACAGATACCTGCAGAGGTATATAGTAGTACTGCCATACGTGTCGGGTCTGCACCCATATCTTTGGTTGACATCACAGCAGGAGTTAAGGCATTCCCTGAGTTACACACCATTTCAGCATCATCCATTGCCAAAATCGGTGGAACAATATGATTTTCACTAAAACCTAATGCAATATTAGCCCCTGTTTTAATGACTTGTGAACACCCGGATAACATTGATGTTGTAAGTAACGCAACCGCCACACCCTGTCCCATTTTATGGAATTTAGACATTCTTCCTGTCCTCTAATTAATTTGTTTTTCCTTTTAGACGTACCTTATCAGATGCAATACTTGAATTAAAGAGTAATTGCTCTAAATTAACATGTGCATTTTGACACAATTCACAGATAAACGAATTGACAGAGAGTTGAAAATACAAAAATTTTAGGCAAAAAAAAGTAGCATTGCGACGGTTCAGCACATGCTACTTATTAACTGGTAAAAACGTGAAACTCTTTATCTTTTAATTATGTTGAAAGTAATCCTTGAGTAATGTTCCTGCTCTTCCTACAACGATTGCCATAACAATCGCAATTACTAGAAACATCCACATTGAAATCTCCATAGAGACCTCCTACAACATTGCGTGTCTATTTTTGATAGACACTAGATTGGCGTTCGCCATCAGTATTCATGGGAGTATGATATATTGATGACACTTTCAATCTCTTTCTCTTGTTCACAACAACTTTTGATTGATGTGATTCAAGAAGTTCCCTGAGTAAAGTTCCTGCTCTTCCTATAACAATTGCAAAAATGATTGCAATCACCAGAAACGACCATGTTGGAATTTCCATTACTTTGGACCTCCACCACACTTTACGTTGGTGTTTGTACTTTAACGAAAATAAATGTAGCTTGACCGCCATATTGTCTGACAATCATGATTTTCACGAATTTTTAGAGTATTTAATCTAACAATTTAAACTCAATGAGCCTTTAAAGCACATAAGCAATTGAAATTTAATTATTTATTAATTATATACAATTGTAGAATTGTCAAACAATCACACTAGTTTTACCAGTAATTTTAAGTTTTTCCACTGTAGAAGTGGCAATTGATCCCACCAAATCGTGAGAGGTTGATACTGAGCATCAGAAAAATAGAGTGTGATATAGACTTGATGATCAATTATTTTGCTAATTTTTCTACGCTGAGTTTCTAAAGATGGATCAGAAAACCTGAATGACCAGTCTTGCTGATCTAAATATTCAAAATGCTTTATATAAGGCTGTTTTAAAAAGTAAGACCAAGTAAGCCCCATAATAAAAAGACTAAGCAGCCAAAATGCCAAAGACAGTAATTGGTAAGTTAAACTTAAAATGACTAGAAAAATAAAAAGTTGCAATACGAACGAAAATCGACTGTATTGCAACTCAAAAACACGATTAGCCATGGACGTAATGTTTTAGTTTTAAAATAAAATTTTTTATCTCAACACGAGGTGGCTCACCCACTTCCATAAACCAATCCAATAAGTCTGGATCTTCTTGATCAACCAACTCAGCAAATAACGCTTTTTCAGCAGCATCAGCGGTGAGGTAATGGTTTTTAACATAAGGATCAAAATACACATCAATTTCTTTTAAACCGCGACGTGCGCGATAAATGACCTTACGTTCTTCTAGCGTTATTTCATCAGACATTATTTGTTCCACTATGCAACAATTTTCCCACATAGTGTACCCGATCCCCCATTAACTTCGCAGCGTTTTTTCTCAAGTGACCAAATACATCAATCAAATTGAGCATTGATCACATTGTTCACTATTTTCGATTTCTTGTATCGTGATGATGATCGTTTAAATCCAATGACTAGGGAAAAAATAACAAATGCAATCAGGTGCAATTCGTCCAATTCCAAATATGTTACCACGTAAACTATTTACTTCTGATCATGAAGCATTTCGTGAAACTGTGCGTAAATTCTATGAAAAAGAAGTTGTACCAAATATTGAAAAATATGAGAAACAACAACATGTTGATCGTGACTTATGGAACAAAGCAGGTGAACTAGGCTTACTCTGTACCACAATGCCAGAACAATATGGTGGCTCTGGGGTTGACCGTTTGTACAGTATGATTCTCATTGAAGAACAAGCTTATGCAATGGACTCAAGTACAGGTTTCTCATTACATTCCGATATCGTTGCCAATTATGTCAATAACTTTGGTAATGAAGAACAGAAGCAACATTGGTTGCCAAAAATGGCAACAGGTGAAACCGTGACCGCAATTGCAATGACTGAACCGGGCACAGGTTCAGACCTTCAAGCCGTCCGCACCACAGCTGTACTTGATGGTGATGAATATGTGATTAATGGTTCAAAAATCTTTATTACCAATGGTTATTTATGTGACATGGCAATTGTCGTCTGTAAAACAGGCAACAATGAAAAAGGCTCAGCAAATTTATCATTAATCATCGTTGAAGCTGATCGTGCTGGTTTTAGTAAGGGTAAACCTTTAAATAAAATCGGAATGAAAGGACAAGATACTTGCGAATTGTTCTTTGACAATGTGCGCGTACCTAAGGAAAACCTACTTGGTATGGAAGGTATGGGCTTCATCATGTTGATGAAAGAACTTGCGTGGGAACGTATGTTAGTTGCGATTATTTGCCAAGCGGGTGCTGAAGCTGCTTTTGCACATACAGTGCAATATACCAAAGACCGTAAAGCCTTTGGTAAAGCAATTAGTACTTTTCAAAATACACGTTTTAAACTCGCGGAATTACGTACAGAAATCGACTTTTGCCGTACTTATTTAGATCGTTGTATGGAGCTACAATTAGAAGAAAACTTAGGTGTTGATGCTGCTGCAGCTGCGAAATACAAAATTTCTGATATGTTCTCAAAAGTTGTAGATGATTGCTTACAACTACATGGTGGCTATGGTTATATGTTGGAATATCCAATTGCACGTGCCTATATCGACAACCGCGCCAATCGTATCTATGCAGGCACTAACGAGATCATGAAAGAATTGATTTCTCGTACACTATAATATTCATTATCCATAAAGGGATAGCATCACTCGGCTATCCCTTTATTATTTATTTTTGTTCAGTTTTTTCCACAGGCTGAGCTGGTGCAGCAGCTGGATTCATTCGAGCCATTAACTGTTTTACGGTTGGATTGTCAACATGTTGTTGCATCGTTGTATTTAAAGCCGTACGTGCATTTTGTGTGGTGAAATGAGCAACCTCATTACCAATATCGCTGGCTTTCTTTGCCCATGCCTGACCTTCGTT
>Ga0224722_1001614_pt1 | contig 12422 bp, 9 predicted proteins | sample Balambano_FR1_Me_FD_161646 | JGI IMG/M metagenome (GOLD analysis project Ga0224722, IMG submission 161646) | Freshwater sediment microbial communities from Lake Towuti, South Sulawesi, Indonesia - Balambano_FR1_MetaG | ecosystem: Environmental > Aquatic > Freshwater > Lake > Sediment | place...
CACAGGATCTGGTAAATCGACAACCTTAGCAGCCATGCTGCGCCACTTGAATGAAAACCATCACAAACATGTGGTAACTATTGAAGACCCTATTGAATACGTTCATCCATCCCAAAAGTGCCTGATTAGCCAACGGGAAGTTGGACTGCACACCCTGGAATTCCAAACGGCACTTCGAGCTGTTTTACGGGAAGACCCAGACGTTATTCTAATTGCGGAAATGCGCGATCGCATCACCGTCGATACTGCGCTCAAGGCCGCCCAGACTGGACACCTCGTCTTTGGCACCTTGCACACCCGCAGCGCCATCAACACTATTAATCGCTTGCTTAACATCTACAACCCTGATGAGCAGCCTTCCATGCGTATTCAAATCACCGAATCCTTGATTTCAGTGATCGCTCAGCAGCTAGTAGCAACTACAGATGGCCGCCTCACCGCAGTTCACGAAATTCTAATTAACACCCCTGCCATGCAAGACTTCTTGCTTAAGGGACAAGATACGGATGCCTTCCAGTTGATGGAAACCGACACCAATGAAGGGATGCAAATCATGAATCAAGCGCTGTGCGACTTGGTGCTTTTGGGCAAAATTAGTCCTGATGAGGCCGTAAAAGCTTCGCCCGACCCAGGAGATTTGCGTCGTCGAGTCCGCAACGAAGGGTTTGACCCAGGGCGTTCTTCTAACCGCGAGTTCTAAGTCAACCATAATTTCGCAGAAAGTCTATTGGCAAGAATGGGGTGGTTAGCAGGAGCTACTACCCCTGTTTTTGTAGTTCTACCAAGCCAGACTATGCAGTTGAGCCGGTCTGTATAGCTGATGATGAAATATTGAAGTAGGTCGTCGCGATCGAATTCACGTGATACTAAAATGCCAAAACGCCTGTCCAGAGGGAAATTTAGAGCTATTGATGCTTGGTTGCAGGTCAAAAACAGACGCGCTAGAATAGTACACACGAACTAAAAAATGAGTTCTTGACCTATGACTAAGCATTTCATTCTTAGCCTTGACCCCACAGCCAAATATGAATGGGATCGGTGTACATTACGGGATCCAATTACGGCTGAGCATCCTGCTCTCGCGACTTTGGTGGCTGAAGCAGTAGGTGCCCCTGGGTCCTACTTGGTGTCTGTGAACATTGAAGTCACGATTTTGGAGCAAGCAAGCAAGCCAGTTGCGTACAGTGTCGATGCTCAGCCTAACCGTACAGTTGGCCCGGTGGATTTGCCCAGCCGCGTGGCTGTGCCGCAACTAGCAGAGTTGGTAGCTTAGTGGACAGGATGGGAGGTTGTTATGAAACTTAGTTTGAATCAGTATCCTAGTGCGATCGCCCAAGCCGCCCAAGTGGTTAATGAGCTAGACCACCAGATTGCAGAGACACGTCAACATATTGCTCGATTAGAGGGCAATGCCGATCGCATCGTCGCCTTTGAAGCCAATCTGAAAAACGATAATCAACGCCGCGCCCGTCGGTTTGAAGTGTTGCAAGTTAATCCAGAGTACCCTCGCGCCTGCGATGTACTCAACCGCCTCATCACCGATAAATCTCACGCTGTCGCTCGGTTAGAGCATTTGCGTAATGAGTTTAATGTAGCGATGCTAGAAACACGGATGGCAATTGCCCAGCAATTAGTTGGGCTTGAGTCTAGGGAACTGGTTGGTTTGTAGACTCCAGCCATTGTTTTCTAGTCTTAGTTTTCTAACCCCAAGCGCCCTAGCCCAAAACCCGACGTTGCTGATGATGAAAGGCCAACTGTAGCAGCGATCGTCCCAGAGCCAAGACCCCCAACGCACCCAAGCTAAACGCTACGATCGCCCAATTTGCCTGACTGCCCAGCAGTAAAAAACCCATTGTTAGAGCAAACCCGCTAAAACAGGTATATCCCAAACTAGCAACGGTTAGTTGCAGTGCTCTAATAGTGCGATCGCGCTCCATAATTCGCTCCCGTGCCCAAGTTTCCTGCTGCTCCAAACGGTCTTCCAACTGTTCCAACAGTACTCGCAGTGCACTGGGCTGGCGCAACTTGTAAGTAAGAAACTTACCTGTTTGTTGGGTAAGCGCTTGCAGACCACTCGTTCCCACCAAACTCTTAATGAAGGGCTTGGCACAAGCTATCAAGTTGTAGTGCGGGTCAAGGTGGCGAGCAACCCCATCTAGCGTCGTCAAAGCCTTAATAATAAAAGTCATCTTGGCAGGCAAGCGGAAGGGCTGCTGCTGAAAAATGGCATACAGCTCATACTTCATTTGCCGAAACGCTTGGAGTTCGATCGGCTTATCTGTAAACTTATCCAGCAAAAATTGGGTCATGCGTCGGACTGGCGTCATGTCTGACGTAGACTCCAACAACCCCATCGTCGTCAGAGTACTGATAACCTCATCGGTATCTTTGCGCAAAATGGCAAAAAACGTCTGCACCATCTGGGTTTTATCCATTGGTGCCACCTCAGCCATCATGCCAAAGTCATAGAAGATCAAACAACCATCTTGACTCACGGCCATATTGCCTGGATGAGGATCTGCCTGAAAAAAACCATCCTGCAATAACTGTTTCAGATAAGAGCAGACACCTAACTGGTTAATCGCTTGAACATCAATGCCGCACGCTTCCAAACTCTGGAGATCATTAATTTTGATTCCCGGCACGTACTCCATTGTCAACACCTTACGAGTAGTGTATTTGGGAAATACTTTAGGAACGACAATACGCGATTGAAATCGGAAATTGTAGCCAAAGCGATCAGCATTCATTGCCTCTTGAATATAGTCAATTTCCTTATAAAGAATGTCTGCAAACTCACGATAAATTGCTTCCAGGTCGTTTTGCTTTACCCAAGGCAAATAGCGCTGACTAAACCACACCAACCGATGCAGGATCTTAAAATCCAAGTCAAACAACTTATCCAACCCTGGACGCTGCACCTTAACCACCACCTCTTCACCAGTGTGCAAGCGCGCTCGGTGCACTTGCCCCAAACTGGCAGCAGCCAAGGGTTTAGGGTCAAAGTCCTGATATAGCTGATGAACCGGTGCTCCCAGTTCTGCTTCAATAGTGGCGATCGCAGCCTCAGAACTAAAAGGAGGCACCCGGTCTTGCAACTGGCTTAGCGCTCGCACATACTCCAATGGCAACAAATCGGCTCGAGTCGAAAGTGCTTGCCCAATTTTGATAAACGTTGGCCCTAAATCCAACAAAGTTCCCACTAGCCACTGTGCTCGTCGGTTACGACGGCTCTTGGAGTGCTTTGGAAACGCTCGATCCAACCACAGGTAGGTCATGAACTGAGCTGCAGATGCAAAAATATCTACCTGGCGAGCCAATGGAGAGTAGTGGGCACGCTGCCAGCGAGGGGCTTTGAGAGTAGCTGTTTTCGTCATCATTATCTCTAGTCTACCCAGCCAACTGGCTTGTACCTTAGCTTTGTTGAGAGATTCGGCTATGTTTTAGCTGTTATTCGAGACCGAGGCAGGGTCAAACTAAAACACGTTTCCCAACTCTCCGAACCTTCAACAGGCTCACTACTAGCGTCAATGCTACCGCCAAGATGGTGCACTAGCGATTGCACTAGGGCCAATCCCAAACCTGTGCCTTGAGCCACATCTTGGGTAGCTGCATGACAACGACGAAACTTTTCAAAGATGTGGGGCAGTTCGTCAGCCAAAATCCCTTTACCCCAGTTTTTTAGGCAAATCAGCACGCGATCGTTGTCAGGATCGTCTTGGCAAGTCAGCATTACCTGGCAATCATTATCAGAATATTTCCCAGCGTTAGTTAATAACTCTTGGAGAATGCGCCGCAAACTTTCCTGATCGCTGTAAAGAATCAACGGGGTTTGGGGCAACTCCATCTGAATTGCTAACCCCTTACTAGACCAAGTTTGCGTAAAAGACTCTCCCAATTCCTGCAACAGAGTCAACAGGTCAACGGGCTGAGATTGCAGAATCACTTGTTGTGACTCCAACTCTTGCAATGCCAACAGGTCATTAACAAGCTCAGTTTCCTGGGCACACTGTTGCTCCAGAATGCTGAGATAGCGATCGACCCGATCGTCCTCCAGTTTAATCAGCTTTAGCATCCGAATGGCTAGGGTCATGCTAGCCAGCGGCGTACGAAGTTCATGGCTCACAGTACTCAAAAATTCGTCCTTCAAGCGATTGAGGTGCCGCAATTGCTCAACTTGCTGGCGACTGCGTTCATAGAGCTTGGCCTGAATCCCCATACTTTGGCGCAGTTCGGCAGTCCGTTGCTCAACCAATCCCTGAACTTGGCGCAGTGATTCGGTGTGTAGGATAGCTGTACTGACCTGTGCAGCCACCAGTTCCACCAGTTCCAAGTCTGCCAAATCCCAAGAGTGAAACGACTGATCCTGCAGCAGGAAAAAGCCCAATACTTTTCCCTGACTCTGCAAGGGCACCATGACGATCGTCGCAGCTTCACTACCAAGCCGAAGTGGTGATGTCTGGTCTGCAATCGCAGCCGACAACGACTCTGGATTGAGCAATACAAGCGGAGATGGAGATTGTCTTAGAGCCTGCTGACATAACGGACATTCACTCAACCAGAAGGATTGCTCAACACTAGAGCTAGGTGAGGATTGATGTGGCGCTGACCACTCAACCAGCCCCGTGTCTACCTGCCAGTCACACGCTACATTAATTTTCATTTGGGGCAGCTCTGCTGTCGGACGCCCAAAATCTCGTGGGTTGCGATACTTCAGTCTCAACAGCATTGCCCTACGACTTTGTAGGGCTTGGGCAGTAGTGGTAATGGCCTGTTTAATAATTTGCTCCAAGTCAACCGCTTGGTGGATAGCTTGGGTTAGCTGGTTAACAACAGACTGGTAGTCACGCTGACGCTGAAGCGCTCGTTGCAGTTGTATCTGAGCTAGGACAGGTACGATCGCCTCCAGCAAGCGTTGCAGTTGCTCTCCATCCTGTGGTGTCCAAGGGACTTCCGGCGATCGCAACAAACTCACAAAGCCGTTGACTTGCCCCTGAAACACCGTGGCAATTTCCATCACTACTCCAGATTCCAACCCAGATGGCAATGGTTGCATGGAATGCCACAAATTCACCACTTGGCTGGGAGGAAGTGCTGTATAAGTCAATGTAGGATTAACGGCTGCAAACCGGACTATGGACAGGGGTGACAGATCTACACTGGCTATGGAGGTCGTAGAAACCTGATTAAAAAGGCTGGCTTCTGAAGCTAGCCCACTGGACTCTTCTGGGGCGGCCAGCCATTGCGACACAGGAAATCTCCGTCCCGTAGAATCGAGCAAAACAATCAACGCTGCATTAGCCTGCAATGCAGATCCCAGAGCCTGCACAACACTGGCCAGTTGCACTGCCAAGTTATCAGTTATGGTCAAAATTGCCGCCACACGCTGATAGAACAAAGCCAAATCTACATACGCTCTGGTTGAAATCGGTAGAAGTCCCTCTATCTGAACTAATTGGTTGGGAGAGGTAAACGAGAGTACGGTAGACCCAGATGCAACCACAGGGCTTGGAGTTGCTAGCACAGGTTCTAGATGATGTTGACTGCTCATGTTACTTGTTTATCAACCGTAGACAATCAATCTAAAGACAGAACCTGTAAGCATCTCCCAGGCTACTCATGCTAGCAAAATAATCTCTAGCATAATTTGGCTAGGCTAATCAGTACGTTTAGGTAAGCTATTTTTGATCACTTCTAATCTATCTTGGCTGGGATCTTCAAAGTATCCGTAATCTTTCGTGATTGTATCTAGTTTGATTTGATGAGCACTCGGTTACGTAGGGCTTGACATCATGATCCATCAATAGATAGAACATTTGATCGATACTGGCTATACTGGCTAATCATTAGTTCTCGCATCTATAGCCATAATTAGTGCACTCTTAGTCTCACTTATTTTTTCAGTTAATTTACCCATGCCAATAAACTCCTCTCGTGTGTCAGCTATTGGCCAGCCAAATGGGTTGGCTCAGGTGCCTTCATCGGAATTGACAGGGACGATCGGCACTGTTAAGGGTCCAGGGGATGGCGGTAACGAATATGTGTTCATCACAGCCAACAATCATTCTGTCAAGATTGGGGAGTTCGTTTATTACACGGTGCAGGAAGCCAGCAGCCAACCAACACAGATTTTAGGAAAAATTACTGCTCGTCGTTTAATCGACCACCTGCCTGACCGTATTTTTGCGGATACTGAAATCAGCCCAGATACGATCGCGGCGCTAGTGGGCTTTACCTACACCAATCCTGAGATTTACGAAGTCACGGTAGAAGTGATTGGCTATTTTGACTCAGCGTTGGGATTTATGAATCCTCGCCGTACCCCAAATCCCGGCTCGAAGGTATTTTTGGCGGATAATGAGTTATTGCAACAAATTCTAAATAAGAAGCAGCCTGGGGCGATCGGTTCGGCTCACATAGGCTCTCTGCTGCTACGTGAGGGGAATTCTGTATTGGTTGCTCTCGACGTGAAAGAGCTAGTAAGCACTCACATGGCCATTTTGGCAGGAACAGGTTCTGGTAAATCCTATACGGCTGGAGTTTTGGTGGAAGAACTGCTAGCCCCCCACAATCGAGCCGCTGTACTCATTTTTGACCCGCATGGCGAGTATGGCACGCTAGCGGAGTTGCAAGGGCATCCTGCCTTCAAAGCTGAGGATGGCTATGCACCCAAAGTCCAAATTTTGACACCTGATGACATTCACATCCGTATGTCATCGCTGGAATATGCGGATTTGCTGGCACTGCTGCCGGATATGAGCGATCGCCAACAATCCATTCTTAACAAAGCCTATAGCATCCTGCGCAAACATCGGTCTGGAGATTATCGCTGGGATGCTCAGGATTTGATTCGATCGGTATACGAGGCCGATCGCCAATCGGATGAGGATGGAAACGAAAAGGCGGGATCATCGGCACCGGCTCTAGAGTGGAAGCTGGAACGATTGGCGCGATCGCCCTACTTTCACCCTATGCACCATTTAGCACCCAAAGATTTGTTTGAACCTGGCCAAGTCACTGTGTTGCAAATGAACGATATCAGCCAAGATGAACAACAAGTGATTTGTGCAGCGCTGCTGCGGCAGTCTAACCAAGCTCGGATGGACACCCTAAAACAGCGGATCACAGATGAACATGAAAACTATCTGCCCTATCCAGTATTTATCTTGCTGGAAGAAGCCCATCGATTTGCCCCAGCTCATGAGCCATCTCGTTGCAAAGCTGTTTTACGTACAATTTTGAGCGAAGGTCGCAAGTTTGGCTTAGGCGTCGGATTGATTACACAGCGCCCAGGCAAGTTGGATTCGGATGTGTTGTCACAATGCATGAGTCAATTCATCATGCGGATTGTCAATCCAGTTGACCAGGAAAGCCTTAAATACGGCGTAGAAGCGGCTGGTCGAGATTTGCTGAAGGAATTACCAGCCCTCACCAAAGGACAGATTATTATCGCAGGTGCTTGCGTCAACACCCCAGTGTTGTGCAAAGTCCGCAAACGCTTTACCCGCCACGGTGGAGAAACTCTGGATGCGCCTAACGAGTGGCAGTCCTATTTTCAAACCCATCGTCAGCGCGATCGCACTATTCAGCAGGCTCCTTTAGCAGGACGTCCTAGAGCGCAGGCTGTTCGAGGTATCAGCATTGAGTAGCCAGTACACACTCCATCGTTCGTGTCTAGCCAACGAGCATGGCAGGAATCGAACCTGCGACACCCAGAACCGGAATCTGGTGCTCTATCCCCTGAGCTACATGCCCTCTTTTCTTCACCACTATAGCACCTCCATTTAAGTGGGATAGGAGCGTGACGGGTAGAGAAACCTTAAGAAGCATTAAACTGCAAGGCTTTGCCACGGGCTTGCAGATTGAGATGGCCGCGATCGTATACTACCTGCCCAGCCACGATCGTATAGACCGGATACCCTGTCAAATTCCACCCTTCAAACGGACTCCACCCACACTTGGTCAGCAAATCCTTACGCTCTAGTGTGCGGTAAGTCTGCAAATCTACCAGTACCAAATCAGCATCAAACCCAGGAGCAATGAGACCCTTGCGAGGAATACAATACGCCCTTGCCACAGCCGTAGACATCCAATTGGACACTTGAGCAACGGTGCAGCGTCCTTGCATCGCTTGGGTCAGCATAACAGGAAGTGAGGTTTCCACTCCAGGCATGCCCGAAGGTGTATTGGGATAAGTTTGAGCTTTTTCTTCTAGGGTATGGGGGGCGTGATCAGTCGCGATAAAATCCAGAACCCCATCCAATAACGCTTGCCATAAGATGGCATTGTCCTGCGGCGATCGCAGCGGCGGGTTCATCTGCGCCAACGTGCCAATACGCTCATAGGCACTGGTATCTAGCAGCAGATGTTGAGGTGTTACTTCAGCTGTAACCCACGCTGGCTTCTCTTGCCGCAGAAGCTCAGCTTCCTCTGCTGTAGATAGATGCAAAATGTGCAAACGCCGTTGGTAGGTTTTAGCCAGCTTCAGCGCTAGTTGCGTTGCCTCCAGAGCAGCTTGATTGTCTTGAATCTGAGAGTGGATAGCTGGGTCAGTAATTCCAGCAAACTGTTGTCGCCGTGCCAAAATACGTGCTTGATTTTCAGCATGAACGGCAATCAGGCGATCGCCCTTAGAAAAAAGCCGATCCAACACATCTTCTTGATCAACCAGCAACGCGCCATGCATCGAGCCCATAAATACCTTGATACCAGGAGTTGGCGAGGCGCTTAGCAAGTCAGGCAAAAGCTCAGCCGTAGCCCCAATAAAAAACCCATAATTCACTAAACACTTCTCAGCAGCACGCTGAAGCTTATCATCTAGCAGGGCTTGTGTTGTAGTCAGCGGACGAGTGTTGGGCATTTCCAAAAAAGATGTAACCCCACCTCTAGCACAAGCACAACTTGCTGTGTGTAAATCTTCCTTATGCTCTAGACCCGGCTCACGAAAATGCACCTGCGGATCAATCACTCCAGGCAACAAAGTTAAGCCTCTAGCGTCTATAACTTGGGTCGCTTCTCCTGAAAACGATGAATCCAGGAGAATTTCAGCAATTTCTCCCGACTGGATTACAACATCACCCGTCCGTAACGCTCCCTCTGGGAGCAATATCTGAGCTTCACGAATGAGCAGGGAAGAACCAGGCACCACTATAATGACCCCGATAGGATTTGTAGAGGATTATAGTCTGTACATGAGCAGGCATGAGAATTGGTGAGAGTAACGGTAAAGCAAACCATTTATGCTCAGTCGCAACCTCTAGCGATATAACAAGGAAAGAAGCCTTGTCATTTCATTCAGATCGTTAATCCACCCTATCGATGCGATCGCACCATACATTTAGAACGGAACCTTAGAAGATGCGAGCAGATAAAGACAGCCAACCAGAACAACAAGCCAAGCAACCTGAGAGCTTTTGGATGGAAGTTGCAAAAACGGTTGTTCTTAGTGTTGCCATGGCATTAGGCATCCGTACGTTTGTGGCAGAGGCACGCTTTATTCCCTCCGGTTCAATGCTACCGACATTGCAAATTGACGATCGCCTTATCGTAGAAAAAGTAAGCTATCGCTTCAAAGACCCACAGCGGGGGGATATTGTGGTATTCATGCCCCCTGAAAAATCCGCTCTGTGTGCGGGTCCAACTCAAGGCCCACTTCGCTTGAGTGTTCCCAGCACAACTCCCGATACACCTAAGCCAAAGTCAACTATTTCAAAAGATGCCTTCATTAAACGCGTAATTGGGCTTCCTGGCGACACGATCGAAATCAAACAAGGTCGCGTTCTAATCAACGGCAAATCTGTTCAAGAAGCTTACATTCAAGATGTCCCTGAGTATCAATACGGCCCCGTCAGCGTTCCCCAGAACTCCTACTTGGTTCTGGGCGACAATCGCAATAACAGCTGCGACAGCCGCTACTGGGGCTTTGTTCCAAGGGAAAACATCATTGGACGAGCTGTTGTGCGGTTTTGGCCTGTAGATCGATTAGGTGGAATTACTCCCGATCCTAAATACTAAAAAGTTTGCTTTAAGCCAATCTAACTGCCTTATCTTGACTTACCTTCTTTAGTAGAAATGTCTGATCCAAGTAAAAAATTCCACCTTGATCTACGCATCTTCAGCTTGCTCCAACAGCTCGCGCACCCTGCTCAAATGATAAGGGAAGGGCGGTTTAATTGAGCGATAGTCTCTTTCGTCAGGAGCGCCGTGACGAATTATAGAATTAACTGCGACACAAACGTTTGGACTGAGATTAATTACACCATGAGGAATATTAGGAGGAATCTTTACCACTCTAGGATGGCGATCGTCCATAACAATGTAGTGATAATCCCCATTTAGAAGCACAACTAGCACTATACTGCCGCTGACTACAAGGAGTTGATCGGTTTGGAAGTGATGGGTAAATAGATCCTCGACCGTATTAGGCGCAATATAAACCAAATTAGTTTCATGACTAGCGGGAATGCGAAATTCAGTAACTCCAGCTTGATCAACTGAACAAATTTCAATTCCTGCCGAAGGCATAACACAATCCAACTCAGCAATTTCAAAAACACTGGTTAAACTCATAACATTTCTCCAATCGCAAGAAATAGCTAGATTAACTCAATGAGTTAATTAGAAATAAAGAGAGCCATAGAAACCTAGATCTAGTTACAGAAAATGGCTTATTTTTTTAGTTTATTGAAGGGATATTTCAGAACAGAATTAACCCCACATCCTCCAAAAGAGCTTTTAGAAAGTATCCCTAACCTTAAAGTGCCCATGCCTGAAGTCAGTAGCTCTGAGTGCAACTGTTTCAGAAGAAAACTTTACGTGATTGAAACTTGAATAACGACAAAAAAATAGATGGGTTTAAGAACCCATCTACTCAAAAACTTGGATGATTCTAGACTAAGCAAAAAAAACCATCAACTAGTCAAGATTAGGCATAGACAACACTGGCTCAGTCTCACGATCAATTCCCTTCTCAAAGCCAGCAGCAGCAGCGCGAGCACGCCCTGCATGCCACAAATGACCGATCAGGAAGAAGAAACCGAGAATAAAGTGAGAAGCTGCCAGCCATGCACGAGGAGAAACGTAGTTGAATGAATTGATCTCAGTTGCTACACCACCCACTGAGTTAATCGAACCCAGAGGTGCATGGGTCATATACTCAGCAGCGCGACGAGCTTGCCAAGGCTGAATATCATTCTTGATCTTATTCAGATCCAAGCCGTTAGGGCCACGCAGAGGCTCTAACCAAGGGCCACGGAAGTCCCAGAAGCGCATAGTTTCACCACCGAAGATGATTTCACCGGTAGGAGAACGCATCAAGTACTTACCCAGACCGGTAGGTCCTTGAGCAGAACCAACGTTTGCACCCAAACGCTGGTCACGTACCAAAAAGGTAAGAGCTTGCGCTTGAGACGCTTCTGGCCCAGTAGGACCATAAAACTCACTTGGGTAGACCGTATTGTTGTACCAAACCATGCAAGAGGTTACCAAGCCCATGAGTGCAAGAGCACCAAGACTATAGGAAAGGTAAGCTTCACCAGACCAAATAAAGGCACGGCGAGCCCAGCCAAATGGCTTGGTCAAGATGTGCCATACACCACCAGCAATGCAGATCAGGCCAACCCAAATATGTCCACCCACTACATCTTCTAGGTTATCTACACTAACAATCCACCCATCACCACCAAACGGTGATTTCAGCAAGTAACCAAAGATCACAGCAGGGTTAAGGGTTGGATTATTGATTACGCGAACATCACCACCACCAGGTGCCCACGTATCGTATAAGCCACCGAAGAACATAGCCTTCAGAACTAGCAAGAGCGCGCCACAGCCCAGAATAATCAAGTGATAACCAATAATGTTGGTCATTTGATTCTTATCTTTCCAGTCATAGCCGAAGAAGCTTGAGTATTCTTCCAAAGTTTCTGGGCCACGAACTGCGTGATAGATACCACCAATACCCAAGACAGCTGATGAGATCAGGTGCAACACACCCACCACAAAATAAGGGAATGTATCTACCACTTCACCACCAGGGCCAACGCCCCATCCCAGAGTTGCAATATGAGGTAGCAGAATCAATCCTTGTTCATACATTGGCTTTTCTGGAACAAAGTGAGCAACCTCAAACAAGGTCATAGCTCCTGCCCAGAAAACGATCAACCCGGCGTGAGCCACATGAGCGCCCAGCAACTTGCCAGAGAGATTGATCAAGCGAGCATTGCCGGACCACCATGCGAATCCAGAAGATTCCTGGTCGCGGCCGCTGGCAACAATTGAACGATTAGAGAGCGTTACCACGTGGCAGAACCTCCTCAGGGAAAATAAAGTGCTCATGGGGCTGGTCTTGAGGTGCCATCCAAGCGCGGATACCCTCATTCAACAAAATGTTCTTGGTGTAGAACGTCTCAAACTCAGGGTCT
>Ga0224722_1001617_pt1 | contig 12418 bp, 13 predicted proteins | sample Balambano_FR1_Me_FD_161646 | JGI IMG/M metagenome (GOLD analysis project Ga0224722, IMG submission 161646) | Freshwater sediment microbial communities from Lake Towuti, South Sulawesi, Indonesia - Balambano_FR1_MetaG | ecosystem: Environmental > Aquatic > Freshwater > Lake > Sediment | place...
TACTGCCGCAGGCAGTAAGCAGCGGGCAACAATCCAGAACCATTGAACCCTTCAAACGTTATCTAAGGCAATTGCAATTTCTGAGTTTTTTTTACAGCATATCACCTGGTGAATCACAAGCACCACCAGGCGAGCCGGTAAGCATGGACAAAAAACAATTTTTGGCATCGGGGTTGATTGAACAGTATGTACTGGGGCTTACCTCTGAAGAAGAGAACCGGCTGGTAGAGCATTTTGTAGAAAATTACCCGGATATTCGTGCCAAGCTGGCTGCGCTGCAATCCAGTGTGGAAAACTACGCCTCCCAGTACGCCATACCGCCGCCGCGCAGGCTGAAGGAAAAAATCATGTCGGAAATTCAGGACGAAGACCTTCTGAAGCCCGAACAAATCCTCCATCCAAGTGTACCGACTCCCGCTGCGCGTCGCCCTTCCCGGCGGTCGTTCGGCTTGATCTGGCTTGTTGTGTTGGCTTCCATTCTGATCGGTTTATTACTGTGGCAACAGCAGCGGTTGAAAAAAAATTACAATAAACTCTGGCGGCAATACCACGCTTCACGTACCCAAACCGACGATTTATTGCGGGAGCAAACGCTGGCTGAAACCATCTTTGGTTATATCGAAAATGACTACGCCAGGGTGGTACACCTTACCGGCTCAGGGCTTACCAGAGATATGCACGCGGTAATTTACTGGAACGAGCAGGGTAGAAAAGCCCATGCCAAACTGGTAAAAATGCCTGCCCTGCCCGCTGACCAGCAGTTGCAACTATGGGCAACGGTGAACGGCAAGATGGTGAGTGCCGGTGTGCTCGACAATACGCGCAAGGATTTTCAAAACGTGTACTACATTCCCGGTGCCGACTCGCTCCACATCACCGTAGCATCACTGGGGGGCAACACGCAGCCCTTCAAATCTGCCGAACTCACCATTGTAAAAGGTAAAATTTAACTGCCTACCAATCAATATGCAACCCGACAAAGATGCAGGATTGCTATCCTCAATAGCAGAAATACACGCGGTTGAGTACGGGGGCAGCATTAAAATTTATACAATCTTTCTTAAACAATTGATTATCAGTATTTTGAACGACTTTTAATCGCCTGCTTAAAACGGGCTGCTTATTTATTGGTATTGTAATAATTGACATATCAAAAAATATAAAAAAATCTGCAAAAAAATTGTACCCAATTATTGGCAAAACCAACAAACTTTTCCGATCTTAGCGGTGCCTTCATGAACAAAGTCCAACAATAAGAACGAGAGAATCATTATTTATCCAATCAAAACTGCACAATCATGTTAGTTCTCTACATCGCGCTTGGCGCATTCCTCTTGGGCGGAGGAGTCATCACCGCGTCCGATTTATTGATTCAGCGCAACCGCAAACAGGCACTGCGCCGATTCTAATGCCCGCTCAACCCTTCTGACCAAACGAGCAACACCCCCATAGCAACATAGCAAGGTACAGCCTTCATCTCCAATGTACAAAAGAACCCCGCTAACACGCTAACTTGAAACATTGTACCCAAACTGTCGGCAGTCTTTGCGCCCGGCAGGACACATAAACCCAAAGCTATTCAAGGTTACACATTCTGTTTGTTCATGCCGCCGCTATGGCAGCGTGAGAGGCTATTTATTTACATCTTCCGGTGGGCAGTGGCTCCGCCGGGAACCGGTTGGTCATAGTCCTCCCCTTCGGGTGCACCCCCGCGCAACGAAGGTCAATGGGCTATTGTGCGCCTGAAGACGCGAAAAGTCTGTAAGGTGAGAGAAACTTATGTGCTTTCGCAATACGAAAAACCAGCTTTTGGTGCTTCAACCGATTCGGTTTACAACAAAGTTGGCTGCCAGAATGATTTCCGGCAGCCAACATTATTTTTGCGATGACGGCAGTTTATATGATTTGCAAAAACGGGCGTTTTCCTTTTATGTTTATATTAAAAATGCCAAAAATCTGCTCCTGCGCGATTTCAAAATTGTAAGCCGGTGTAATCAAAAATCGAGTATGAACGGTCGTGTCTTCCGATTCATTCCACCACTGGTGGGGCACTTTTTGGGAATTACAAACTTTTCGCCCGCTTGGAGGTGCTGGATATTGCCCATGCATTCCACTTTCAGCACCTACTTCGGCATATACCGTTCTATCAATTCCTGCTTCAATTGCAGCGATTTAGGTCGGTTGCCAATGAATTTCATGATGCGCTCTACAATGGAAAAGATACCGACGATGTTACTTTCGCCCATAGTGGTCATAATGGCGAGCACCCGCAGGCTTTTGGGCATACCGCTGAGTCGTGCCTGCCCGTCTTGAGCAAGTCCGAAACCAATGCGCAACACATTTTCAAAGCCTTCACTTGCCGGTTGCATCTCCACCAAGAAACGAACCGGTTTGCCGGACGTATTGTAAAAACGATGCGGCGTATTTTTGGGAGCGGTGACCGATTCACCTGGTTTTAAAATCATTTTCTGTTTGCCAACCTGTACGTTTAAAGTGCCCTCGACCACCGTAAAGGTTTCGGAAAATCTTTTGTGTATATGCAAGGGAAAGCCGGGGGCAGTGCCGAAGAGTACCTCGGCGTAGGTGCGTTCTCCATTGCTTTGTTTGGAAGTAACTAAAAAGGTAACTTCTTCGCCACTAAGCGGATTGACTATTTTGTCCATGTTTTGTGATTGCTATTGAAAAATTAACTTTTGGTAAATGCCGGATAATAATTTTTTAATCCTAATAATCTGCCGATGGGAGCGAGAAGAAACCACATAATTTTCTGCAAAAAAATGGGCGGTCCGGCGATAATCATATCATATTCTTTTGCCATGACCATGATTTGTAAAAAACTAAGTTTTCCTTTTGTGTTAAAAATGCCAAAAATCTGCTCTTGCATGACTTCGAAGTTATAAGCCGGTGTAAGTGAAAATCGGGTGTGAACCGTTTCATCTTCCGATTCATTCCACCATTGATGCGGAGCTTTTGGGGGAATCAACATCTTTTCGCCCGCTTGGAGGTGCTGAACTTTGCCGTTGCATTCTACTTTGAACACTCCTGATAACACCTCAATCTCCTCGGTCTGTTGCAGGTGAATATGCCGCACCGGCATGAAACAATTTGGAGGAGCCCACATCTCAAATACGACCTGCGTACCATCGGTATCCTGAGCGGTTTTCAGGTACTTCACCCGCTCGCCGGTGACTCTGTTTTCGATGATTTGACCTGATTTTGCCATTACTTTATTTTAATCAAACCTTTATTTTAAAGTGTTCAATTACGCGCTATCCCTCTACCCTCTACTTTCTACCCTCTACCAAGACTTCATTTTGAATAGGCGGCACCGTGCGCAAGTAAGCGTAGATGGCTTTGCGTTCTCCTTCGGTCAGCATCCCGTAAGGCATCATGGGGTAGCGCAACACCGAGCCGTCGGGGCGGCGCAGGGTTTTCAGGGCGGTTACAAACTGCTCCTCCGTCCAGTTGCCGATGCCAGTGGCTTTATCAGGTGTAATATTTTTAGAAAGAATAGTCTCGCCTTCGAGGTTTAACATTTTGTTGCCACCGCCATAGAAACCGACCGATTTTTCTGGTTCTAAAGCATTGAGCGTGGTAAAACTCGCCGAGTGGCAAGCGTAACAATCGTAAGCCCCATCTGCCAGATAACGCCCCCAAGCCACTGGATTGGTGGTATCCGGCAATGGAATGGCCTGCTTGGGCATTGCGGAAGGTCGGATGACGAATTGGATTAAACCTTTTGAAAGAAGTGTTAATTTGTTGGGATTCTTGAGGCGTTCGGAGGGTGCTAATCTGGGTTCATCAGAATGCAGCCAGGCAATGATGGCATAGACATCCTCGTCTGCCATGTTCGGATAACTGGGCATGAACACGTTGAAAGAGCCGTCTTTGCGCAAGCCCGTGCGCAGGAAAGCGTACAACTCTCCATCCGTCCACTTGCCGATGCCGCGCTCCGGGTGCTGGGTGATGTTCATGCTGGCAATTTTACCAAACTCCGGCGTCACGTCTTCCATGTATTTTCCACTCAGCTTGCCATCTTCGCCCAGATGACACATCACACATTGCGTGGAGGCGAGCTTGGCGCCCTGTGCTACGCGTTCGGGAGTGACTTCCACTTTCAAGTCGGGAATAGCCGGTGGGTCATACTTGGGAGCGGGGGCGTAGTTGATCCAGGCAGCCGTACCGCCGAGCAGCAGCACGACAAAGCCAAGAATCCAAGCGGTGATTCTAAGTGCTTTTTTCATCGGTTTTGAAAACTTTACGTGTTTACTAAGACAGCGCAAAATTACGGTGTGAGCCAAGCACCGTTTTTGGAAAAACCCGACAAAATGCGTAGAACGCTATTTCATAAATTCAAGAATCTGTTTCGCGGTTTCTGTCGGATTATCTTCGTGCATGAAGTGTCCGGCTTTTGGAATCGTTTTCAATACAGCATTGGGAATCAGCTTTTGTAAGCGTTGATTGATATCTACATGAAAATCTGCCGCCATCTCCGACGTTAAAATCAAGGTTGGGCATTTGATATTTTTCGCATCCTCATCTGTAAATACCGGTAAACCACTGCCCAACAAAGTCGCCTTGTGCGGTTTAAGATTGATTCGCATCCGCTCCCACTGCTCCGTCGAAAGTTTGTGAAATGCTTGCCCAAATACCCCTTTGACAAAAGATTGAAGTCCAGCCTCATCATTCCCTTTTCCGAAAGCAGAAAGAGCGGGTGCCATGTAGCCGGCACCAAATTTTAAAATACTGATGGCAGAAGCCGGGCGCGTAAAAAGATTTTTAACAACTTCTGAAATCTTAGGCGGAAGCGTGGTAAAAAACAAAGAGATAACAGGTGGCTCTTCCAATACCAACGATTTTACCAAATGCGGATATTTCTGAGCCAACAGCAAACCACAAAATGCAGCCGACGAATTGCCCACGACGTGCGCTTTTCCATCACTTAAAACTTCGATAATTTTTGCCAAATCATCCACTTGCTGCACCCAAGGGTCATCTTGTTGGTCGGCAATGGGTTCATTGGGAAAATGAAAACGTCTTGCATACGTGATGACTTTTTTGCCGCCACGTACCAAAAAAGGCTTGAGCGCATTCCAGGTTCGTACATCGCTGACGTTGGAATGGACAAGCACAATCGGTTCTCCTTCCCCTTCTACATTGTAAGCAAGTGATGCACCGTTGATTTCAATCTGATTCATAACATTGATTTTTGTTTATAAAAAAGAGCAAACATGGGCTTTCTGATGTAAAGAACCGACTTGTTGGAATAGGCACTTTGGAAAAATCCGACAAAATGCACCGGATGTTCAAGTTATGAAAGACTGAAATTTGCCCTCCGCCACCGTTTGAGAAAGTTGAGACATCGCCAGGGACGCAGGCGTGGCAAGCAGGTAGCGCTTGATGTCATTGGTAAGGTGAGCGTGGTCGTAGTAACCCGCTTCAAACGCGATGTCCATCAGGCTTTTGCCGGTGGGATTATTTTGAATCAATGCAAAAGTGTGTTGAAACCGCGTGAGATTGATGAATGCTTTGGGCGTGTAGCCCACTTGTTGTTTAAAATGCCGCTCCAGTTGCCGCTCTGTAATAAAATGTCGTTTGCACAAATCAGCCACCTGCGTTTGCCCTTTGGACTGGTAAATATCGCTAAGAAGCGGGTGTAAGGAATGACGAGGTGGATTTAGCCGTTGCAAAAAGAAATGATTGAGGCATTTCACCGGCGACTGGATTAATTTTTGAAGGTCAGGAAACCGTTTTGATTCAAATTCAAATATCTGATTTGCAAACTCGTGCATGGCATCCTGTTTGTAAAAACAAGGAAAACCGCCGGGTTTAAACCGAATGCCCAACATCCAAATCTCTCCCTGCTGGTAATTGGCTTTCATTTGCAAAAAAGTACCCACCAAGTAGGGCTTCTCCTGCCATAGCACCACCCCCTGATGATTGGAGCGAACAGCTTCTCCCAGGTTCAGAATTAAATCCACGCATCCATCAGGCAGTATGTTCACCGTTTCCAAGTGGGGGCTATGACCCTTTACCATCCAATAGGCAGCTATGTAGGGACGCAGTGCCGGGGCGGGGTCAAACTGGCGGTAGCGCATCATTGGTTGTTGACGTGGGTGAAAAATCAGTGATAAATGTACAAAAAAAATGAAAACGGGACAAGTTTTTAAAACCTGTCCCGCTTTGTAAAGATTTGCTAAATCCCAAGATCTAGTAAATCTGGTAGTGGGTCAAAAGGATTGGCAGCCGGTTCAGATTTCGCAAATCTTGAAGATTTACGAAATCACGTCCACCCTTTTGACCCACTACCGTAAATCTAATCCAATTTCAACACTTCCAAAAACGCCTTCTGCGGCACCTCCACCGAGCCGATCTGACGCATCTTTTTCTTGCCCTCCTTTTGTTTTTCCAAGAGTTTCCGCTTCCGCGAAATATCCCCGCCGTAACACTTTGCCGTCACGTCTTTGCGCAGTGCCGAGATGGTTTCCCGTGCAATAATCTTCGCGCCCACCGCCGCCTGAATCGCTATCACAAACTGCTGGCGGGGCAGTAATTCTTTGAGTTTCACACAAATCTTCCGTCCGAATGACTCCGCCTTACTCCGGTGTACCAGCGCCGTCAAAGCATCCACCGGTTCCGTATTCAAGCGAATATCCACCTTCACCAAATCCGACGCGCGGTAGTCAATCGGATGGTAATCAAACGACGCATAACCCCGCGTCAACGATTTCAACCGGTCGTAAAAATCAAACACAATCTCCGCCAGCGGCATTTCAAAGGTCATTTCCAAGCGCTCCGGTGTGAGGTAGGTCTGGCGGGTCATCATGCCGCGCTTCTCCATGCAAAGGGTCATAATGGCACCCACATACTCCGGTTTGGTAATGATTTGCGCCTGAATGTAGGGTTCTTCCACCTGTTCCAGTACGTTCGGGTCGGGCAGGTCCGCCGGCGTGCGCACCATGAACTTGCCCTCGCGCTTGGTGTAAGCGTAGTACGACACGTTCGGCACCGTCGTAATCACATCCTGATTAAACTCCCTTGCCAATCGCTCCTGAATAATCTCCAAATGCAACATTCCCAAAAATCCACAGCGAAATCCAAAACCCAATGCCGCCGAAGTTTCGGGTTCAAACACTAAAGACGCATCATTTAACTGCAATTTTTCCAAACTATCGCGCAGGTCTTCAAAATCGTCATTGTCAATGGGAAAAATCCCCGCAAACACCATCGGTTTTACATCTTCAAATCCATGAATTGCCTCTGCCGACGGGCGGTGCACGTGCGTGACCGTATCGCCCACTTTGATTTCTTTGGAAGTCTTTACTCCTGTGATGATGTAGCCCACGTCGCCCGTTTTCAGTTCGTCTTTCGCAATGTAATCCAACTGCAAAATGCCCACTTCATTCGCCTCATAATCCTTGCCGGTGTAGAAAAACCGCACCTTGTCGCCCTTTTTCAAGGAGCCGTTCACGATGCGAATATTGGCAATCACCCCGCGAAAGGAGTTAAAAATCGAATCGAAAATCAGGGCTTGCAAGGGTGCATCGGGGTCGCCTTTCGGAGCCGGAATCCGCGCTACAATTTCCTCTAACAATTCCAATACGCCCTGCCCGGTCTTGCCACTTGCCAGCAGAATATCCTCTTTTTTACAACCGATCAAACCGATAATCTGGTCCGACACCTCATCAATCATGGCATTTTCCATGTCAATTTTATTCAACACCGGAATGATTTCCAAATCATGTTCAATCGCCAGATACAGGTTAGAAATCGTTTGCGCCTGAATCCCCTGCGTCGCATCCACCAGCAGCAGCGCGCCCTCGCACGCCGCAATCGAGCGCGACACCTCGTAGGAAAAATCCACGTGTCCGGGCGTGTCTATCATGTTGAGTGTGTACGTTTCGCCGTTTTTGTGGCGGTACGCCATTTGTATCGCATGACTTTTTATCGTAATGCCCCGTTCCCGCTCCAGGTCCATATTGTCTAAGGTCTGCTCCTGCAAATTCCGTTTCGACACCGCGTTGGTATATTCCAGCAGCCGGTCGGAGAGCGTACTCTTACCGTGGTCAATATGCGCAATCACACAAAAATTCCGAATATTTTTCATAGGGTGCAAAGATACGATTTTTTTCGACATAGCACAGCGTTTACGCTGTCCTCGTCCCACAACCTTTAGGTTGTAATAGAATGTAAAAACTCAAAAAACCATCAAACGACCTCAAAACAGCCCTGTACTCTTTTTTGTTGCTTACTTTTGGCATAAACATTCAAATATCAAATATAAAGAATGCGGTACTTCGCCCAACTCGCCTATAACGGCACCGCTTACGCTGGTTGGCAAGCCCAGCCCCACGCCCCCAGTGTGCAACAAACCCTCGAAACCGCCTTTTCCACCATTTCAGGCACTGCCATTGAGTTTGTCGGCTGCGGGCGCACGGATGCGGGCGTACACGCGAGCCAGTATTTCGCCCATTTTGATTTCGACGGCACGTTTCCCAATGGTTTTTTACAACGGGTGAATAAACTCCTGCCGGATGAGGTGGTTATTTACAATATTTTTGAAGTAGCACCCGATGCTCACGCCCGATTTGATGCCTTCTCCCGTAGTTATGAATATCATTTGACTTTTATTAAAAATCCATTTCAAATACAAACCGCTTATTTCTACCCGTTTACCAATAAACCTGATTTTAACAAAATGCAAGCTGCAGCCCATCTTTTACTACATTATAATGAATTTCAACCCTTTTGCAAATCCAACCATGATGCCAAAACATTACAATGTGATCTTACAAAAAGTGAATGGATGCAAACCGATGAAAATAAACTCGTCTTTCACATCACCGCCAACCGCTTCCTGCGCGGCATGGTGCGCCTCATCGTGGGTATGTGCCTGAATGTGGGCTTGGAAAAAGTGCGTTTAGCAGACGTAAAAACGGCTTTAGACAACCAAACTTTACTGAAAAAAAGCTGGAGCGTGCCGCCGCAAGGCTTATTTTTGACGGAAGTGAAATATCCTTTTTTGGAAACTTGATTTTAAAATGTAAAGTTGCTATCTTTGAATTATAATGTACTAAAAATGATCACTCAATTAGAAGTAAACGACGAAGTGGTGCGCAAATACGCTGTGGAAAGCCTCGTACAACGCTTGCAAAAACAACTGGAACTGGAACACCTGAAAATGCTCGCTGAAGAAATCAACGAAGCCATTCAGGAAGCCGGTTTGGATAACGGTGCCCTTTGGGAAGAAGCGCGTGCAGAAGCTTGGGAACAATATAAAAAACGAGCAAGTCAACGTAACGAATTTGAGTAATAGCTATTCGCATTGCAATAATTTGAATATGAAATACATAGTGGCGGCTGCCCGGCAGATTACCCGGAGGGATTTAAGCTGCCTAGCGTTTTTTGGCTTCTTTTTGGGGCAATGCCAAAAAGAAGAAGCCAAGCGTTAAAGAAAACATTAAGCAATAAGCTCTGAAAAAGCAAGTAGTTAAAAATTATACTTTACACACATTCCACTGTAAAAATTTCTCGGCAACCCCGGATAATAATATCGAAATGCTGGTCCTAATGCATTAATTTGCAACATCGAAGCATATTTTTCATTCAACCCGTTATTCAAACCCACATACAAATCTGCGTTCCATTTACTGCCTAAATTTCTACGCCAGCCAATTTTGCCGGTGAATAATTTGTAAGCACCGGAGTAAATAGAATTGGCATCATTCACCGGAATGGCATCGGTGAATTGAAAGGTGATATTGCCGTACAAACCCGTTTTCGGTTCGTTTATATCCAAACCCGCGCTCACCACGTGCGGCGACGTGCCCGTCAAACGATTGCCGGAGTAATCTTTTTCGCCATCCACAAAATCAGCAAATGTATAATCGGATAAAGTATAACCCACAAAAACTTGTAATAACCTGTTTTTGAAAATATCATAATGTACATAAACTTCCATTCCATGATGCACGGTTTTACCGGCATTTACCCCCACAAACGTCCCGATGTCGGTACGCCGCGCTACGAGCAAGTCGCGGATTTGCATCATATAAAACGTAATTTCATAACTAAACTGCCCCCAAATGCTGAATCCACGACTGCCCATCTCAACATTCCAACCCTGCTCCGGTTGAATATCGGGATTAATCGAACCCTGCGGGGTGAGCGTCTCCTCCAGCGTGGGGGGCGAAAAACCATGACTCACCGTGCCATACAAATTAATTTCCGGTTTAATGCGATACACCACACCAATCCTCGGCGACACAATGGTTTTAAAACTGTACGCTCCGGAAAAATCATCGCCATCGCGCAGAAAATTATCTTTTAATTTATAATTCGTTTCATTTACATTCACCCCCGCGTTGAGTGTCCATTTACTCATGCGCCACTCGGCTTCTGCAAAAAGATTGTAATAAAATCGCCGTTCCTGATTGTCTTGTAATAAAGTGTCCTTCGTTGCGTCTGGACGAATGCGGTAGTTTTGCCAGTCGTAATTTTCGGAAAAAACTTCCCCGCCGATGCTGTACCGCTGACTGTTGCGCCGATTTGTAATCGGCGCATAATCCAAGCGCGTTCTACCACCCACTGCCACACTATTTTCCTCCAAAATCCCAAACGGACGCGGCTCATAAGCATTCCGCCATGTGGTGAATACACTTGTAATGTTGCTAAACGATTTACTAAATGACTGCTGATGCGACAATCCCGCCAGGACTTTATCATATTCCTCAAAACCTCTGATATTCGCCCAAATCGTTGCCGCCTTGCGCGGGTTATTTTTAAAATCAGTTCTACTCAATGAACTGGGAATGAAGCCTTTGACGCGGGTGTAATTTGCTAATAAAGTAGTAATCCCATTTTTAATTACATTCACTTTTCCCAATGCCGTGAAGCCTTCGCGGTCGTATTCATTATTATCCCGCCAGCCGTCGCTGTGAGTTTTGTTATAATTTAAATCCAATCGTGCTTTATTGCCATTCAAACTCAAGGTAGTTACATTTCTGAATAATCCGAACGAACCGACTTGAAACTGCACTTGAGAAGTCCCCCCTCGGGGAAGATTTAAGGGGGCTTTACTTTTCATATGAATCAAGCCCCCCAAACCCGCACCATATACGCTCGCCGTGGGACCTTTGAAAATCTCCACCTCTTGCAAAATACTCAGGTCAATATCCTCCAGCGAGGTCTCGCCCACGCCCGAGGTGAGCGGAATCTCATCCAAATATGCCCGAATTTTCGCCGTCGTAAACAGCGAGCGACTCCCGATGCCGCGAATGCTGATGCGATTGGTACTCAGCGTGCCGCTCTGCATATACACACCCGGAATGCGATTGAGCGCGGGTGCAATCGTCAGATTATCATCGCGTTGTAAATCTTCGGGGTGGAGGCGTAGGACCGGGGCGGGGGTGTTGAGGGTGACGGGAATGCGGGGGGCAGTGACAACTATTGGAGCTTCATAGATTACTTCAATATCTTCATTTTGTATTAATGATATTAAAAAGAAACTTTCCGCACGAAGATTAGAAAAAGTAAGTATTGAATCTAAATATCCTACATGAGTTATTTGTAAGCTTCCAGAATCGGGTACTGATAAATGAAATTCGCCTTTGGCATCTGTAAATGTACCTTCTTGAGTTCCTATTAATAAAATATTGACTCCAACTAAAGGTTCTTTTGTCTCCGCATCGATCACCCTCCCCTGCAACATCTGTTGCCCCGCCGCGCTCGTACCCACCAGTAAAAACAAAAGCAACAAAAAACTTTTACATTTTGCGGTTTTACATTTTACATTTTGCGGTTTTATAGCTTGACTTTGGCTAGCGTGTTCCATTCAACTATTCTTTTTTAAGGCTGTTTTCTTTCAAAACGTTTTAATCGAAGATAAGATGCCTGAAGGTGTGTAAGTTCCACATCTGGTATCTCCAAATCCGGCATCCTTGTCCGCCGAAGCGTAGCGGAGGAGGATGGCATCTTTTTAATCTGGCATCTATGAAAATACAATTCAAAACCACCATTAATTGCGGCAATTGCGTGCGCACCGTCACCAGCTTCCTCAACGACGTGAAAGGGATCGAAAAATGGGAAGTGGATATTCAAAATCCGGAGAAAATTTTAACCGTGGAAGGTGACGAAGTGACGGCGCAGGAAGTGGTTGCGGCGGTGGAAGAGGCGGGGTTTGAGATTGAGGTAATTTGAAATGGCATATTGGAGGAATGCCCTCCAACATACTACCCTTCCTCACGCATTATCCACCAGCGCCCACACTACCAGCACCAGCCCTGCCACTGCCGCCAAGCCTGCCAGCAACCCAAAAAAGCCCGACAAAATACCCAGCCCGGCGATGAGTGCCAAGCCCAGTGCCACCGCCAGCGCAATGATGCCCAGCCGGAATCGCCCGTCTTCCCACAACTGCGGG
>Ga0224722_1001618_pt1 | contig 12414 bp, 11 predicted proteins | sample Balambano_FR1_Me_FD_161646 | JGI IMG/M metagenome (GOLD analysis project Ga0224722, IMG submission 161646) | Freshwater sediment microbial communities from Lake Towuti, South Sulawesi, Indonesia - Balambano_FR1_MetaG | ecosystem: Environmental > Aquatic > Freshwater > Lake > Sediment | place...
CACCGACTTGCCGTTGTTGTAGCTCAGCTTGACGGTCTGATCCTTGAATTCTTGGGTGTAAATCTTGCGTGCCATTGGGACACCTGAACCTTATTATTGTGTCCACTTTTTCGGCGCAGGCCCAAAGGGCTTCAATAAAACGTATGGACGCACTGGACGATTGTTCGAAGAGCGATTCCGTCGCATCCATGTGCAAACGCACGGCTACTTCGTTCTGCTCGTGGCGTATATTCACCAGAACCCGCAGCGACACGGATTCGTGGATGACTTTCGCACATGGGAATGGTCGTCGCATGCCGCGTTCAATTCGAACCAGCCCACGAAGGTGGATCGCGATGAAGTCTTGGGCTGGTTCAACGGGCTACGCGGTTTTCGAGAGGCTCACGCGCTGCTGGCAGACGAGCGGGCGTTGACGCCATTGATTGATGATGACCTCGATTGACAAGACCTCGCGGGTTTCCGGAACCCGCGAGGTCTCTGATCAACGGCAAGTGCTACACATTGGAAGAGGTCGGCCAGAAGTTCGGCCTCACGCGCGAGCGCATCCGCCAGATCGAGGCGCGGGCGCTACGGCGGCTCAGGCACCCGCGCCGGCCGCGGCATTTGAATGATTATTTGTGATGCAAAGCCCCGGTCATGCGGGGCTTTTGTTTGTGTGACGTTGAGTCACGTTCTCGTGCGATGCTGTGTGGCCCACACAATAACTGCACCTAGAACGATGTCTCCTTCGGCAAATTCATTGCGGACATCGAGTTTCCTACCACCACTCACAAGCAGTTGAATCGTAAGAATCGAATTGCCGTCACTCCTTTCTTCATGAAGCTGAGTATGTTCGATGAGCGAACGGGATAACGACATAGTCTCGTTACGATATTGCACCTTAATGTCCGATTGACTCACCTCAAGTGCACGTGGTTGCTTCAGCCATTGGGCAAGCGGCACACTCCAGCCTCCCAACAATAAACTTACTGCCAGAACTAAACCCCAGGTTGTATTCCATTGATCAGGCCGAACAAGAAAAGCAACAGGAAGGAATAGGGTAGTGGGAATAGCCACAAACATGATCAAAATGGCTAACCAAGAGTTGCTTGCACGGAACTCACGTGTTTCAGGAGATTTCCAGAAGAGATCAGGGCGATGTCCGCACAATTCAAGCAGAGCATCGGAATAAGCCTCTGTTTGTGAGTTTAAGTCAATGGCGATGTTGTTTTTGTCATCACAGATCGTTACACCCACGGCTGAGCTATGGCCATTAATCCGGCTAATATCATTCCAGGCGATGTGTTTGTGACTATGAAAAGCATTTGTATAGGTGATTCCCACATCATCAATCTCGATTTGATATAGGGTTGTGGCAACCAAGGCTAAACACACGATTACTAGTCCTGAAAAGCATGCAAGACTAAAAAGCCTTCCCTCAGCACCCCCAGTAAACACCACTATCGCGCCTACTATAAGACTTACAGCAAAGCCAATAAGAAACGTCACTCGGACTGAACGCGATCCTAAATAAGTGCGAGCGTTGTTAGACATGATGCTACGGCCAATTCTAAAATCAGACTTTGCTGCGCTATCATCCCCTCCTCAATGCGAACCCTGACCTACAGCGAAGCGATCAACGAAGCCCTGCGCGAGGAAATGGAACGCGACCCCAGCGTGTTCATCATCGGCGAGGACGTGGGCACGATGGGCGGCGTATTCGGCGTGACCGACGGCCTGGTCCAGCAATTCGGCGAGGCGCGGGTGATGGACACGCCCATCAGCGAGGCCGGCATCATCGGCGCGGCGCTGGGCGCGGCCATGATGGGCATGCGCCCCGTGGCCGAGATCATGTTCGGCGACTTTCTTGGCTGCGCCGGCGACCAGCTCATCAACCAGGTAGCCAAGGCGCGCTACATGAGCGGCGGCAAGGCCCGCGTCCCGCTCACGATTCGCGTGACCACTGGCGCGCCAGGCGCGGCGGCCGCGCAACATTCGCAAAGCCCTGAGTCGTGGTTCATGAACGTGCCCGGCCTCAAGATCGTCACCCCGGCCACGCCGGCCGACGCGAAGGGCCTGCTCAAGAGCGCGATTCGGGGCGAAGACCCGGTGCTGTTCTTCGAACACAAGATGCTCTACGCCGCCAAGGGCGAGGTGCCGGAGGGTGACTACGTGATCGAGTTTGGTCAGGCGAGTGTGCTGCGCGAAGGCCGCGATGTGACGATCATCGCCATCGGCGGCATGGTGCAGCATGCGCTGGCGGCTGCCGATGAGCTGGCAAGGAGTCGGACTGCTCAAAGCAGTCCGACTCCTATACCCTCTATCTCATGCGAGGTGATTGACCCGCGCACGCTGGTGCCGCTGGATTCGTCGGCGCTGGTGGCCAGCGCGAAGAAGACCGGCCACGTCGTCATCGCCCACGAGGCGCACAAGCGCAGCGGCCCCGGTGCCGAGATCGCCGCCGTCATCGCCGAGCAGGCGCTGGATTACCTCGACGCACCGATACAGCGCGTTGCCGCTAAGAATGTGCCGCTGCCGTATGCCCCGGCGCTGGAGCAGTTCGTGCTGCCGGGCAAGGACGACATCGTCGCGGCTGTGCGGCAGGTCATGAAGTAATTGGTGATTAGTGATTGGTAATTCGGGATGCACATTTCGCGATTCGCGATAGCGCCAAATCAGCGTGAGAGAATGTGGGCAGTCTGGTGAGCGGCCATCCGCCAATGACCAATCACCAATTACCCCTTACCCCTTACCCACGATGCGCGTCCTCGTCGTCCTGCCCACCTACAACGAAGCCGAGAACATCTCGCTGCTCATCCCTGAGCTGCTGAAACTGCCGCTGAGCGTGTGCGTGGTGGACGATGCCTCGCCCGATGGCACGGGGCGCATCGCCGATGAATGGGTGGGGAAGGACTCGCGCGTCCACGCCGTGCATCGCGCCGGCAAGCTCGGCCTCGGCACAGCCTATGTCGCCGGCTTCCACTACGCGCTCGATCACGGCTTCGATGCTGCCCTGACCATGGACGCTGACTTCTCGCACCACCCGAAATACATCCCGGCGATGCTGGAGAAAATCAAGCACTACGATCTGGTCATCGGCTCGCGCTACGTGCCGGGCGGCGATGTGCTGTATCCGTTCCACCGCCGCTTCATGAGCAAGGCCGCAAACACGGCTGCGCGGATCGCGTTGGGGCTGAAGCCGCGCGATTGCACAGCTGGCTTCCGGCTGTATCGGGCGCAGGTGTTGCAAACGGTGCCGATTGATTCGGTCTTCTCCAACGGCTACTCGTTCCTGATCGAGATGCTCAACCTGGTGCAGGGTTACGGTTTCAGCATCGCTGAAGTGCCGATCATCTTCGAGGATCGCGTGCGTGGCCAATCGAAGATTTCGTCGCAGGAGATGGTTCGCGCCGCCTATACCGTCTCGCGGCTGACCTACCGGCGCGTGCGCGACAAGCTCATCGGCCCACCGGAGAAGCGGCGCGCGCAATAAACGCAGAACGATGAACATCGTCTTCGATGCGCGTGTGGTTCAGGATCACTTCCCCGGCATCGGCCGCTATGCCCATAACCTGCTGGCCGAGCTGCCCGAATTGCTGGGCGACGATGAAACGCTGACCGTGCTGCACGACCCCAGCGTGAAGAACACGCGCTATCAGGAGACAGAGATTGGAGGTCAGGGGTCAGATTGTGTTACGTGGATTGACTATCGCATGCCGATCTTCGGCATGAAGAACGTGCTGACCATCCCGCCCATCCCCAATCCAAAATCCGCGCTGGTGCATTACCCGTATTACGTGCGTCCACGCGCCGCGCGCCCGCCATCGGTGACGACGATCTACGACGCGATCTCGTTCGCGTATCCGGAATACGCACCTTCGGCTCAGGCGCGGTTGAGCATCCGGCTACTGCACCAGATGGCTATCGCCGCATCGCACGCCATCATCACCATCTCACAATCGGCGGCCAACGATTTAGTGCGCTTCTTCCCATCCGCCCGCGACAAACTCGTCGTCACGCCGCTGGCACCCGATCCCATCTTTGCGCCACAACCGCGTGAAGCGATCACTGCCGTCCGCGCCAAGTTCGATCTGACCCAGCCGTTCACGTTGTATCTGGCCAGCAACAAGCCGCACAAGAATCTGGTGAAATTGATTGAGGCCTGGAAATTGGTAATTAGTAATTGGTTGATGAACACTGGCGAAGAACCATTCACCAATAACCAACAACCAATACTCATCATCGCCGGCCATCACGACCCGCGCTATCCGCAAGCCCAGCAGCGTGTGAAGACGTTGGGGTTGGAGCAGCGTGTGCGCTTCATCGGCCCAGTCAGCGACGCCGAGGCGGCTGGGCTGTATTCAGCTTGCGCCCTGTTCGTGTATCCGTCGCTGTATGAAGGCTTTGGGTTGACGCCGTTGGAAGCGATGGCGTGCGGTGCGCCGGTGGCCTGCTCGAATGCGTCGTCGTTGCCCGAAGTCGCGGGTGACGCCGCAGTGCTGTTCGACCCGGCCAGACCGGAGGACATTGCATCGGCCTGTTTGCGTGTGTTGCGGGATGACGCGCTGCGCGCGGGCATGCGGGCGAAAAGTCTGGCGCAAGCGAGCTGCTTCACATGGCGCGAGACGGCGCAACTGACGATGAATACCTATCGCGAAGTGAACAAAGTCAAAAGTAAGAAGTGAAAGGCACAGACTTTTCACTTCTTACTTCTTACTTTCATGCGCATCGTCCACATCTACAAGGATTACTTCCCTGTCCTGGGTGGCATCGAAAACCACATCAAGCAACTGGCCGAGGCGCAGGTGCAGCGCGGTCACGAGGTGGATGTGTTGGTGACGAATCTGGACGCGATGTATGCGTTCGAGACCATCAACGGCGTGCGCGTGACCAAAGTGCCGCGCCATCTAAATGTTCAATCGGCCCCCATCGGGTTCAGCTTCCGCGCTGCTGTGGAACGGCTGACGACGGGTGCCGATATCGCTCATCTGCACGCGCCTTATCCCATCGGCGAGATATGCAATCTGATCTCAGGTCGCGCGCGCAAGACGGTCATCACCTGGCACAGCGACATCGTGCGGCAGAAGACGCTGCTGCGCGTCTACGCACCCATCCTGCGCCGCGTCATCGCCAAGACCGACGTCATCATCCCCACCAGCGAGGTCTACGCCCGCACGTCGCCGTGGTTGCGCGGTCACTTGGACAAATGCAAGCCCGTGCCGCTAGGGGTAGATGTGACGCGCTTCCGTCTGAGCAGGGGAGCAGGGGAGCAGGGGAGCGAAGGTGAGTCGTGTAATCCCCCGCTCCCCCGCTCCTCCGCTCCCTTGCGTCTGCTCAGCGTCGGCCGCCTGCGCTACTACAAAGGCCTCGACGATTTGATTCGGGCGCTGCCGCAACTGCCCCAAGCAACCTGCGTCATCGTCGGCGTCGGGCCGATGGAATCAGAGTGGAAGGCGCTGGCGCGACAGGTCGGGGTCACTGATCGCGTGACGTTCGCCGGTGAGGTGAGCGACGAGGCGCTCCCGCTCTATTATCAGGCGGCAGACGCATACGTCATCCCCGCCAATTCGCGGGCGGAGGCATTCGGCATCGCCATCCTTGAGGCGATGGCGAGCGGCCTGCCCGTCGTTTCAACGGATGTCGGCACGGCTACGTCGTGGATCAATCAACACGGCGTGACCGGGTTCGTCGTGCCGCCGCGTCAACCATCCGCATTGGTCGAAGCGGTCATCCGGTTGAGCGACGAGCCAGTGCGAAGACAGATGGGCGCGGCCGCTCGCGCGCGAGTGCTGACCAATTTCACACAAGACAAGATGATTGAGCGTATCGAGGGCATCTACCGTTCATTGTTTGTGGCATAGGGCATCATCTGCGCGTTGGGATAGCGTTCAGGGCTGTTTGCGATTCCTGCATGCGGCGCAATAATGCGGCGATTCATGACAGTCAAACCACTACCAGTCGGTCAAAACGACGTGGGCAACACTTTCAAAAACGCGTTAACGCTGATGAAGCCCTACACCTGGTTCGCGCCAGCGTGGGCGTTCGTCGTCGGCTGCATTGCCAGCCACAGCATCTACTTCAACCTGGGCGAGGACATTGGCCGGAGCATCCTCAGCCTCGGCCGCATCGCCATCGGCACGTTTATGGCCGGGCCGCTGCTGGTGGGCTTCTCGCAGGTGTGGAACGACTGGTGCGATCGTGATGTAGACGCGATTAATCAGCCCGAACGGCTGATCCCATCAGGCAAAGCGAGCAAGACGCAGGTGTACATCATCGTCATCGCGCTCGGCGTTGCGGCGCTGTTGGTGGCGTGGTTTCTCGGCCCGCCTGTGGCGCTGGTCGCCGCCGCCGGGCTGTTCCTCGCCATCATCTACTCGGCCGAGCCGTTTAAGCTGAAGAAGAATGGCTGGATCGGCAACCTGGCCGTCGGCCTGGCCTACGAGAGCTTCGCCTGGATCAGCGGGCATCTGACCTTCGACCCCGGCCTGCAATCGCCTGGCGCGATGCAGAGCATGATCCTGGCTATCGTGTATGGCCTGGGCGCGCACGGCATCATGACCATCAACGACTTCAAAAGCGTCGTCGGCGACCGGCAGATGGGCTTGCGCTCGATCCCGGTCATCTACGGTGAGGCGGTCGCCGCCAAGATCGCGGTGGCTACAATCGTCGCGGCCCAGGTCGTGGCGATCATGCTGCAACTCATCTGGGGGCACTGGTTGCCTGCGCTGGCGTGCGTCGTGTTCTTGCTGGCGCAGATTCGGCCGATGAAGCAACTGATTGACACACCGACGCAGCCGATGGCCGTGCGCTATAACATCGTCGCCATCCCGCCCTATGTGTGGGGCATGCTGGTGGCAGCTATAGGACTTGGATGAAAGAGGTCTCTCGCAAAGCGCGCTGAGAGCGCAAAGGACCGCAGATGACCGAAAATGAGATTGCGACGATTTTGGTTGATGTGGCCTACCACGTTCACAAAACAATCGGGCCTGGATTGCTTGAATCCGTCTACGAGGCGATTCTTGCCCACGACCTGCGCAAGAAAGGATTACAAGTGTTGTGTCAAGTTCCAGTCCCAGTTGTGTATGAGGACAATCACCTCGTGGTAGGGTTTCGTGCTGACCTGCTTATCAACGGATTGGTCATTGTCGAATTGAAGTCAATTGAAATGCTCTTGCCCATTCACAAGAAGCAACTTTTGACTTATCTGATACTGTCGGGAAAGCGTCTTGGATTTCTAATAAACTTCGGTAGTGAAACTTTCAAAGGGAATATCGTTCGCATCGTGAATGGCTTAGATGAGAACTGACCTTTACTCCGTGCTGTCTTTGCGGCCTCAGCGTCCTTAGCGAGAGATATTTCTTCCTTTTCGGATTAGATGCAGGAGACGATATGGCAAAGGTTTTGGTGGTTGGGTCTTCGGTCGGCGGCAGCATCGCCGCCAACACGCTGCGCGATCTCGGCGTGGACACGGTGTTGCTGGAGCGCGACCTCAGCTACATCAAGCCGTGCGGCGGGGCCGTGCCGCCACGGGCGTTCATAGATTGGGATCTGCCGCACGACCTGATTGACCGCAAGGTCACCGTCGCCGTGGTGTGTTCACCCCGGCACTTCAGCGAGTTCCCCGTCCTCAGCAGCCACCCCACACCGGATACTGACTTCATCGCCATGGTGCGGCGCGAGAAGTTCGACCGCTACATCCGTGACCGGGCGGTGAGCAAAGGGGCCGAACTGATCGAGGGCAAACTCGAAACGGTTGAATACGGGTCGAAGGGCATCAAAGCGACCTGCACCGACAAGCGTCAGAAGTCCTTCACCATCGAAGCCGATGCGGTCATCGGCGCAGACGGGGCCTACTCAACCGTCGCCAAGTCGCTGGGCCTGGAGCGCCTGCCGATGGCGGTGGCCTATCAGGAGCGCATCCGCTTGCCCGCCGAGGCGATGGCGTATTGGGAGACCCGCGCGGCGCTGTATCTGGGCGACGACGTCTCGCCCGATTTATACGCCTGGGTGTTCCCGAAGTATGACCACGTGGCCGCCGGCATCGGCGCCGGTGCGGGCAAGACGCAGCAAGCGCGCCAATTGCTCACCAACCTCAAGCTCAAGCTCAAAGACCAATTGGGCGATGGGCTGAGCGTGAAGTTCGAGGCGCACCATCTGCCCATGCACCCGCGCAAGCTGCTGTCGTTCGACCGGGCCGCGCTGGTGGGCGACGCCGCCGGCCTGGTGCAGCAGACCAGCGGCGAGGGCATCTATTGGGCGATGAAGAGCGGCGAGATGGCTGCCCAAGCCATCGCCAAGAACGCCGACGCGCCGAGCGCGGCCAACCTGCGCAAGGACTACGACAAGCCGTGGTGGAAGGCGTATCGCACCACCTACTTCTTCCTCGAATTCCTGCAGCGCATCTCGTATAACTCCGACCTGCAGCGCGAAATCTTCGCCAAGATGTGCGACGACCCCGACGTGCAGCGCCTGACCTTCGACAGCTACCTAGCCAAACACATCGAACCCGCGCCGTGGACGGTGCAGATGCGCATGACCAAGAACTGGATCAGCACGGCGGCGCGAGAATGGCGGCAATCGCGGAAGGATAAGACGTGACGGTTGGCTCGAATGCTTGTGAGCCTCACCGGTGGGCGTGTGTGGATTCCAGACGTGGCGGCATCACCTTGCTTGCCGCAACCCATGTATAGCTGCCGAGAATGACGGCGGTCATGAGCATGATGACGTATAGCCACGTCAGCGGCTCTGCCCAGCGCACCTCGCTCGCAAACCGCGCCAACGCCACGCCTTGCAGCACGGAGAAGATGGCATAGATCGCCATGCCGTTGCGCACGCGCCGCAGGTCGCCATCAAGCAAGGCATGCACTAGGATCAGGCCTGCGCCGATCAGCCAGGCGGCCACCATGCGCCCGGTCAGCGGCGTAAGCGGCCATAGCCACACCGGGGCGATCAGCTCGGGCAGGACGAACATCGGCAAACCAACTATCAGCAACAGCACTGCATGCGCAGCCAACGCAAGGCGCAACCACTGCGGCATGGGCGCGCTGCGAGCCGGAATGACGCTGCTGTGCTGCGCCATCAGCACCAGCGCCTGCCATGCCGGCGTGACGACATAAATCAACAGCCAGAACCAGCCGAAGAACATAGCCGTGAGCTGATGAGGAGGGCCAAGATGAAACTTGTCCAGATGCAGCAGCGTGGCGATCAGGGTAAGCATGGTAAAGACCAGCACGCTGGGCAGCGCGATGCGCGCGTTGGCCCAGCGCCCCTCGCGCAACGACAAGAACAGCAGCACTGAACCAGCGCCATATGCCGCACCCATGAATGCTTCGGTCAGCGGCGCTTGAATCGTCCAGGCGAAGAAGCGTTGTGTGTTGCCCGTGAAGACGAACAGTTGCAAGAACACCAGGAAGTCGAGGATGCCAGCCGTTACAAACCAGGCGCGGGTGATTGGCTTCAGGTCGTTCATAGCTCCCCCTCGTTAGCGCGCCAAGGATGCGGCGGCCAACTCACTCAGCGGCAGACCGTGATCAGTCAAGGCGCGCGCAGCCTCGCAGCCCAACACCGGTAACCCCGCCGGGTCGAGCAGGCCTGCCTGCACCAACACGCTGGCTTGATCCCAATACACATGCTCGCTGACCATGTTGCCGTGCTCGAATTGCACCACGACGACCATGGCAATTTCGAGCATCCGGCTAGCGGGCGGCACGCCAGGCAGCAACCAGTCCATGCGCGTGGTGTGCTTGAATTTGGCGACACCCTCCAGCACAATTCGATTCTGGCCGACCGTGTGCGACAGATAGGTGATCTCGGCGTCGGACGGCATAAAGCGCCCTGCCAAAAATGTCGAATAGAAATCGCGCATGCCCTGGCGTCCAAAGCCGCCCATCAGCGTGGGCACGTGCAGCACATGCGGATTTGTCGTCATGGTGTCCAAAATCCCATCCACTGGGTGTGTTCTCCTCAAGTTCCATCACTCACTTGATGCTGAGCCGCGTCAAGCCGGGCGAAGGCATGGCCGCTTGTGCTGGCGCGGCGTGGCGTGTCACATTCCCGCGCAACACCCGCCACACTACTGCCGGTTCCAACAGCGCTTGCGGCGCATCTACGAGGTTGGTCACGCGTTGAAAGGCGACCAGCAGCGCCGGGTCGTGGCTGGCCGCACGGTGCAGCTTCTCCACATACCAGTTGACGAAGCGGATCATTGGTGTGCGCTTGCCCTGTGTCTGCGGCAGTTTCAGGTCGTTGTTCACCGCTGTGCGCCACGGCGTCTCGGTGATCGCGATGGCCCGCTTGAGGAAGCGCGCGGTCAGTCCGTCTTGCCCATCGCGCAAGCACTCGGCCAACGCCACTGCCTCCAGCGCCGCCACGGTCATGCCCTGGCCATAGATCGGGTTAAAGCTGCAGATGGCATCGCCAAAGGGCAGGAAGCCGGCTGGGAAGCGCGCCATCCTATCAAAGCGGCGGCGCGTGCTGGCGGGGTAACGCGCTATGTGCGCTTCACCCACCGGCTCGGCGCGCCGGAGCACGTCATACATCTCAGGAGAGGCAAGCTGCCTGGCAAACGCGAAAAACCCGTCGAGGTCAGCCGGCGCGCGCTCGCCGAGATAGCCAGCCAGGGTGACGATGCACACGCCAGCCTCCTGCGCCAGCAACACCCCGGCGCGCGGGTTGGTTCGCGTCGCGCCGACGATGATGGCCTTGGGCATTTCAGGCGTCCAGCGAAAGAGACGCGTTGTGTAATTGACGTCCACGCGCACTGTCTCGATATGCGGCGGCGCGTAGCCCATGTGTTCTAGCCACTGCAATGTGCGTGTGCCGCGACCACTGGCGTCCATCACCAGATCCGCAGCCAGCGCCTCCTCCGTTTGCTTCGCCGCTTCGGCACCGCGGCGCGCCAGGCACACACCCGTCACGCGGGCATGGCCGGCGCTGGTCAACAGGCCGGGCACGTCGGCGTTGTCAGTCAGCTGCACATTGGGCAACGCCAGCACCCGGGCGCGCACGGCAGCTTCGAGCATGGGCCGGCTGACCATCAGCGCGCGCAGGCCGGCCGCGGTTTTCGGCATGGTGTAGCCGTTAAAGCAGAATGACGCCTCGTCCAGGCCCGACATCGTTGCGCCATCCCGGATCAACGTCTCGGTGATGCCGGGGAAGAGCTTCTCAAGCGCCTCGCGGCCGGTGGAGAGCAAGGCATGGGCGTGAGCGCTCTGCGGCACGCCCTTGCGGCGTTGCGCCCGTGCGGGCAGGGTGTCTCGCTCGATGATGCTGACGTGGGCGAAGTGGTCGCTCAGCGCGCGGGCGGCGAGCAGGCCGCCCATGCTCGCGCCGATGACGACGGCGTTTGAATTCTCTTTTGATTCGTTCATGACTTCCTCCTGTATGGGACAGAAGGTAAGTCGAGGCGGCGTCGAAAAGCCAGTTGAAAAAGTGTCGAAATTGAGAGGGATGGTGTCGGTTGGTGTCGAAAGATCAGACGCTACGCTTCACCGTCTCGCGCTGCCACAAGAATGCCGTCACCCGTCTAGTGGCGTTAATGAGCTGCGAGCGATACGTGCCGAACGGCAGGGCGAGCGCCTCGGCAGCCGCCTCTTGCGAGGTCGCCGGTTGCAGATAGGTGCGGTGCAGGGCGCGATACAACTTCTCGTCCTTTGGAGTGCCGCGCAGCGACTCGCACGCCTCGCGCAGTTGCGCCTGCAGGCCGACGGGCGTGCTGTCAGGCAGGCCACGCATCAACTGCGATTGCATCAGCGAATTGGCCGCTAGCAGGCTGGGCCGCGTGTAGTCCCTCAGCGCTTGCTTGACGGCACCTTCAAACGCTTCTTGCGAGAGCACAACATCAGCACACGGCGCAGCCGGCTCCGCCAGTACTTCGGGCAGCGTCATCTCGCTCTTGATCTGCTGGACGAAGAGCCGGTCGAGCCACTCATCCAGGCTCATGGCGCGCCAGTCGTGCGCATACATGCCGTAGCGTGTGCCGCCCACCGTAAAGTCGGCCTCGGGCGCGCGGTGAAAGTGGTAATAGCTCAGCATGGTCAACCACGCGTCGGGGTCGGGCACGGCGACGAACGACCAGGCTATGTTGGGCAATGCGATCCATTCCGTGCCGGCGAACAATTGCAAGGCGTTGAGCACGGGTGAGAGTTTTTGATAGGTCTGCGCATCGGCGGCAAAGCGAAAGACTGTGACGATCTCGCCGGGGCGCGATGGGGCGTGCCGCTGCGCGTAGTACCATGCCGCTACCGCGCCCGGGTCGTGCTGAATGGCACTGAGCATGGTCGGATCAAGGTGCAGCTGTGCGACCGCACCCAGAATGTCACCGCGATAGTCGCGCACCACGCGCCACCGCTGCGGCTGGTGCGTCAGCCAGTGCACGGCCAGCCTGCCCGCCTCGTCACCCTCGAAGCGGGCAAAGAGGTCGGCGATGGTCTCGGT
>Ga0224722_1001619_pt1 | contig 12412 bp, 9 predicted proteins | sample Balambano_FR1_Me_FD_161646 | JGI IMG/M metagenome (GOLD analysis project Ga0224722, IMG submission 161646) | Freshwater sediment microbial communities from Lake Towuti, South Sulawesi, Indonesia - Balambano_FR1_MetaG | ecosystem: Environmental > Aquatic > Freshwater > Lake > Sediment | place...
ATACGTGTATATTCAGATTCGTATTTAATAACAAGAACGCATCGGCGGTCGTACCATACGTCGTACTATAACGTTCGGAATTATATTCTGCATTTACTTGTAAAGAAACCCTGTTTCCCCATTGATACTGCATAAAACTAAATAATTTATGATTAGGCACATCAATAAAATATAACTTGGGATTCGTAAGATTATTGCGCTTGATATACGTATAATTGACCCCTGCTCGCAGCGTTGAAAAGAGTGGATACGCGGCTCCAATTTCCGCGCCTACATATTCGGATTGTCCTACATTTTGCAGTTGGCTCAAGCCTACTCTGCGCACAGAATCAAACTGTACATTGGCAACCGAGAGGATGGTATTGTTTATCTTGCTGTAAAATAAAGCCGTATGTATATTTAATTTATTGTTAATAAAACCATGATAACCCAATTCATAGTTAAGCGCGTACTCTGCGTCTAAGTCAGGATTGGGAATGGCAGTTCCCAAGCGGTAGGAATAGCGGTCTTTGGTGGTGGCAAATCGCGTTTTGCGCGCAACCGAGAGATTCAAATGATGTATTTCATTCCATTTATATTGCAATCCGCCTTGTACATTAAAAGCATTATTATCGTTAGATGGAAAATTGGTCACTTCTCTTCTACTACTATTATAATTTTGCGCTTTTATGCTCGACCTATTGTTGTAACTAAAGCCGGTAAGTAATAATAAGTTGTGTGTAATGCTCAACTCGTTTTCAATACCTACCGTAAGAGTATTATCCGCCATGGTGCGTACCGGCTCGCCTTCATTGTTTTCCCGATGTACATCCTGCTTGTATTGCAGGGTCGCCTTTATATTATCTTTTGCAGATATGATTTTTCCATATTCTAAGATGCCGCCAAAACTATAATCATTATAATAACTTTTGAAAGCGTAGGGACGTGAAATTTTGGTGTAAGTGGCATCATCATAAGAGGTGAGCAGGTTTTTAAATTGATCATAATAAAGCCGCGTTTTTACATACTGGCTGGTATCCAGAAAAGTATTGGAAATAAAATAAAGGCTTTGCTTGTCCCAGTAGGGCCACTGCCAAAAGCGCGGATTTCTGAATTGAGCGTTTAAGGTATCCCTGCCTGTGTAAACCGGCGTTCCTTTTTCGCCTTTCTGATTGATATAACTTAAAGCATATTCCGATTTATTATTCGGTGTAAATGCTACTTTGATATTGTACTTTTCGTCGGTGTTATAGGAATTATTGCGGCTACCGCCATCTTCTGTTCTGGAAGCCACAAAATCTTCGGAGAGTGGAAAGGAATCCCGATTGAGTTTGGATGCCCCTGCCTGAATGTAAAATTTGCCCAAATTACTTCCCAGATTAATATTCGTCCTGTAACCACCGGAGAGCCAGCCGGTAGCCCCATCGAATTCAAATTTTTTCACCGGTTTTCTACTAATCAAATTAATCGCGCCGCCAAGCGCATTGGGTCCGTAAAGCACGGAGGTATAACCTTTAGAAACATTTACCTCTGCCAGGTCGAACGTGGTAAATCGAGCTAAATCTACGTACCCATCGTACGGAATGTAAACAGGTATGCCATCAATCAACAAAGGCACTTGCCTCAGGTCAAATCCTCTTACATACACCATGGCTTCATTGCGCGGACCGACCGCCGAAAGCGTGACGCCAGGTAGAAGATTTAAGGCTTTGGAAACATCCGTTTTTGCGAAACTTTGCAACTGCGCGGCGTTGATAGTGGAAGCGATGCTCTGGCTTTTTTCGGCGGTTACGACTACTTCTCCGAGTGCAAACACATTCTTGGGAAGCGTATCGGTGACCGTTTGAAGCGTATCCTGACTGTATGCGGAAATAGTGTATAAAACACAAAAAAGTAAGAGCAGAGACTTCATAAGTTTTAGATTTTCGTTCTATTTTTGAAAATATAACGGTTTTGAAAAAAATAGAACTTATTGGTTTAATTGATTTTCTGCTTGTTCGAGGAATTTTGAAAATTTTTCCCGCATCTGCCGGTAAAAAGCAATCATCTCTCTGGCTTCTTTTGAAATGGTAGAACCGCCTCCGTGTTTGCCGCCCTGATTGGTTTCTACCAGCGGAACAACAGCGTTTGCGTTCAACCGGTGGATGATTTCCCAAGCTTTTTTATAAGACATTTGCATTTGTTTTGCTGCCTGGTTGATTGAACCCGTATTGTCAATTCGCTCCAGCAACTCGACCGGACCGGGTCCAAAAAAACGCGATCCGTTACATTCGATCCAAATACTTCCCTTCACGGTGAAAGTAGCATCTTTACTTAAAATAGCACTCATTGATTTTGCCATACCCTAGTTGATAGCAAATTTCAGGATGGTTTTTATAGCTTCCTACTTTTGAAGGATTGGCTACAAATTTACAGATTCCCGCTGGATTATTAAATAGAAAACTAGAAATCAGTGATTTTGGTAGGAGAAACCGTAATCTGTATAACACATCAACCAATAAAAGGTAAGACTTTTGTACGATAAGGCAGTAAAGATTGTGTTTGCAAAAAACGCTCATCCGAGCGGCAGTCGGTTTAAACCGGCAGCGGTCTGGAAAATACAACAAAAGAGGATTTCTGAAATGTAGAAATTATACGGTACGGCACATCGTTGCAAAACAATTACGATTCCATAGATGCGAAAATGGACACTTCGCTGAGTGATAATATTTGCAAATGTGAAATTTATTTGCGAATATTAGGGATGCGATCAAAGCCAAAACACCATTCATACATTCAAAGCATTAAAATGGAAAAGACACCCACAAATCATAGCCGTCGTTCCTTTCTGAAATCAACTGCCGTTACCGGTGGCGGTCTGATGCTCAGTTTTAGCTGGTGGTCGGAGCTTGCTTTGGCAGGTAAGACAGGCGTATCGAATCTTCCCGAACAATGGAATGAATTGACCGGCTACATCCAAATAACGCCGGACAATATTATAAAAATCTTGAATCCCAACCCGGAATTTGGGCAAAATGTGATGACCTCGCTCCCCATGATGGTAGCGGAGGAACTCGACGTGGATTGGCAAAAAGTGGTGGTAGAAATGGCGCCGCACGATAGTGTAAAATTAGGACCGCAATTTACGGGCGGAAGCAATTCGATGCGGATGTATTGGAAACCACTCCGCGAAGCAGGAGCAGCCGCCCGCCAGATGCTGCGGGAAGCCGCCGCCCAAGCCTGGGGTGTACCCGCGGAAGAAATTACCACCCAGGCAGGAATGCTGTACCATGAAAAAAGCGGTAAATCCGGCACGTATGGCGACTTTGCTTCCAAAGCTGCGGGTATTCCCGTACCCAAAGGAATGAAGTTAAAAGAGCCAAAGGATTTTAAAATCGTACGTAGCTCAAAGAAAAATGTAGAAGGTTTAAAAATCGTCAGCGGTCAACCGCTTTTTGGAATGGATTATACACAAGAAGGAATGCTGATCGCCATGATTGAACATCCGCCTGCTTTTGGGATGAAACTTCAATCTTTTGATGCATCTGAAACCTTGAAAATGCCGGGCATCAAGGATGTTTTTACGCAAAAATTGTATGAAGATGGTTTTGAACAAGCAGGTTTTGATACCCGTACTTTCAATGATTTGCTGGTGGTGGTGGGCAATACCACTTGGGAAGTGATAAATGCCCGTAAAAAATTGAAAGTCACGTGGGAGCCTGCCGGTGATACGAAAAATACGGTAGTAGGAAGGGATGGGAAAAGAGAGGTTATCGTTCCAGGGGAGCTTGAAAGTACAGCCGCCCAGCTTAAAAAAATGCAGGAGTATGCCAAAAAACCTGCTCAACAACTCAGAAAGGACGGAGACCCGGAAACGGCTTTTAAAAATGCAGCCCAGGTAATTGAACGCACTTACAATGCGCCGTTTTTAGCACATAACTGCATGGAGCCGATGAATTTCTTCGCTCATGTGACGGACGAAAAAGCCCTGGTGGCTGGACCGCTGCAAGCACCGGGCTGGTCAGAGCCTACGCTTGCAAAACTTTTAAACTTGCCGGCAGACAAAATCGAAATTCAAATGACGCGCATGGGTGGAGGTTTTGGTCTTAGAGCATATGGACATTATGTGTATGAAGCTGCCCTTATCTCTAAAAAAGTAAAGGCTCCTATAAAATTGGTGTATAGCCGGGAAGATGATATGACTTATGGCATCTATCGCCCCATGTACACCGCTACTTATCGGGCTGCTTTGGATGAAAATAAAAACCTCATCGCATTTCATGTAAAGGGTGGCGGCATTCCTGAACACGCCATTCACGCCAATAGATTTCCTGCCGGTGCAGTTGATAATTATCTGGCGGAAGGTTGGCAGATACCTTCCAATATCACGATTGGCGCATTTCGGGCGCCGCGTTCCAACTTTAATGCGGCTGCCGAACAATCCTTTTTAGATGAACTCGCGGAAGCGATGGGTAAAGACCCCATTGATTTTAGATTGGAACTGTTGAAAAGAGCCAAAGAGAATCCGGTTGGTAAAAACAACGATTATGATGCCGACCGGTATGCAGGCGTATTGCAATTGGTGAAAGAAAAATCGGGTTGGAATAAACCGGAAAATAAAAAATACAGTCGTGGAGTGGCTGCTTATTTCTGTCATAATTCTTACGCGGCACATATCGTGGATTTGATTATCCGAGACGGGCAACCTTATGTGGAAAGAGTATTCAGTGCAGTGGATTGTGGCATTGTAATCAATCCTGATGCGGCAATCAATATGGTGCAGGGTGCCGTGGTGGATGGAATTGGCAATGCATTTTACGGTGAACTGACGCATAAAGATGGGGTGGTGCAGCAAAAGAATTTCTACAACTACCGCATGATACGAATGAACGAAGCACCGAAAAAAATAGAAGTTCATTTTGTAGAAAATGACCTGGACCCGACCGGATTGGGAGAGCCGCCGTTTCCGCCGGTATTTGGAGCAGTGGCAAACGCCTTGTACAAAGCTCGGGGCAAACGGCTTTATGACCAACCGTATGCCCCACAAATGAATAAGCGTCCGGGCGTTTGATCAACTAATTTTTTCAGAATTGCGCTTCTATTTCCTCATCCCTAAAGGGTGTCCTCGCGCGGGCAGGTCGTCCTTTAGGAAATGAGGTGGCGGGAGGAAAACCTAAATAATCTTATTTTACAGTATGTTAAATATACGCTATCAATTATGATACAATTAACGATTAATAAGAAATCTTACAACGTAGAGGTAGATCCAGATACGCCCTTACTTTGGGTACTCAGAGAAACGCTGGGTCTGGTCGGAACGAAATATGGTTGTGGCGTGGCTCAATGTGGTGCCTGTACGGTACACCTGAATGGGGAAGCGGTGCGTTCCTGCGTTACCAGGGTGAGTCGTGCTGCCGGACAAGAGGTGGTTACGATTGAAGGCTTATCAGAAAATATGGATCATCCGGTACAAAAAGCGTGGTTAGAATTGGATGTTGCGCAATGCGGGTATTGTCAGTCGGGTCAGATCATGTCGGCTGTCGTGTTGCTCCGAGAAAATAAAAATCCGACTGACGCGGACATTGATGCTGCCATGGCAGGCAATATTTGCCGGTGTGGCACCTATCTCAGAATTCGCGATGCCATTCATTTAGCAGCGAAAATGCAGTAGCAACCAGTAAGTGATGGCATCATTTACGCGACTACACACAGTTTGTAAATAAAACAGCTTATTTCTACTTATGAAAATAATTATTATTACAACTATCCTCTTTTCCACCATTATTATGATGGGTTCCGCATTTGATAAAGAACCTGATTTTAAGAAAAAGGATATAACTACTTATGAACCAGCCAAAAAGAACCGTGCGGAATCCGTGAAAGCGTTTATGGAAGTGTATAAAGTGCTGATGAGTCCGCGTTGTTTGAATTGTCATCCGGCGGGCGATGTGCCGCTCCAGGGGGATGACAGCCATTTACACGCCATGACTCCTCAACGAGCCGCCGATGGCAAAGGACTTTACGCCATGAAATGTTCAAACTGTCATCAGCCTGCTAACACGCCGGGATTGCATATGCCGCCGGGCAATCCAAACTGGCACTTGCCCCCGGCGGATATGAAAATGGTTTTTGAAGGTAGAACGCCCCACCAGTTAGCCAAGCAATTGGTTGACCCCAAACAAAACGGAAATAAAACCCTCGAGCAATTACTCGAACACGCTCAGGATGATTTGGTAAAGTGGGGCTGGGAACCCGGAGAAGGTCGTACGCTTCCACCGCTGCGTTACGACGAATTTGTAAAAGCATGGACTACCTGGATTGAAAAAGGAGCCTATGCCCCCAAAGCAAAATGATAAGTGATCGGTGATACTGTGGTATCCGCTAAATGCACACCAAATTACTTGTATCTTTTCTCTTCTCTCTCCTTCCACGCGGTATGTTGCAGCGCACGCATTCGAAATTCCTCCTGCGTTCGACCCTCTAATACTGTTGCAAAACCGGAATATTGGTAGCATAATCTGTAATTGGTATAACATTCGGGCGAAGAAAAGGTAAGACCTTTGTGTTGCAAAAGAAAGCCATTCAAAAGTTTACATCAGAGCAATACATTTATTTTTAATTTTAAAACTTATAAATAAAACGTTTATGAAAGCATCAATTCTCGGATTATTTTTAATAATCATCAGTGCGCAAGGGGCTTTCGCACAAAATACTAAAGCGGAGCAGGAAATCATTAATCTCTCTAAAGAGAAGTGGCAATGGATGTCAGATAAGAATGTGGACAAGCTGGCTACGCTCTTCCACGATAAAGCAAAATTTGTACACATGAGCGGCACCTGGAAGAAGGACGAGGAACTTGAAATCATTAAAACCGGCAGCATTTGGTACCGGAAAGCGGACGTACACGACGTGGCGGTAGAAGTGGTGGACGACGCAGCCATAATTTGGAGCCGTATTACACTGGAATCCACCGTCAGGGGCAATGAAGCTAAAGTTGAATTTACGGTCACCGAAGTCTATAAAAAACAAAAAAAAGCCTGGAAATTATTAGCCCTCACGTTTAGCAGCGTGCGCGACACGCATGAAATCAAACATTAAGCTGCGCTGCATTCAATTTTATAAACATCTATAATATCTATGAATACAACAAAAGCGATCCTGCTTTTTGTTTTTGTGCTAAGTGCTGGTTTCGGCTTCTCCCAAAGCGCGGACAGCACTAAACAGACCCTAAACTTCAGCGGCACTATCAGCGCCACCAACAACGGATTTTCGCTCATTCCCACGTTTTCGCTGGGGGAGCCTGCCGTGGTGACCATTTTCAACCTGAGCAGCAGGGGACGCTTGAGTTTTGAGCCGGAGTTTCGGTATTCGATGGATTTCAAACCCTGGTCGCTGGTGTTTATTTGGCGCTACAAATTGATTCGACAAGAAAAATTCCAGTTGGCACTCGGCACGCATTTGCCTGCGCTCAATTTTGTAAGTGGCAAAGCTAAACTGGGCGAAGTAGAGCAGGAGGTTATCCGCGCGCGTCGCTTTTTTCCGGTCGTGGAAGCGATCCCTACTTATCGGATCAACGACCGTTTTAATGTGGGGCTTTATTATTTATTCAGCATCGGATTGGAAGATGAACTGACCAAGGACAATCATTTTCTCACGCTGCGCTCCAATTACAACAACATTCCGCTGTCAAAACAGTACTATCTGAATCTCAATCTCCAGTTTTATTACTTAAAATTGGACGAGCCCGATGGATTCTATGCAGCAGGTGCGCTTGTTTTGGCACGGCGAGGTTTTCCGTTTTCCATTTCCACCCTGATGAACAAAGAGATTCGTTCTACGATCAAAGCCAAGCAATTTGACTGGAATGTGAGCTTGAATTATACGTTTGGGAGGAATTATGTGGAGAAATAGGAGATTTAAGTTGCAAAAATCATGCACAAGATTAGATTTGACTAAATAATTCCCGCATCATTTTTATTTTTTAACTGCTTTTTTACTAAAAACCATTCACATGAAAACGATTTGTTTATCATTTGCACTTGTTCTGTTCGGTTTGACAAATCATTTGAACGCTCAACAACCCATACAAAACCCGCAAACCTTGGATCAAAGGCAGCAGGCAATTGTCACCATTTCCGCTTTTACTGCTAAAGGAGATATGCTGCAATTGCAAAAAGCATTACATACCGGCTTGGATGCAGGACTGACTGTGAATGAAATCAAAGAAGTGTTGATACAGTTATATGCTTACACCGGGTTTCCGCGCAGCCTCAACGCGCTGAACACGTTCCTGAGTGTCTTGAAAGAAAGACAGCAAAAAGGCACAAAAGACGAATTGGGCGAAGTTCCCAGTCCGCTACCTACCGGTAAAACCAAGCTGCAACTGGGCACCGAATTACAAACCAAACTTGTAGGGCAGCCTGTGAAGGGCGAAATATATGTGTTTGCACCTGCCATTGACCAATTTTTGAAAGAGCATCTGTTTGCGGATATTTTCGGTCGGGATAATCTGGATTGGAAAACCCGCGAAATTGCTACGATTGCTGCGCTTGCCAGTTTGGGCGGTGCCGACAATCAACTGCGTTCGCATTTTGGAGTCGGAATGTACAACGGACTTACCGCCGGGCAACTTGAGCATCTCGTAACCATTATTCAATCTGAGGTTGGGACGAAGGAAGGCAGCACCGCAAAAGCTATACTGCAAAACGTGTTGGGTCAACCGGCAACCGCACCTGCCCAACCGCAAGAAAACACCCTGTTTCCGAAAGGCGAAAAAATCACAAACAACAATTTTACCGGCAATGCCTGGCTGCAACAATTAATAGCAACAGACAGCAGCAATCAGATACAGGTAGGAAGCGTAACGTTTGAACCCGGTGCCAGAACGAATTGGCATTCTCATCCGGCTGGACAAATTTTGTTGGCAACCGACGGCGTAGGTTATTACCAGGAAAAAGGCAGCCCAAAACGACTGCTCCGCAAAGGGGATGTGGTCACCTGCCCACCCAATGTGCCGCACTGGCACGGAGCGAGCCACGACCAACCGTTTGTACAAATTGCCATTACCAACTCGAAAAGCGGTCCGCCCGTCTGGTTGCAACCGGTCAGCGAGCAGGAATATAACAGCAACCAATAAAACCAAGTGTTTGCACTTGTGAATACTACGGAAAAAATTTCAGATTGCGCACCTATTGACCCATTTGCACAGGAGCACATTTTACTGCATTTCCACAATCACCGCCTCATACGGCTGCAAATTCCCATTTGTCGAAACCTGTGGATAATTGCCGATTAACACTTTCGTTTTACTCCAATCCATTCCTGCGTTGAAAGTCGCCGGTTTTTCTTTAAAATTCAAAGCGACTAACAGTTTTTTTCCATTCAGTTCCCGCGTGTACGCAAACACCGATGGGTTTTCGGCATCCACCAGTTTCCAGTCGCCGTACAACAAAGTGGGTTCTTGCTTGCGCAAAGCCGTCATTTTCCGAAAGTAGTTTAAAATAGAATTCAAGTCGTTCTGCTGTGCCGCTACGTTCACGGTTTTGTAATTCGGGTTCACTTTGAGCCAAGGGGTGCCGGTGGTGAACCCGCCATTCTGCGTGGTGTCCCACTGCATGGGCGTGCGCCCGTTGTCGCGGGAGGAGATTTTCATACCTTCCAAAAAGCGTTTCAGGTCGCCGCCTTTGGCTTGCACCTGGGCATAATTGGTGCGCATTTCGATGTCATTATAATCTTCCAGGCGGTCAAACTTGATATTATTCATCCCGATTTCGTCGCCAAAGTAATAATACGGCGTACCCCGCATACTCAAAATAAAAGTCGTGAGCATTTTGGAAGAAACGTCTCGAAATTGCGGACTGTCGTTGCCCCAACGGGTGAGCATCCGGGGCTGGTCGTGGTTGGCGAGGTACATGGTGCCCCAGCCCTTGTCAAGAAAAGCGTTTGTCCATTTTTCATATACTTTCTTCCAAGCCACGAGGTCGTAGCCTTTCGGATCGGGCATTTTGTATTCATTGGGCAGGTAGCCAAAATCAATCGCTTCAAACGAATACGCCATGTTGAGTTCCTTGCGGTCTTCATCCACAAATTTCATCACACGCTCCACATCGCCCGTTGCCTCTGCCACCGTCGCCACGTCGTATTTGCTCAATACTTCTCTATTCATTTCCTGCATATAATCATGTAAATGCGGACCACTGGCATAATACATCGTCCAGTTTCCATTATATTCGGCGGGCAGCGGACCCCAGGTGGTGTCTTTAGAACAAAATGCAATCGCATCCAAACGGAAGCCGTCCACGCCTTTATCGAGCCAGTAGCGCATGATTTTATACACTTCCTGGCGCACTTTCGGGTTTTCCCAATTCAAATCCGGCTGCGCATCGGCAAAGTAATGCAAGTAATAAGAATTGGTGGCTTTATTATACTCCCAGGCATCGGCTTTTTCATCAAAAATGCTGAAGCGATACGGTGGCTTGCCGCGCTCGGCGGACCACCAGTGAAAATAGTTGTAGTACGGACTGCTGCGACTGCTCCGCGCCGATTTGAACCACTCGTGTTGGTCACTGCAATGATTCACCACCAAATCCATAAATACCTTGATATTCCTATCATGGAATCCTTTCAACAGCGTATCAAAATCCGCCATGGTACCAAATTCTTGCATAATCTGGTAATAATCGGAAATATCGTAGCCGTTGTCTTTATTCGGCGAGGCATAAATCGGGTTGAGCCACACCATGTCAATGCCCAGACTTTTCACATAATCCAGGCGGGAAATGATGCCCGGCAGGTCGCCCACGCCGTTGCCGTCGCTATCCTGAAAGCTGCGCGGGTAAATTTGATACACGACGGCTTCCTTCCACCATTTTCGGTCGGGGATGCTGGTGGAGTCAGCGGCAGCAGTGCTGGTCGGCGTTTGCTGCGGCGTATTTCTACAAGCAGCAACAAAAAGAAGAATAAATGACAGGACGGAAATAATTACTTTAGGCACTGACATGATGGTAGTGTTAAATAATTTTCCGTAAGGTAGTAAAATTTACCAAATTTTAAAAATTTGGCAAATCTTTCGCTATCTGAAATTAAACACCGCAGATAAAATAACGTACATTCCTTTTGCGAAACGCTGATAGTTCATAGGGATTTTATTTAAATTTATAGAAATCTACCGTTCAAGTATTTCCAAGCGTTCCTGCTGGCGGCGCAGCTGCTCGCGCAGGCGGGCGTTCTCGCGTTCCACTTCGTTCATGCGTTTTTCCAGTTGGTCGAGGCGGCGGCTGTCGAGGCTGCCGGTAGCGTTAGAAGGGCGTTCGTCAGTAAAGGTCGGGCTGGGGGGTATTTCCTGCGTTTGCGGGCGCGGGGTTTCCACTTGCTCGGTCTGCGGTCGGTTTTGGTCAATGCCTAAAAAGTGCTTGATGTTCTGAATGCCGTCCTGTCCATTGTAATACGCAGCGGCAAGGTACGCCACCGGCACAAGGAACAACATGACAATAAAAAAGCGGGCAAAGCCGGTGAGTTTAAGTCTTCTTCGGGTAGCCATAGCGCAATGGTTTTTATTATAAAATACGTCAAAACGGCGGCATTAGTTGCGGTAAATTCTACCGGAATCCAAAAAATTCAGACGAAAGTGGTCCTTAAGTTTAAAAGTTCAAAAGTTTAAATGTTCAAATTTAAATCTGCCTCCATCGCTTCATTCCTACTTTCCTATCTACTTTTGCATTGCAAAAGCAATTTTCAAAAATCGGCGATGGGCAAGTGGGCAGTGCATCCTCCCATCTTCCTATCACCCTATCTTCCTGATATGACCGACGCTTACATTTTCGATGCCCTCCGCACCCCACGCGGCAAAGGCAAAAACAGCGGAACACTCTACGAAGTAAAGCCCGTGCAACTACTCACGGCGATGCTGCACGCGCTGCAACAACGCAACGACTTGAACACCGCCGAAGTGGAAGACCTACTACTCGGTTGCGTAACGCCCATTGCCGACCAGGGCTATAATCTGGCGAAGACCGCCCTGCGCTATGCGGGTTGGAACGACGGCGTGAGTGGCGTGCAGCTCAATCGCTACTGCGCATCGGGCTTGGAGGCGGTGAATCTGGCGGCTACCAAAATCCGGGCAGGCTGGGCAACAGTCATGCTGGCGGGCGGCGTGGAAAGCATGAGCCGCGTGCCTATGCACAGCGACGGCAGCCCACAGCATTTTGACCCGGAGGTGATTCAACAAACCAACAGCATTCCACAAGGTGTTGCAGCGGATTTGATTGCCACCATGGAAGGCTTCACCCGTGCAGATGTGGATGCTTACGCCCTGCAATCGCAACAGCGGGCGGCGCGAGCCTGGGAACAGGGTTACTTCAACCAGGCCGTATTGCCGATTTACGATCAGAACGGCTTGCTCATTGCCGACAAGGATGAAACGCTACGACCCGATACGACTCTGGAACGCCTGGAA
>Ga0224722_1001621_pt1 | contig 12408 bp, 9 predicted proteins | sample Balambano_FR1_Me_FD_161646 | JGI IMG/M metagenome (GOLD analysis project Ga0224722, IMG submission 161646) | Freshwater sediment microbial communities from Lake Towuti, South Sulawesi, Indonesia - Balambano_FR1_MetaG | ecosystem: Environmental > Aquatic > Freshwater > Lake > Sediment | place...
GGAGCGGGAACGAGAATCTGTGTATTGCAAACCTTGCCACTGGGTTGAATAGTTGCCCGTTGAAGTAGCGGAGCGTGAACACAAATACTGTGTGCCCGTATGCAAGTGTCGTGTTCATCCCACTGCCAGCCCAAAGCATTCCCAATCTGGCTTCGCACAAAAGCAGAAAGGGTGGTGGGAAGCGGCAGAGGCAGGGAACGTGCGGTCAAGCCTCCGGCATCGGCAGTAAACGGTCTGCCATCGCGGAAGAGGAGCGGGTCTGCCCCAGTAATTTTGATAAATCTCTTTGCCATAGTTAGTTCTCTCCTTCGGCGGTCAGAAATCGTGCGGCAATCAGCAGGTCAGCAAATTGGGCAAGTGCCTTTGGTGTAGTGACAGTCTCCGACGGGAAGGGTGGTGGTTTCTTACCCTCTTGTGCTTGTTTGCGCCCCCAAATACGGCAGGCTTCAAGAGCAAGTAACCGTTCGGGGAAATTGTCCTTCCCCTGAACCCGTTCAAACTCACGCGCAAGGTCGCGCAGTTCGTAGGCAACACCACGGGTGAGGCTCCCCTCCTGAAAGGCTTCCGTCCATGTTCTGAACGTTTCCCACTCTTTCCATTTCTGTGTGATGTGCAAAGGTGTGCCACCCCGGGTGTGAATCGCAAGGCAGAGGGAATCGCGTCCCCCGTCCTTTGCTTGTTTTTCGGCGGCACGTGCCATCTCCAACGAGAGAGAGAGGGGTTGTCGGTAGTGGACAACGGCGATTCCCGCAGAGAGGGTTGCCCCTACTTTGTTGGTGAAGGCTTGGGCTAACTCCTGAGCGCAAGCAATCGCCGTGCGGACAGGCAGTAAGGCAAGAACATCATCCCCTCCCGCGTAGACCTTGTAGCCATCGTGCTTCGGAACAATACCCCCTACCTGAGTCGCAAACTCGGCAAGGTCTTGGGAGAAGCGTTGATGTTGCCCAATAGAATCCATCTTGCCCAGAAGTTTGCCCATATTGTCCCCATCGGCGACGAGAATGGCATAGTAGGGATACTTTTCCGGCGAATCGTCCTCTATATCGTCCCATTCATCCTTGGTGAAACCGGGTTCGCTGTGTCGTCGTGCAAACGTGCGTGTGGACTGTACCTTCTGATTCCGTCCTTTTGCCCGTTTGAGGATGGAAACAGCATCGAGATACTCCGTTTTGCGAAGTTTGAGGATTCCGGTATCATCGTCGGGTATCTCATCGAGGACACACTCAAAGGCGGGGTCAAGAGGGCTTTTGCCCTTCACTTTTAGATTGCAAGGCTGTTCCAAAGGAGCGAAGTCCCGCAGGTTTTTACGTCCGGCAAGGAGAGCATCTACCTGTAGCCGTGCCGTGGCATAGGTTGCGTCGGTAAAGGGCATCCCGGCGGTGTAACACTCCAAAAACGCTTCGATTTGCTGTGTCGCAAGTCCCTCGTTCAGTAAGTATTCCTGCGTTACCTTAGTAAGAACCTTTGCCCACTCCTCACGCAGTTTTGCCCGTGCCGCACTTTTGGCAATCTCGGCGATGGCTTTTGGGTCGGAGCCTACGGGGAGAGCGGCAAGGATTTTATTCGGACCATCCGAGACCTTGCCATTTACCACTGCCGGGAAGATAAGTTCTCCACCTGCATCTTTGATGGCTTCAGCCGTTGCTTGGGCGATGTCCACCAGGAGTTGCGACCCGGCGGTTAAGTCACTGGTGCGCCGCGCCGCCGCGATAAAATCCTGCACGGGTCCCAGTGCCACCGCCAATAGGTACTTCTGATTCATAATTTGACCTCCTGAAATCCGGCTTTGAGTGCCGCTTTTCGTACCGCATCAAGCGGATGTTTTGCCCCTAACTCCTGAAGAACCGGGTCGTCCGCAGGAACTTCGAGAGCAAGAACTTTACTACCGATTTTTATTGCCTCCGGTTCAGGCGCAGAAAGACAAGCCACCATCGGAAGGATAGTGCCATCCGCGAATGCGACAGGCTTAAGGATAATCGGCGATGCCATACGCCCCGACTGCTCCGCTTCCAATGTGCCAGAAAAAGAACCTGCGAATTTTTGGTAGATGATGGGTAATCCCAAATAGGGTTTGCTAAGAACAATGCTGTTCCGTTGGGCATCCCGCTTCAGTGTCGCGTGATCTCGCCACTCGCAACCGCTCATTGGTTCGTAATTCGGGCGTTTGGGAGTAAAATGTCCTTTGCGAAGCCGATGCCAAAAGGTTCCCAAGCGTCGCCAGCACACCTCGGCATCTCGTTCCGAATTCCCCAGAACAATCCATGTCTTATACAGACTGGGAAACCTTTGCGGGGCAGTTACACTACCAAGTAGCCTTTGCAGAAATATGGTGTCATTCGTGGAAGAAGGTAACCACCCCTTTTCTTCGCAACGCAATGCGCCGCAACCTCGGCGTGTTCTTGCTCCGACTCCTCCCAGTAAGAGCCATGCTTGCACCGTTCGTCTTACTTCTTCAACCTGCTCTGGCGTAAGCCCCCTGTTGGTGCTTGTCGTCGCGTCTTGCCGGAGAAATTGAACTTGCAGTTCAAACTTAATATTCTTTCGACCGTTAGAGATGGAGTTTCCCTGTTTATCCTCGTTGAAGGGGAATACGAAGTAACCTGCCTGTGGTCCAAATTGCGGTGACGGTTTTTCAGGAAGGTAGGTGCGTAGAAGTGCCTCATCCCCTTTCGATAGCAATTTCACGCGGATGAGGACTTTGCCGTGAGGGTCTTCGTCTTTGTTGTTGGGGTTACTGGGTTTGCCCCAGAGGGCAGATTCGGCGTTGTATAGTTCTTCGGGGGTGGTGAATTGTGCGCCGGTTGTGGCACGCCACCAGTAGCGCAGGTGTCCCCGAATGGCGGCAGGGCGGATGGGATGGGTGGGGTCTACCTCGCGAGCGGTGGCACTTCCGCCGAACATGGGGGTGATGGTGGTCAGGGTGAGTGTCCATGTCTCACCAGTTGTCTGTGCCTCCCAGACGGGAGCCTTTTCTTTTAATTCTCGTTTCATACTTGGTTGCTTTCTTCCTTTTCAATCAGGCAATGATAGCAGCGTCGTCCGGGCAGATAGGGCTACTAAAGGGGACGACAGAAAAATTCCAGAGAAATTTCCTGCGCCCGTGGGGAGGGAACGGCGATGGGCGCAGGAAGCGGGGAACGGGGTTTAGCCTTCGACAAGACGGGTAAGAGTGACACCGTCCGTGTAGGCATCGGGGACACGTGGTCCTTCGACGAGATAGTCTTCAAAGCGGCGGGGGGCTTCCACGCCGTCGCGTTTGCGAACCATCAGCGAGTCAAAAAGTTTGTGGGCGGGGGCATTGCCCAGTCCGCGTTCGTCGGCATGAGTAAACACATACAGACCGCGACACGCCATCATCCCCCGCGCCGCCGATCTGTCAACATCAAACATCCCTTGCAAGGCTTCCCAGAGGAGTTGCAAGTCTTCGGTGGAAACTCCGGTTTGTTTTCCTAGTGCGGGGGAATAAAACCCATGCCCGATATATAGACCATAGGATAAGATGGCTTTGCGTCCCATAGTGCCACTGGTACTGCCGCTGTCAGCAGAATCTTTCTCTGTTGCGTCTGTTTTTACCATTCGCGTTATAGAGATGTCATACGGTTGGACTGGATTTATGGAACGGGCAAATGTCATTTGCAGGGGACCGCGAACCTGTCCACAATTCGCACCGGTTTTCTGGTCGCCCGTTGACATTACCGCGCCAAACATCCGCACGTCGTAGTAGGTGGCGCAGACTTGTGTTGCTCCTCTGCGACGCTCATCCAAAGGCTGCTTTTTCCCTTTTCCTTTAAGACCTACTTCTTCAAATGCTTTTTTGTGGATGTCGTTGAGGTAGACTCCCTTATCGTTAATATAGATACCAAAGCCATCCACTTCACTTTTGGAAATCTGAATATAGTTTCGGATTTTGCGTTTTAGACAAACGTCCGTAACTAATCCTTCTCCTGTCATAGGATCAGTTCGTGGCAGATTACCTGAATCTGGGTCACCGTTTGGGTTGCCGTCCTGCACATCGAAGAGCAGGATGAAATCGTGTCGTTTGTTCGGGTCGAGATAGTTTTTCATAGTTTTTGTTCTCCTGTGTTTTGAGGCAAGTCAGGGAAATTCCTAAAGGGAAAATCCTTGAGATGCTCTATTCGTCGTCCCCTGAATCGTTGCCATCGGTAGGAAGTTCGCCTTGGGCAAGAGCGGTCTCATCGGTAGCATCCAACTGTTCACCTGCCGCCTTTCGGGCTTTTGCCTCCGCAATTTCCCGGTTTACAGAGGCACGTTGAAAGTAGTAGCCGAGGGCGAAACTACCTTGTTCCTCGGTATTGAACGGGGGAGGAAATGTTTCACCAATTCCTTGAAGAATTTCTGCCAGTTCATCCTCACGAATCTTGGCAATATTTGCGCCTCGCTGCCGTCGAATTGCGCCAATGTGTCCCTGTTTCGCCATGCGAATGAGGATTGGAAAGACGGTTTTGGGGTTTGTAGATGCTCCGCCATAATAGCGGTCTACCAGTGTCGCATTGACTTTACCCACGGCAAGGTATTGAATACATTCAAGATGGTAGAGTAATCGCCCACAACGGTAGGCTTTGTTATCGGATTCGGAGTCCAGTTGACTCATTTTTTGTTGTTCCTCCTCAGATTTGTCCCATGTCAACAGCAGTTTCAGTAGCATGGCACGGGTGTAGGTGACGTGTTCCCGTCGTTTGTCCTTGCCAGAAGGGACTTCGGAACCAATCTGGCAACGGCGCACAACCGTAGGCAATAGATTTTCGGGCGGTGGGACGGTGAATTGCCCGGTCTGTGGGTCTATGGATAGCGCAGTATCCAGCAGAGATTGATATAGCTGCTTGGGTACTTCTTTTTTGTCTCGATAGGCGGCATGCGCCAGTTGCCCGATTCCCTTGGGCAAACCGTATCCCTGTCCGTTTGCCGCGATAATCTGCAATGTCTGAAACCAGGCACGCTGTTTATCAAACAGTTCACGAAGTGTCAAACTTTGTGCCGAGAGAACAGAAACGCGACCTCCGGAAGGAGCGGACAGACAAAAGATATAGAAGGGTGCATCTTCCACATTTTTGATTGGGGTTCCGAATTTGGGGGCAGTCAGAATTTTGCCCACTAACTCAGATGGAGACGCATATTCTACAAGTTCCGCAACGAATGCAGCATCAGGTTCATCAAGAATTGACAAGGCACTATGCTTCATCGCACCCGCAGAGGTCCAGTACACATAGGCAACTCCATTTGAGTTATCTCCCAAAGTTTTATGATGACGAGGCGAAACGAGGAGTGCGTTTAATGCTTTTGCCGCAATTTCTCCTGCTTGTCGTGTAATGGGGGCAGAGAACTTATCAAGCCCATAAGACTCATAGGCGTTTTCGTTAAATGATGAGATTGCTGCTCCTGAAGGTTGACCACCGGGAACCCGTTTTATCATCAGTGGGAGTTTGGTATCTACCAAGCCTCTTTGTCCTGTAATAAGACAGGACATCTCCCTCGGTTTACAATGCGCCTCTTTGTCTTCACTACGTGTGTGAGATGCTTCACCCCAAAACCTCTTTACTGTGGGATATTCATGCAGGAACAACTCTTTGCCATGAATCTTGAAGCCTATTAGATCATTGCTCTCTAATTCGAGGGGAACTGGTTCAGCGAAATTAGGGTTCTGAGGGTCGAATTTGCTTAACCATGTGTAGACTCTAAGAATATCTTCCTCTTGTGTGACTGTGTAGCAGTCCCATACCAAATCGCGGAATTGTTTGCGTTTCTGGTCAAAACTGTCGGAAGGAGGTGTTGAACCATCTTTTCGCCCCAAGATATATCCTGAGTTATCTACTAAAAGTATCGGCGGGGCTTTAGTGCCGGACCTTTGTAAGTATGGAATACAGTCCGCACGTGAAATAACTCCTCTGGCTTTTTCGCGTTCAGGCAGTTTCTCAAGAAATGCCTTTTCGGATTTGTGACTCAGATAGATAACATAGGTCAGAGGAAAGTAAATATACATAGAATCAGGTAAAGGTTGTTTAAACACCTGTTCCGAGATGGCTTCGGCATCATCGTAGAGTGCACGGAGTATCATGGGGATACCTCCCGTTTCGAGGCATTCGGCAGCCAAGGTCCCGCAAGTTTACTCAGTGTTTCATACTCCGCTTCGGGAACGGTGAGAATCCCTTGCGTTAGCACCGCATCAAAGAACAGCGGGAAGTTGGCATCACTATTGCTGGGAAACGCAAGGTCGAACAGCATTAAGCCAAGGTTGAGGTTCTGACGGATGGGTTGCAGGTTGTGGGTTTCCCGGCGCAGTATTTCTGGAGTATCTTCGATGGCACAGAAATTTGCAGCGAACTCTCGACAGCCAAGATAGGGCTGATGAAACCGTTCGCCCCGCTTGACTCGTCGCCGAAACTGGTCACGGTACTTTGCCGGGTCATCGGTAACATCGGGACGCAACACAATATCCGTCAGAATGCGATAGGCGACATCGTAGAGGGCGAGAGTATGCCTTTGGGTGCGTTTCTCGGCAATGTCTATCGGACTGGGAACAGTGGTTCGAGAAACGGGCATTTTAACGGGCATTTTGTCGGTGATTTCGTTTCGCAGAAGCGAGACAAACCGGATGGGTTTGAGAACATGAATCTCCCGAATCCGGTAGTTGAATTCCGGTTTCCATAAGATGGCTTCCAGCATTCCGCGCACCCCGGAGGGGGTCGGGACATGGTAGCTGACTCGTTCGGCTTTCGCCTCTGGTCGGGTGTAACAGGCGTACTCTCCCCAGACAATAACTTCCAATGGTTTGCCGGGAGAATGGTCTGTGGGCAGTGATATTGATTCCATCGTTTTGGAATCCTCCTTTCTGTGATTTCCTTTTCTCTACTTAACAACCATCAAATCGGTAGCAGAATAAATAGTCGAGTCGTTTGGTTCGGCGTTGTACGGAATACCGGTCTTGAGGTTGTATTCCCCCTCGTGGACATAGAGACCGGGCAATGCTTCGGATTTTCCGCGCACAAAGTGGGAAAAGACACTGACCATGAAGGGTTGCAGGATACGCCAATCCTCTCGTTGCAAATGCCCTTCGGCTTGGGCGTTTTCCCAAACTTGCAGAGCAGTGTCCCGTTGTTGCTTTTCCGCGTCATTTTCTGGAACCCAGACCTCTTGCAGGTATTTCAAGGCGAGGACGGAAACCGTGCCGTCGGGAATCAGGCGCATTTTTTCGGCAACTTTGGGGTAGTTGAATGAGCGAATATCTTCGCGAATATCGCTGGCATCCGTTTGATTGCCCAAATTTCGCAGGGCTTCGCGGAACCAACCCGTAATGGCTTCCGGGTCATCGAAGTCAAAACCGAGTTCGAGGTAGCGGAGGGTTTGGTCACGCTGGGCTTTCCAGATACCATCACGCGGCGCACCCGTGTCCTCCAATTGAAAGATGATGACGGGACTATCTTCCGGTGCACGTCTGCCTTCCCGGTTACAGCGTCCCGCCCCTTGAATCAGAGAGGGAAGCGGGGCTAAGGCGCGGTAGACACATCCGAAGTCTACATCCACTCCAGCTTCGACTACCGTTGTGGAGATGAGCAGGGTCGGCTTTCTCGTATCCTGATTATCCTGAACTCCCTCCTGACTTTCCTGCGGTTTCAAACGTTGCCGCACTGTCTCCAATACTTTCTGCCGGTGTTTACCACACAGGAGGGTGGAGAGATGAAAAATCCTTTCGTCGTCTCCTTTGGAGTCCAACTCTTCCATCAGTTTGACTGCCTGTCGGCGCGTATTCACAATGCAGAGGGCTGAATTAGTTTGAGAAGCCTCAAGAACTGATTTTAATTTACTAGCAAGGTCTGTGTAAGAGATGGGAGTAAATTCATTGCGAAACGTCACACGGCGCAGAGCACGGAAGTGGGTTGGGGCGTTGGATATGATTTCCTGTGGGGCAGGTTCAATGCCATCAAAGAAGGCAGTCGTTGTTTCTAAATCAGGTTGGGTCGCCGTACAAAAAACAACAGTCACCCCGAAATGGCGAATCAGGAGACGCAGAGCATCGGTCAGTGGGGTAAGCAGCGTTGAAGGCAGGGTTTGTGCTTCATCCAGTATCACAACGCTGTTTACAATACGGTGCAGTTTTCGGCATTTGCCGGGACGGTTGGAGTAGAGGCTTTCAAAAAACTGGACAGCGGTCGTAACGATAATGGGCGCATCAAAGTTCTCTGCCGCCAATCGCCGCCACATCTCATTGTCGGTTTGGGTTTTGCTGTCGTCGTCTTGGAGTAGAGATTCTTCTACAGCAGAGTGGTGTTCTAAAACAACAGGGTGCGCGGAATTCTGAATAAGAGGAGCGAAAATATCCCGAAATGTTTGAGCGTTCTGGTCAAGAATACTGGTAAAGGGAGCGACATAGATGACGCGACTCTTTTCGCGGCAGACGATATGCTGTAGTGCAAACGCCATCGCGGAGCGAGTTTTACCACCCCCTGTCGGTACGGTAAGGCGGTAGGCACCGGGGGGCAGTTTCCCCGCCTGTAGACACGCCTCATAAACTTCTTTTCGTATTGCATTAACCTCTGCCTGTTTGCCTTCTGTCCCCGCATTGCTTATCAAATCTTCCTGATTTTTTTTCAGGCACTCCAAGAGTTGTGGGAAGTTCGGGCAAATTGCTTTTGCTTTTTCCCGTTGCTTGGCTTTAGGCGGGTCCTTATGCGCCTCCGTGTCCAATCCATCGGCATCCGTTAGGCAGGAGTAGACAAACCGCAGATACATCTCCGTGGCTGCTTCGGGGTGGGCATCTTTTATGATTTCTGCGGGAAGTAGTTCGGCAAGAGGGGGAAGATTGGGTGCCAATTCGGGATTTACGGAGTGTGCAATGCTTCGCAACTCCTCCAGAGGTGTCAGGTTCGCCTGTCGGTGTTCGGCACTGCTTTGGGTATCTATTTTATCTTCAATTCGGGTGTGATGTCCGTAGAGAATTTGTGCGATATGCGGGGCGAACTTGGAAAGGGATTTTCCTGCAGCTTTCCCCTGCGCCAAAGCAGAAAGTGCCCCGGCTTGTTTATGGGGTACAGAACCTCGGGGTGGACGTTTGCCCTGTTTACGATCTGCATCGTAGTTTTCCCAGAGATACATTTGAAATTTGGTTTCAAACTTTCCGCAATCATGTTCGAGACTGATATACCGTGCCAGTGCCGCTCCTCCGAAAGGTCGGGCGAAACCTTCGGCGAGGTTGGCGACGCTGAGGGTGTGTTCTTCCAAAGAGTGCCAATTCTCCGGGTTCTGCTTGGAGGGGGTATGGGCAACATAATAGGGCAAGTCTGCGATAGGCGGTTTAATAGTTGTATTCTTAACAGTTGTAGGGATGGTGATAGACAATGACTTTCTCCTTTTCAGTCCTTGCTACCCGCCATTGCATTTTTTAGACCAAGAATCCGTGGCTTCCAGAACAGTGGCAAGGATTTTCCGAACGATTCCTTACTTAATTCGTTGGCGCAGGCAAAAGTGCGACACTATCACCAAAAAATATTGGAAAAATAGTGTTTGGGAGGGGGGAGCAGGGTTTTAGGAGAGAGTATGTAACTCCTGCAACTGCCGCAGGAAAGCAAGAAGTTGTTGGCTATCGCACCCCAGATAGGTGGCGATGATCTCCGAATCCGTATCGAAGTGGGTTGCACGTGGAAGCCGCATTAGTGCCAGTTGGTTGAGTGTGTCACCAGTAACTCCCAGCAAACAGGCTAATTGGTCTGCACCCTGCCCACTACCCGCGCTCCATTGTGCTAAAAGAGGGGCGAGTAGTGGGGCAGTGGGTTGTGGTGACAGGGAGGCAACAACCTTGCCGCGTAATCGCTTGCGTATTAGTTCGGTACATTCTGAAGAAGCCTGCCCTGAGGTAGCCACAGTTTCTGAATCCTCTGATTGCATGATGTATTTCTCCACTAAATATGGGTGGGACAGGAGGTCAACAGAGCGCGAAGTTGGTTGCGCTCGCGTACCACTCTCTTGAACACTCGGTCACGGTTTTGCTTTAAGGCTTTTTGTTGTTTTTCACGGGGAAGATTATCACAGGCATACAGTATCGCGAAGGTTTCTACGCTAATTCGTCCATCAATCATTTGGCGAAAAAGCGCATAGTCACGCGGGTCGGGTAGCAAGCGTGTCAGGAACTGCTCTACATCGAGACGGAGCGAGTCGAGTGGGTCTTTTCCATGGTAGATAAGATGTTGAATTGCCGTCTCCTCTGTTCCGGTACGTGTATCGGGAATTTCGGGTTCTATCTCCTTTCCCTCATTCGTCTCCGAGGATGGCAGTGCGACCCACCTCTTGCGATGCCGTAACGAGTCTATCACCCTGCGTTGCCCAATAACAAGAAGGAGTCCGAATAGTGTTCCCTTCTTCCTATCGAAGGCGACTGGGTGCATGGCAAGATATTCAAAAGCCTGAGCCACTGCATCTTCTAAATCATCCACGGGAAGATTGGAAAACCTTTTTTGGAGATGATGTAAAAGCCGTGGGGCAAGATGGTGAAAAACTTGGTCAAATCCTGTCGGATCTGTTCCGGTAAGAAACCCTTGCCACCATAAGGCAATCATTTGGTCGGACGACTGCTCTACGGGTTCGTCGTCTTGGTGTTTGTCTGTTCTCATAGGTATATCCTTCAATACAGGTGTGTATTTTCAATTTATGGAACGGTGTTGCCGTCAAAGCCTCAGCGACAAACACCCAATGAGAACTGTATCGTTTTGAGTAGCAGAAGTGCTAAACAGAGAAGGGGGTGACGATATGAAATTTTTTCGGGAAGCATTGTGACGAGGTGCTATCCTTCTTTAGCGGTATCGTATTTTGAAGCAGTTTTATGATGGTAGGTTTTTTGATTTTTGGGGGAGAGATGAGGGGGGGCAAAGCCACCTCGTAAGAACACCGGATTTATAACGGGTCCTCTTTGTGTAGTTTTTCATAGGTCGGGGCTATATTTTGCAAGAGGGTTGCGGTTTTCAGGGAGAAGTGTTGGGGGAACGGGTGCGAAAGGCTGGTAAAAATAGGGGACTATTGGATAAGTCGTGTTTTTACCCTGAAAAAAATCGAAAAAGTCCCAAAAATAGTTGGTGAAAGTGTTGGAGTCCTGCGGCATAACCTCAGTGACAGAAAATCTAACCCACCCGTTTGAGGAGGCAAGTCTTAACCATGTTTGCAAAGAACCGCCGAGCGTTTACGCTCATCGAAATCATGATTGTCGTCTTGATCATTGGTATCCTGTTGGCAATCGCAATCCCGAACTTTATCCGCGCTCGTGAGTCTTCCCGCCAGAAGGCTTGTATCAGCAACCTGAAGCAAATCCAATCCGCTGCTGAGCAGTGGGCAATGGACGAAAAGGCAGCCGCAGGCGACCCCGGTCCCGGACTAGCTGACCTCGTTGGTGATAACCTTTACATTAAGGACGCGCCCGCTTGCCCGTCCAGTGGTGTTTACACCTACCCGGCTACCGTTGGTGCAGACCCGGTCTGTTCGATTGATGCGAACACCCCGCAACCCGACTTCCCCCACCAAATCAACGCTCTTAGCCAGCCGTAATGACTGCTAAGCGTTTTTCGTAGGGTAGTTATATGAAAAGCAACCGAAGGAGGAACTCCTTCGGTTGCTTTTTGTTTGTTGGGCTTCTCTTTTTGGGGTAGGTTTGAGAGGTGGGTTTAGGCTAAGATTTCCTTGAGGAATTGACCCGTGTAGGAATGGGGGCAAGCGGCGACGGTTTCGGGGGTTCCTGCAATCACGACGGTTCCTCCCCGCTTACCGCCATCCGGTCCCATATCAATCACCCAGTCGGCGCACTTTATTACATCTAGATGATGCTCTATCACGACCACGGTATTCCCCGTCTCTATCAGGCGGTTGATACAGTCCAGTAGTTTCTGAATATCGGCGAGGTGTAGCCCTGTCGTGGGTTCGTCAAGGATATAGAGGTTCTTTGCGCCCCGCTTCACCTTGCTCAGTTCACTGGCTAACTTCACTCGCTGTGCCTCTCCCCCGGAGAGAGTGGTGGAGGCTTGTCCGAGTGTCAGATAGCCCAATCCTAGGTCGTTGAGCATGGTCAGGCGTTGCGCGATACGGCGTTGGTCGGCAAAAAAGGAAACCGCCTCTTCCACACTCATTGCTAACACCTCCGCAATATTCTTGTTGCACCAAGCCACTTCGAGTGTGTCGGCATTGTAGCGGTTGCCTTTGCACGTTGGGCAGACCGATTCGACATCGGGCATAAAGTTGAGTTGGGTAGTAATCGTGCCTTCGCCGGAACACTCCTCGCAACGTCCGCCTTTGACATTGAATGAGAAGCGGGATGGGGTGTACTCGCGGGCGACTGCCATTTCCGTTTCGGCAAAGAGTTTCCGAATGTCGTCATAGAAGCCGATATAGGTCGCCGGATTCGAGCGGGGTGAGCGA
>Ga0224722_1001624_pt1 | contig 12397 bp, 8 predicted proteins | sample Balambano_FR1_Me_FD_161646 | JGI IMG/M metagenome (GOLD analysis project Ga0224722, IMG submission 161646) | Freshwater sediment microbial communities from Lake Towuti, South Sulawesi, Indonesia - Balambano_FR1_MetaG | ecosystem: Environmental > Aquatic > Freshwater > Lake > Sediment | place...
CCGGGTAGTGGATCGCTGTCGGCACACCGGCTTCGTGCAGGAACTTCTGCAGTGCCTCGCGCTGCGGTACCCGCACAACATACAGGTGGAAGACGTGCTCGGTGTTCGGCATGCGCTGCGGTGCCACCACCGGCAGGCTCGCCAGCGCCTTGTCGTACAAGTCGGCAACCTCGCGGCGCTGAGCATTGCGCGCATCCAGGTGCGGCAGATGGACATTCAGAATCGCGGCCTGCAAGGTGTCCAGGCGACGGTTCCAGCCCCGGAACTCGTGATTGTTCCGCACGCGCTGGCCCAGATTGCGAAGCATCCGGATACGCTCGGCCAGGGCGCTGTCGTTCGTTACCACCGCGCCACCATCACCATACGCGCCCAGGTTCTTGGTTGGGTAGAAGCTGAACGCCGCTGCGTCGCCCAGGCTGCCAACGATGCGGCCCTTGTAGCGAGCACCATGCGCCTGCGCCGTGTCCTCCACCACCTTGATGTTGTAGCGTCGCGCGATCTCCATGATCGGATCCATGTCGACCGGGTGACCATACAGGTGAACTGCAACGATCGCTTTGGTGCGTGGCGTGATCGCAGCTTCGAGCAGCGCCGGGTCGAGCGTATACGTGTCCGGGTGCGAATCTACCAGCACCGGCGTGGCGCCAACACTCGTGATCGGCAGAACGCTGGAATGGAAGGTATTGGCCGACGAGATCACTTCGTCGCCCGGCCCGATATTCCAGCCGCGCAGCGCTAGCTCGATCGCCGAAAGACCATTATCCACGCCGATCGCATGCGCCACGTTGCAGTAGGCGGCAAAGGCATTCTCGAACTCGACGAGCGCTTGGCCCAGGATGAAGTCGCCGCGCTGCAGAACAGTCGCCATAGCGGCTTCGACTTCGGCCTTGACGGCTTCGTGCTGGACTTGAAGGTTGACGAACGGGACGTTCATTGAGGTTGTCTCCTTTGTTGCTTGCTAGGATGTTCTTGTAGTCGGAGGGGTTCGGGGATGGGTGTTGGGCGGAGCGCGCTCCGCCCAACACCCATCCCCGCGAAACCCTAAGCAGCGTGGCGCGCGGCGATCTCGGTCAGTGCGCGCTCGCGGTCTTCAACGGTTTCGAGTGTGATCGGATGCGGCAGACCGCCGTTGCGAAGCGACCACTCGGCTGCTTCGAGCACCTTGACCACGTTCAGGCCCACTAGGCCATTGGAGCGCGGCAGCTTCTCGTTCACGATGCAGTCGATGTAGTGCAAGCACTCCTGGCGTAGCGGCTCGACGAAATTAATGTGCGGAATGACCACGTCGCCGGTGCGATAGCTGAGCTGGAACTCGCTGTAGGTATCGGTATACGGCGGCCGATCGACGCCTTTGTCATAGATCTTGATCTTTTCGAGCGGCTCGACGTCGTCGTACACAACCATCTTCTTCGAGCCAACAACCGTGATCCGGCGCGTCTTCGACGGATCGAGCCAGCTGACGCGCACGTGCGCCACAATCCCTGAGCTGAACGTCAGGTGCAGATACACGATGTCGTGGATGGTCGGGAAGACACACGAGGCACCCTGCGCGCTGACCGAAACTACGTCGTGGCCAAGCAGATACAGGATGATCGAGATATCGTGCGGCGCCAGATCCCACATTGCGCTGTTCTTGGGCGAGTACAAGCCCAGGTTCACGCGAACCGCATCGATATAATAGATCTGCCCGAGTTCGCCCTGTTCGGTCAAGCGCTTCAGTTCATGAACCGCGCTGTTGTATTCGAAGGTATGGCCGACCATCAGTGTCAGGCCGCGCGCATCGGCAAGCGCCACCAGTTCCTCGGCGTGCGCGGTATTGAGTGTCAGTGGCTTTTCCACCATCACACTCAGGCCGTGCAGCAAGCACTCGCGGGCGATCGGATAGTGGGTAGCCGGCGGCGTTGCGATCACAACCGCGTCGAGTTCCATGGAAAAGAACTCACGGTAGTCCGAGGTGGTGTGAACACCGGGGAAGCGCGAGGCGATATGTGACAGGCGCTCCGGGCTCAGATCGGCCACCGAAATCACCTCCGCGTTCGGCATTTCCACGAAATTGCGGATGAGGTTAGGCCCCCAATAGCCGCAGCCGATAATCCCAACGCGAACAGTCTTCATTGCAGGCTCCTCGTGTGTGTATGATGGAGGTGTAGGAGGTTATTCAATGGCTTCGGGTGGGTTTCAGGGAGCCGTTGTGCTCCCTGGCCGCCCTCAGACCGCAGATTTCGAGAACAAGACCGAGATTGGTGTTTTGACGATGATCTGGACATCGAGCCAGAACGACTGATTCTCCACATACCAGATGTCGAGGTGAATCATCTCCTCGAAGCTGGCCTTGCTCCGGGCGGTGACCTGCCACCAACCGGTGATGCCGGGAATGGTTTCGAGCCGCTGGTGATACCAGGATTTGTACATATCGACTTCGTACGGAATGGCTGGCCGTGGCCCCACCAGGCTGATATCGCCCATCAGCACGTTCCAGAACTGTGGCAGCTCGTCCAGGCTCGTTTTGCGTAGGAAAGCGCCGATCCGAGTGATACGCGGGTCGCGCGTGAGCTTTTTAACGGTGCCGTCGCCACCCTGCAGTTCCTGAATCTTGGCCTTGTCGCCCGCGATCGTGGCCTGGATGTAGGCTTTGTGCAACGACTGGTCGGCCTTGTAATACATCGAGCGGAACTTCAGCAATTTGAAGCTACGCCGTTCCCATTCGATCATGCCGTTGCGCCGGCGCATGCGGGCTGTAACGCGATCCTGGCCGAACAACGCCGGGCCGGGCGAGTCGAGCTTGACCAGGATGGCGAGCAGCAGCAGTAGCGGCGCAATCAGAATAAGGATCGTGCCGGCGACCAGAATGTCCAGCGCTCGCTTTGCCACGAAATAGAGTTGCTTGTCTGTCGAGGTTGCTTGCAAGACGTTACGCATCTCCGTTTCTCCCGTTACTTGCGAACCTGGTAGTAGCGATACGACTGTTTCAGTTCTGCGCCATTGGCTACCACACCAATCAGGTCGGCACCTGCGTTCTCGAGCTTGGTTTGCGTGGTGCGAACGCTGTCGCGCTCGGACTTGGCGTAGCGCACCACCAGCACCACACCATCGGCCAGACTGGCAAGAATTGTCGAGTCGGCCACGGCCAGGAACGCCGGCGTGTCCAGCAGCACGATGTCGTACTGCTCGGTCAGCTTGTCCAGCAGTGCGGTCATCTCGGGCGAGCTGAGCAAGTCGGCCGGGTGCGACGGCGTCGGGCCGCTGGTGAGCACATGGACGTGCTGATCCGGCAGATACTGAACTGCCTGTTCGAGGCGCACTTCGTTGCGGAGCACGCTGCTGAGCCCGACTTCGTTCTTGATGCCGAAGATCGTATGGACGTTGGGCAGCCGCATATCGCCGTCAACGATCAGGACCTTCTGGTTGAGTTGGCCCATTGCGTACGCCAGATTGCTCGTGATCAGCGATTTGCCTTCGCCAGGCTCGGCGCTTGTGACCATGAGCAGCTTCATGTGCTTCGAGCGGCTGCCGACCGCGATATTGGTACGCAGCACGCGGAAGATTTCGCCTTCGACCGAGGTGCCGTTGTAAAGCCGTGCGGTCTGGCCGCTGCGGATGGTGGGTACCTGGGCCAGGATCGGCAGCTTGGTCACATCCTCGATCTGTTCGGTGGTGTGCAGCTTGGTATCGAGGTTCTCCATCACCAGCGCCAGACCAAAACCAGCGACAAGCGCGGCCGCAGCGCCGAAGACAATCACCAGCAAACCACCTGCCATATCGGCGCCGCTTGGCGGAACAGCCGGGCCGACGAGCTCGACGTTGAATTGGCGACCGGTGCGCGTGGACTGGCTCTCCTCGATGATCACGGCGCTTACCGCATTGGCGATTGCCGCAGCGTCGCCCGGATTGTTCGCACGTGCCACAATGCTCATCAGCTCGTTGTTGGACGGGAACTCGACGCTCACACTGCGGCGCAGTTGCTCGTACGGCGTGGTGATGCCGGTGCGGTCCTGGACGGCCTGCATCGTGGGACCGCTAACGGCCAGCTCGGCATAGGTGTTCTTGAGCCGCACCGAGTATTCGAGCGCGCCGTAGTCGATCGTCGTGCCGGAGCGCGGCGTGATTCGGAGCGTGGCCGTGGCGCTATAATCTGGCCGCAAACGCAGCACGCCGAGCATTGCAATCACGATTGCACCCAGAACCGTGGCGGCGATGATCCACCGCCGTCGCTTGACCAGTTCGATGTAGCTGCGTAGTTCCATTGTTCGTACCTATTCGTTCTTGCGCGAAACAAACAGAAAGCCAGGTCGATCGACTCTGTCGATCAACCAGTGTGCATCGGCGCTCTGCTGCTCGCTTGTAAGTAACCTGCCGGGACAGCTCTGTCGCCCGGCTCTACACCCGAGGACAGCTACGAGTGTAGCAGGCAGGGAGTGTCATATCAAGTAACAAAGTCGTTAAAACGGGTAAGACTTTATTAATTGTATGTATGAACAGAATGACAACTGAAACGGTTTAGAACGCCGGAGTACTATCGAGGAGCCGGTGCGATCTCAGGCCTTCAAAACGCGGAAAAAGGGAGTAGAGCGGGAGTTCAGCGACCACTCCGTTGAAGCTCATCGGAGTGGTTAATCGTTGACACAAGTAAGGGGAGGAGGCAGGGGAGGGCAGAGCCCTCCCCTGAAACCCCACCTACCCGTCAATCTAGGATTGACAGACTACTAGGCAAGGGTTGGTGGCTGCGTTACCGCCAGCCAGCCGGGTCGAAGTACTCCCGCCAGTAGACCAGCAGGCCATCGCGCACTTCGAAGACTAGGGCGTCCTCGAAGGTGCGCCGTACGCCGCTGGCGCGGTCACGCTCGCTCCACGTCCATTCGGCGGCACCAACCGTGCCCGAGGCAACGACGCGGCCGAGCGTGACCTGCACATCGCCTGTAACCGCAAAGAAGGCTTGCGCGGCGGCGCGGATTGCGGCGTGCCCCTGCCAGCGACCGCCGGGCGAGATGAACAGCCCATCCGGAGCGAATGGCGCGACGATCGCATCAAGGTCTTCGCGCTCCCAGGCACGTGCGGCGCGTTCGACGAGCAAGCGAGCCGTAGAAGGCTCCACAAGGCTCATTCGAGTTCGTCTAGCACCCGGATCTCGCCTTCGAGCGTGCGATGAACCGGGCACTTGGCGGCGATTTCGAGCAATCTAGCGCGCTGTGTTTCGTCGAGCCGGCCGTGGAGCGTGATACGCCGGCGGATGAGATCGATGTGCGCCGGTTGCTCGTCGCAGCCCTGGCAGTCACGAGTATAATCGCGCGAATGGCTCAGGCGCACCTCGACATGGTCGAGCGCAATGCCTTTGCGGCGCGCATACATCAAGAGTGTCATCGACGTGCACGCGCCAATTGCGCTGAGTAGCAGTTCGTACGGATCAGGCCCGGTATCGTCGCCGCCGACATCGGCCGGCTCGTCGGCATAGAACGTATGCGGTCCGGCATCGATCTGCTGGCGCAGGCCGGCAAGGCTTCGCACAATCACTTCGGCCACGGGGTGCTCCTCTGCTTGCAGAACAGTGCAGCGTTTCTTGGCAGAGCATTATAGAACAACGCAGAAAGGCGGGAAGCCATGCCGACACCAGTAGCATACCTCGCGCTTGCACCGGAGCTGATGGCTGAGTTGGAGCTCGAGCGGCAGTTGGCGCCGGTAGCCGAACTGGCTGTGATCGAGCGCTGGCACGGGCCCGGCAATCCCACGAGCGTGGCGCTTGCGGCGGCATTGGCGCAAGCCACCGTGCTCGTGACGGGTTGGGGCACGCCGAGACTGGAAGTGTTGGAGGGTTGGCGTACCGCTGCGTGGCCTCTGCGCCTGGTAGTTCACACGGCCGGCACGGTGAAGCAGCTCGTACCGCGCGTGGCACTCGAACGCGGCCTCGTTGTTTCGCACGCCAACGACGCGCTGGCCGAGGCGGTGGCCGAATTCACGATTGGCGCGATCATCATGGCGCGGCGTGGTGCGTTCGACGCCGCCGACCGGCTGCGACGCGGCGAATGGCATGCGCCGGCGGCCACCGCACACGAGGTAGGCGGCTGCACGGTTGGTGTGATCGGCGCAAGCGCGATTGGCCGGCGCGTACTTGCGCTGCTGCCGGCGCTCGGTGCATACCGATTACTGGCCGACCCATATTGCAGGGTGGAGGAAGCAGCAGCGCTCGGCGCAGAGTTGGTGAGTCTTCAGGAACTCCTGCGCCGGAGCGACGTGGTTTCGCTGCATGCGCCTGTGACGCCAGAGACACTTGGCATGCTCGGGGCGCGTGAATTTGCGCTGATGCAAGACGGCGCGCTGTTCGTCAACACGGCGCGTGGCCGGTTGATCGATGCCGAAGCGCTCTTGGCCGAACTCCAGCGTGGCCGCATCAGCGCACTGCTGGATGTGACCGACCCCACCGAACCGCTGCCGCCTGATTCGCCGTTACTTGGCCTGCCTAACTGTACTGTGTTGCCACACATTGCGGCGGTGACGCACGAGACGCGGCTGCGCCAGGGCCAGATCACGGTTGCCGAGATGCTGCGCTTTTTGCGTGGCGAAGCGTTGCAGCATCAGGTCACACCCGAGCGTTGGGATACGATGGCGTAGATGTAGGAGCGCAGGTGGTGAGTGACGGTGGGGCGCAGGTGGGCGCAGCACGCTGCGCGACTACGTATGGATGGCGTAGGGATGCAATGAGTGAAGAGCAGTTCACCTATGATGAAGCACTGGAACTGTGGTCGCGGCTGATAGCCGGCTGGGCGCGTAGCCTGGATGCCAGTGGCGCCAGGACGTGCTTCGACGGCGTACTGAACAGCGCAGATGCCGGCGGCAGCTACGAAGGCGTCACACGCATGCTATGGGGGCTTGGCGGGTGGCTGGCACGGCCCGAGCGACCGGCGGTGCTACGCTGGCAGAGCGAGCACTATGACCTCGAAGCGCTCACGCGACGTGCGCTGATTGCTGGCACCGATCCACACAATCGCGCTTCCTGGTGGCGTGGTGCGAGCGAGCGCGAGTATGACCAGCGCACGGTCGAGTCCGGCCAAGTCGCGTTTGCCGCCTGGCAGACACGCGACCGGATCTGGGCGCGTCTTGAAGCGAGCGAGCAAGAAAACCTCCTGGCCTGGCTGGAGCGCTTCGGCCGGCGGCCGGCGGCGTGGCACAACAACTGGGCGCTGTTCTGGGCGTTGAACCATGCTGGTCGCAAGGCGCTTGGCGCGCGTTACGAGCAGGCCACGCTCGACTCGGCGCTCGACTATCTGGAGCGCGTGTACTGTGGCGACGGCTGGTACGACGACGGGCCGGCGCGCGGCGTGAATCACTTCGACGACTACAACTGGTTGGTGTTCACGACGCATGTGCTGGCCTGGGAGGCGTGTGACGGGCATACTCAGCCGGAGCGACGTGCGCGATTACTGGAGCGCGTGCGGCTGGCGATGGAGCGCATGCCGTATTTCTTCGCCGCCGATGGTGCGTACGCGGAGTACGGCCGCAGCTTGAGCTACAAGTTCGCCCGGCTTGGCGCACCACTCATGGCATACCGCGCCGGCTGCTGGCCGCACGGCGCTGGAATGCTACGGCGGCTGGTTGGGCGTCACCTGCGCTGGTATATAGACCGTGGCGCATTGCGCGCCGACGGCGCGCTGCGGCAGGAACTAACGGCCGGTGGCAGCTCGGCAGTACGCGAGACTTATATTTCGACCGGCGCGCCCTACTGGGCTATGCTGGCCTTTGCCGGCCTGTGGCAACTGGCGGATAATGACCCATTCTGGACCGTGGCGGAAGAAGCGTTGCCGGTGGAGCGCGGCGACTTCGTGCGCGTGTTTCCGCAGCCGGGTTGGGTGCTGTCAGGCAAGGCGGCGACCGGGCACGTGCAGCGTTTCAATGCTGGTGCCACCGGCGCTTACCCGGCCAAATATGACAAGTTCGTCTATGCGAGCAGTGCGCCGTTCAACGTTGGGCTGGCGGATGGCCAGCCAAGCCCGGATTCCATGCTGTGCCTCACAGACGAGCGTGGTGTGGCGCACCGCAGTGGCAACGACGCATGGACGGTTGGCGAGCCCGGCTGGCTCAGGATGCGCTACCGGCAACTGGCGGCTGGCGGCCTGCACCTGATCGACACCACGCTCGTGGTGCGCGGCGAACTGCACCTGCGCGCGCATCGCATTACCATCGCACAGGGTGCCGGGCCGGTTGGCGTGCTCGAAGGGCCGCCACCGCTTGGCTACCCGCCCGGCACACATCCCTTGATTCAGGGTGATACGACAGGCGGATGGGAGTATGCAGCAAGTGACCAGTACGCAGTGGCGATCGTACGTGTGCGTGGCTACAGCAGCCAGCGGGCTGCGTCGGCCTGGGGTGGTAGGGCAGACCTCAACAGTGTGTACTCCGAGCATGTGCTGCCGCTGCTGGTGGTGGAGCGGCTCGAACCGATCAGCGAGCTGGTGTGCCTGGTGTACACGGGCGCGCCGCTTGCCGAGCCGCTGGAATTAGCCATGCGCGTACACTCGGCGCAGTGGGAGGCCGATGGCACACTGCGGCTGGTGTGGTCGGACGGCGTGGTGATCGACGTGCCGCCGTTGCCGTCCTCCGGCAGCGAGCGAGGTGGGTAAGCCACAGAGGATCGGCAGCTACCGAGCTTCGCATTGCTACGCTCTGTTATCTCGGAGACCGCTGTGGCTCATGCAGTCTGCCCAATGGGGAAGTGCTCGGCAAGCAACCATTCGAGCGCGAGTAGGTAGCCACGCCAGCCGAGTCCGGCGATCTGCCCGGTGACAACCGGCGCAACAACCGAGGTATGGCGGAACGGCTCGCGCTTGTAGACGTTCGAAAGATGAACCTCGACGATCGGTGTCTTGAGGCTTGCTAGTGCATCGCGCAGTGCGAGGCCGTAGTGCGTGAGCGCGCCGGGGTTAATGATGATCCCGCCGGCATCGTAGCCCTCGGCCTGCAGAAAGTCGATCAGCGCGCCCTCGTGGTTGGATTGCAGCGCCAGCAGTGTTGCGCCGGCGGCTTCGGCGCGTTCACGCAGCGCAGCGTCGATCTCGGCGAGCGTGGTGCGGCCATAAATCTCGGGTTCACGCCGGCCGAGCATGTTGAGGTTGGGGCCGTGTACGACAAGTAACTTCATAGCTTTTGCAGGCTGAGCCTGCGGTATCTGGGAACTATTTTCCGGAAGGGCCGTTGGGGCGACGTTATCGCGCCCCAACGACCCTCCGTCGCATGTTAGCGCATGATCACAGGCAGCAGTATCGGGTAGTTGCGTTCTTCGGCCGGGAGCGGAATGGCGACCACGTTCTCGATGCCGCTGACGAGTGTTGCGCCACTCTCGGCCGTGGCAGTGATCGTGACCCGATTGATCGCGCCAAGCTGTGTATCAGCCGGCACGGTGAGGCGCACGGTGATGAAGTTGTCGAACCCGGCCGGCGCGAGCTGAATCGTCGGGTTGAGCACGGTTACCGGCCAGCCCAGGCTGCTCGTCGCACGGATGGTAAAAGTATCGAGGGAATTGCCAAGGTTGACGAGCGTATGGCGGAATTCGATCGTCTGACCGGGGCTGGCGCTCTGCACGAAGCGCGGCGACAGCACACCGGCTGTGACGCGCTGGATGGTGGTGCGTTCGGTGGCGCTTGCGGTAATCGATGGATCGCTCACAGAGGTGGCCGTCAGCGTTGTAATGTCGACGGTGCCCGAGACGATGCTGGTCGGGACACGAATACCGACCGAGACCGTGGCCGAGCCACCGGCCGGAAGGAACACGCTGCTGGGCGAAAGCACGGTTTCCCAGCCGAACGGCGCGAGATACGTGAGCTGGAAGGTGTCCGACACGGCGCGCACATTTTTGAGCGTGTGGGTATAGACGATCGTTTCGCCCGGCGCGGCGATGCCGCTGTTCTCCTTGGGGGTGAGCAGATCAGTGATCGGCGCGCTGGTACTGGCGGTCACAACTGCTGTCGCCAGCACGTCGGTCGATGCGCCACGGCGCGCTTCGACACGGAAGGCTTGCGTGCCGCTTGCACCAGCAGGTGCGGTGACAGTTACCGTAACCGGGCGAGTGGTGTTGACATCGGCCGCCAGGAGCGGGGTGGTGGTTGGCGTGATCAGCGCTGTCCAGCCAGGCGCAGGCGTGACCGGCACCAGACCGAGGGTGTAGCTGATCACGGTATTGCCACTGTTCGCCAGCGTCAGGTTGAAGGTGGTGGTATCGCTTTGCGCGCCGGTTGGGAACACCGAGCGGGTTTGCGCGGGTGGAAGCAACCGCCCAGCCGGTGCCGAAAGTACGCTGGTGCTGTTGGTAACTGTGGCGCTTGGCGCGGAGCCAACCGACGAGGTCGCACGAACGATTGTATCAAACGGGCCGCCGACCGGCGCGTTCGCCGGTGGTGCGAGGCGCACCCGCACAGTGGCGGTGAGTCCCGGCCCGAGCGCCGGAATGATCTCCGGGATGAGCAGCGGATCGGCCCAGCCGGGCGGCACACTGTCCACGCTGAGCGTAAACGTGGCGGTGATGTTGCCGGTGTTCGTGAGCGTGTGCGTGTACTCGATCGGCGTGTCTGGCGCTGTCGAGCCAGTGCGATCCGGCGCAAAGGCGATCCCGGCGATCGGCCCGACCGAAACGATGTCGGTGACACTGGCCGATGCACCGGTGGTGGTCACATCGATCTGCAGCCCGTAATCGCGGCTGAGTGGCAGCGGATCGTCCGGCACATTCACGACGACGGTGAACTCGCAGGTTGCGCCCGAAGCCAGCCCGGTCAGGCAGCCGGCCGGATCTTCGGTGATCGCGCCGACCGTCCACCCGGCGGGTGAACCGAGCAGGGACGGTGCCACTACGAAGTCGCCGCTCACATTACCAACGTTCGTCAGGACGTGGGTAAAACTGACGGCGTCGGGCACGGCGGTTACGAGCGTAGTTTGAGACGGCGAAAGGCGAATGCCGGCAACGGCTGCGACATCGATCACATCGGTTTCGACTGCCGGCGCCGGTTTGGGGTTATTCCTGGTCTGGGCACTGATCTCGATGCTCTGCGGGCCAGGTGCCTGGAAGTCGCGCACGCGCGCCCGTACCACCACGTCGGTTGTACCGTCGCGTGCGAGTGTGAGCGGACTGGCCGGCGTGATCGTCACGTTTTCCAGCCCAGCGGTGGGTGTGATCAGTAGTGTGAAGCTATCCGGGCCATTCGCCAGATTCCGCAGCGTATGCGTGAAGATCACCGTTGCGCCGGGGGCTGCGGTTTGCGGCGTGTCGGCGGCGTCGAGTTCGAAGCGCGGCAAGAGCCGGATCCGCACGCTGTCGGTGCCACTGGCGGCGATGTTGTCATCGGACGTGACCGTAACCTGCGCGTTGACGAGTGTGCCGCTGAGCGGGGTGCTGGCAGAAAGCGGCGGCACGACCGCGGTATGGGTAATCACCTGGCCAGCGGCGGGCGCGAGATTGAAGGGCGTGGTGGGGTCGATCGCTGCGCTCCAGCCGGCCGGCGGTGCCGTCACGTTGACGCTGGCGGTGAAGTCGCCGGTTTCGGTGCCGACGTTCGTGACGGTGCGAGTGAACTCGACCGTTTCGCCGGGCAGCGCGTCCTTGGTCTGGTTCTGCGGGCTGAGGCCGGGGGCGGAGGCCTGACCTACAGCGCGGTTCACGGTGCTGTCGCTTTCCGTGGCATCGCCTTGTGAGGTGGCGGTAACAGTGATGTCGTAGGAAGGCTGTGGCGACGCCGGGATCGGGACGTCGACGCGCACACTGCAGCTGGCGGCGGCGGCAACATTGGCGCAGCTCGTGATATCGGTCACAGTGATGCCGCTCAGCACCGGGGTGGGCGCGGTCGTGACGCTGAAGCTGTCCGGACCGTTGCCGGTGTTGGTGATCAGGTGGGTGTACGAAAGCGTGACGCCACCAGTAGCGAAGGTACGATCCTGCGGCGGCACAGGCGCGATCTCCACGCCGAACGATTGCGCCACAAGGGTTGTTGTGGTAACGGAAATTGGTGTTGCACCGCCGGTCACGGTCACGGTGAAGCTGTCGCTCGCACCGCCGGGTGCATTAGCCGGCACATTGACTGTTACGCGGAAGGTTTGCGATGTGCCGCCGTTTACTGTAAGGGAATTCGGCGTCGGGTCGCTGGTGGGGAAGCTGCCGCCGCTGCGCGCAATGCTGACGCTAGCGGGCAGGCCGCCGGTGTTGGTGACGGTATATTCGTACACCACGGTCTGGCCGGCGGGCACCGGGCCGGGTGCGGTGTAGCCAGGCGTCACGCGCACGCCGTCGCTGAGGGTGAGCGACGCCGCGCCACAGCCGGTGGTGGTATCGACCTCGGCGCTGAAGGGCGACGTATTGCCGCTGCTGTTGTTGCGGAGTGTGGCCGTCAGGAAGCGGTCGCAGGCCGGCACCGGCACTGCCACGCTG
>Ga0224722_1001625_pt1 | contig 12395 bp, 13 predicted proteins | sample Balambano_FR1_Me_FD_161646 | JGI IMG/M metagenome (GOLD analysis project Ga0224722, IMG submission 161646) | Freshwater sediment microbial communities from Lake Towuti, South Sulawesi, Indonesia - Balambano_FR1_MetaG | ecosystem: Environmental > Aquatic > Freshwater > Lake > Sediment | place...
ATTTTCATCAGCAGATATTGTTGGAAAAAAGGCCATTCTCAAAGAGTTATCCGGCTATTACCAAAACGGTAGTCAATCGGGTGAAATGATGTCCCAGCTCCAAGGCTGGAGAGAAGTCGTGTACACCTATCGTGATCAATTCGGATGGAAAAAACTATTTCAAATGGTTCCCATCGCCGGAATGGTCTTCGGTGCCTTCACCAACCGCTCGATGATCAATGATTTGGCAGAAGTCGGAGTTATGCTTTATCGGAAAAGAAGAATTATGGAGAGATTGGCAGCTCCGGCTGAGGAGCAGGTGTAAGGTCACAATCGCCCAATTTCACTAGGACATTCATCCAGCAAAAGCTTTTAGGAATATAGTATAAAAGCTTTTGTGAGGTGATATTTATCAAAGGTTTATATAAAGATGAAGTGATATTACGAGAACAACTTGCTCCATGGGAAAGAAATGCTCTCGAAAAATTCGAAGTAAAAATGACGGATAAAGAAAGACCTTTCCCTTGCATACCAGCTACTATTGGCTATTCCACTAATCAACTTCGATATGGATTTGTTGGTGATCCAAGAGACTCTTCTTCCGTTCATGAACTAGCAGACTTATTAGAAACGTTCACAGAAGAATCAAAAGGATTTGGTAACTATACGTCACTTATTGTTTTTTATGAGATTCCAAAAGAAGTAGAAAAAACATACACAGTGGAACAGTTTGAACTACTGTTTTGGCAGCAATTAGGAGGTCTTTCTGCGATTGACGGCATGGAGTGGCCTGAAGACATTCCCACTGACCCTCATGATCCGGTTTGGGAGTTTTGTTTCCACGGAGAAAAATACTTTATGTACTGTGCCACACCATCGCACCAAAATCGACAAAGCCGTTATTTTGATACAATGATGCTCGCGATTACCCCCAGATGGGTGTTACAAGAATTTAGTAAAAATGAATCTTACACCAAAAACATTAAAAATCAGGTACGAAAACGCTTGGAAAAGTACGATTTTATATCGATCCATCCCGATTTAAATAGCTATGGTTCAGAAGAAAATTTTGAGTGGAGACAGTATTTTTTACGAGACGATGATACGTCATTATCCAAATGTCCGTACCATCGGTTCTTAAATCTTTTCAAGTTAGATAAATAGCGCAGTGCCCCCTGCGCTTTACATAAATATTAAAGCTTTTCGAGTTGCTTAATAAGTTGAGAACCTTCCATTACATAATTTTATCGTAAATAAGAAAGAGTAAGAAGAAAGTCGGCAGGAGGTTAATATATGGATCACAAGGAATATACAGAGGTTGGAACGGATATTAACGAGGTCAAAAAGAAGAATGCGGAATCAGGCTTGTCTTATAATGAAGTAAAAGCGTTATTGGCTCAAACAGGCGGCAATGGAACTAGTCAATACAGTGATACAGATGTAGAGAAAATCAAAAGAAGAATTCATGGAAAAGACATCCAATCTTAGTCGGATGTCTTTTTTAGATTTCAAAAATGCTTTGTCTTTCAACTTTGCATACTCTTAATGAGAAAGACTGATACCATTCGGATTTCCCCTTTTCCTGTGCGAGGAGGTAAGCGAAATTTTCCTTCCGTAAGGATAAAAAAATCCAACTTAAGCTAATAATAATTCAGACTACATAGAAAGGAGAAACTATGACCAATCGAAACGATAACCGCGAACGTAAAAATAAGTATCCAAACAACAAAAAGCAAGATACAGAATTCTCAAAGGAAAAAGATATTCGTAGTGAAATCACCAAGAAAGATTTAAATAAATAATTCTTACACTGTCATTCTTCTTAACTGCTTGCAGAGCAGATAGTGCGGCTGTTGATCGTGTATTTCCTAGTGGACGATAAAATAGATAAGGGCGATAATGACCTTGTGTGAGACAAGTGTCATTATGGTCCTTATTGGTGAATATTATTTTAAAACCTCTGTCACAATAATCATAGACACAAACCCAATGATAAATGCCCATGTGGACGCCCTTTCGTTTCCGTCTCCATGGCTTTCTGGAATCAGCTCCTTATATACCACAAATAGCATGGAACCAGCTGCAAATGCTAGTCCATACGGAATAATCGGCTCAAAAGTATCCCCTAAAAGAACTCCAATTAAACCTGCAGACAATTCTATTAAACCCGTTAAAGTCGCAAGCAAAATTGAACGATGAACACTAACTTTTTGACTAAGAAGAAATAATGCTACCAAAAATCCGTCTGGGACATTCTGCAAGCCGATGGCAAACGATACAAGTGAGCCAACCTCATGGTTTTCACTTGCATTACTTATCCCTACGGATAGACCTTCAGGTAAATTATGAAGAGACATGGCAACAAGAAACAAAAAGACAACTCTGTTTTTTCTTGATGATTCCTCCGAATGGTTGAAATCAACATGGGGAATCATACTTTCCAATAAGGTTAGAACAAGTGTTCCAAATAAGATCCCAACCACCAAGACGGTTACATTTGATAGCTTAATAGCATTTGGAATTAACCCATAGGCAGATGCAGCGACCATGATTCCCGCTGTTGCAGCTAACAACACATCTTTTCCTTTATGCGAAACATCTTTTACGAGTAAAATAGGCAAGGCACCTAAACCGGTACACAAGGATGAGACAATAATTGGGAGTAATGACATGGACAACCTCCATATGTTTATATACCCATCATATGTATTAAATTGCCAAGCATTCTTGTAAAAAAAAGAAAGCTATTCTTTCATGAATAACTGTCCGTTCCATGTTATATCTCTCTTATAAATTCACATCGATTTCTGTTTTGATTTCTTCCTCCTTTTTGATTCCTAAATATTTTAATGTTTCAGAAGATGATGTATGGTGAAAAATCTTTTGTAGTAGTGCAATGGCGATTCCTTTTTTGTAGGCGTGATAACCAAAGGTTTTTCTCATGGAGTGTGTTCCGATATTCCCTTCGATCCCCACATGTTTTGCTGCTTTATTGATGATTCGATATGCCTGTTGTCTCGTGATGGGGTCATTTGTTTTAGTGGATTTGAAAACATAATCACTATAATGATAGGAAATTGAGGAAAGATAAAGAGAAATAGCGTGTTTTACTTTTGAATTTATATAAATGGGGATTTCTTGCTCTTCTCGTTCCATGAAATTCTTAATACTGCCATTTTCGTTTAGGAGGTCGCTCCACTTGATGGTCAAAATTTCACTAATTTTCAAGCCTGTATTTATTCCAAGAACAAATAATAAATAATCTCTATCCGATTGGTCTTTTAGATGCTTTTTAAGGGCTTTTATTTTTGTCGTATCACGAATCGCATCTACATATTCCATATTGTTTGATTCCCTTCTTTTGAGCATATAATTGGTAACATAACCTTATTATATTATATACTTATGTTACATACAAATATGTTTCTTACAGGGAATTTAATTTTATATTTATTACATTTAATAGAAAAGGCGGGATGGGTTTTGACAGATTTAGCGTTAGAAAAACGACAACACCGAAGATTATCTGCTCGAAGAATTGTACAAAGGGGAATATTTATTACTCTTGGGGCCTTGATGATGGCTGTAGGATTAGAGATTTTCCTGATTCCTAACCAGGTTATTGATGGAGGAGTAACCGGTGTTTCGATTATGCTCTCTCATATCACGGGAATTAAATTAGGGATCTTTCTTTTCATACTAAACCTACCTTTTGTATATCTAGGTTATAAACAATTTGGAAAAACATTTGCGATTTCCACGGTCTATGGAATTATCATGTTATCTCTTTTTGCAACATTTTTTCATCCAGTCCCTGCATTCACCGATGATATCCTCCTTGCTACGATATTTGGTGGAATTTTCTTAGGGATAGGTGTGGGGCTAGTTATCAGAAATGGCGGAGCGCTTGATGGAACCGAAATCCTTTCAATCGTGATTAGTAAAAAGGTTCCTTTTTCCGTCGGTGAGATTGTTATGTTTATCAACTTATTCATTCTTGGTTCTGCCGGTTTTGTGTACTCCTGGGATCGTGCCATGTATTCGATCTTAGCTTATGTAATTGCTTCAAAAGCGATTGATATTGTTATTACAGGGATGGAAGAATCCAAATCGGTTTGGATCATTAGTGACTTTGCACATGAAATCGGAGATGCAATTACCGATCGTCTAGGTAGAGGTGTGACCTTTTTACACGGGGAAGGGGCATATACCGGCGATGAAAAGAAGGTCATTTTCTGTATCATTACAAGGCTAGAAGAATCGAAAATGACTAGTATTGTTGAAGAAATTGACCCCTCTGCATTTTTAGCCATTGCAGACATTGCTGAGGTTAGAGGCGGAAGATTTAAGAAAAAAGCCATCCACTAAAACGATAAGACCTCCTCTCATTTTTCTGAGGGAGGTCTTTAATCATTTTTCACACCCTTTTTCCGATCATTCGCCCATTATGGTACTGTACCGTTCTTGCTAGAGTAATTAATGGAAAAAGCCAATCGAAACCTCATGGACGTTTTTTCATGTAATGAATATACATAACAATGGTATGGAGTAAGGAGTGACCTGAAAAATGCATGAAAAAGAGGATCAACAGAAGCAAACAAGGTTAGCATTGGAAAAACAGGTAGAAGCCAGCCTATGTATTCAGTTCTTTGCTTTACTTACGGAAGCGATAGCAGTAACAAAACTATATAAGTTAGAGGAAAAGAGGCCAGGTTCTCAGGATATTATTACTGGCATCTGGATTCAAGTGATTGGACAATTAATAGAAGCCATTGGGTTTCTCAACAAAATTTAGCAAAGGACAATAAATCCATACTTGCTGGGCAAAGAACCGCCATAAATGGGGATTGGTTACAATCCATGGGGGCAGCTGTGGAGGCAACTGGTGGAGAACGTTTTATTAGAGACGAAATGTTTAGAGATAGTGAAGATTTTGTACCTTAATATGTTTATAGGGTATAAAACAAATTTTTCCACTTTCCTCCTAGTTCGTTTTACTAACACGTGAAAAGGAACATCGTTTAGAATGGAAATACGTATGAGCCATGAATTAGGTAGATATAATGGAATAAATGGGATTTTTTTAGAAAGTGAGGAGAAAATTTGAGACGACTTTTTCTCTTAGTCATATTATTGTTTGGTCTGAATAATTTGTGGAATATTTACGGAAAAGAATTGGAAATCGGAGCAATTGCTGAGGATCTTAACATACAACTTGATAATTTCGGGCTATCTGAACTTTTGGACGACTTAGCTGGCAGCATATGGTTTCTTGAGGAAAAAATAGAGGAATTCGTTGAGGAACAGGTGCCTTCTGAAAAAGAAGTCCCTTCTCCCGATCTGGAATCACCAACCAACCAAGTGTTTTCGATTTATAATATAGAACTTGGTGAATCAAAGGCAGATATCGAAAATATGTTTGGAGCACCTAAGCGGTCAGAAATGAATGAGTATGGAACGGAATGGCATACGTATCATGAAAACTACCATAACTTTGTCAAAGTCATGTACAATGACAAGCAACAAGTAATTGGCTTGTACACGAATCAAGATTTAATTTCATCAAAAAACGGAATCAAGTTAAATAGTCCAAAACAAACCGTTCGCGACACATTAGGGCAACCAATCACTCGATTGCAAAAAGGATTAGTTTTTTATCAACTACAAGAAGACAGCGATTATGAAATGTACGAGCTTGATGACACCTACGTGACAATCTTTTATGATGTGCATGAAGAAAATACGGTTACTGCCATTCAACTTTTAACCAAAGAGGTAGAAAACAATAAAAAATCGATATATTCAGAGCCAAGCGACGCATTAAAAGAAGGATTTGAGTTACAAATGTTTGATTTGGTCAATGCGACTAGGGTCAATCATGGACTTCAAGTACTTTCATGGGATGAACATGTAATGCACACGGCAAGGAAGCATAGCTCGGATATGGCTGTCAATAACTATTTTGATCATACGAATCTTCAGGGGGAGTCTCCTTTTGACCGAATGGAAGAAGACGGAATACAGTACACCTTGGCTGGAGAAAATTTAGCGTACGGTCAGTTCAGCAGTATTTTTGCGCATGAAGGATTAATGAACTCTTTAGGACACCGAAAAAATATCATTAAGTCTGGTTTTGAATATTTAGGGGTTGGAGTTGCCTTTAATGAGGAAGCTCAGCCTTATTACACTCAAAATTATTACGCAAACTAGAAGAAGCGGTCTCCGTATTAAGAGACCGCTTTGTTGTTATTTCTTTGTTTTTAATCGATATCCTACGTAAAGGATTATAAACCATACAGGTGCTACGTATAGGGCTTCTCTCATGCCGTCCATGAACGCCATTAACACAATTACAAAAGCTAAGAACGCAAGAGCCACATAGTTCGAAAGTGGATGAAGAGGCATTTTAAATGCTAATTTTCCTACCTGTTCTTTTGATTTTGATTGTCTAAACTTTATTTGTGTGAGTAGAATGATCGTCCAGCTTGTTATCACTGCCACTGTCGCAACAGATGAAATAAACATAAATACTTTTTCTGGAATAATATAATTAAGAAATACAGCGACTAATAAAAATGAAGCCGAAAATAGAATTCCACGTCTTGGAGTTTGATGCTTATTTAACTGACCAAAGTATTTAGGACCATTATTTTGTAGCGATAAATTGTAAAGCATTCTCCCTGTGCTGAACATTCCGCTATTAAAAGCCGACAATGCAGCCGTTAAAACGACAAAATTGATAATATGTGCAGCGCCAGGTATTCCAATTTTATCAAAAATCAAAACAAACGGGCTACCATTGGAACCAACTTCATTCCAAGGATATAAAATCATCATAATTCCTAAAGCGCCAATATAAAAAATTAAAATTCGCCAAACAACATTGTTAATCGCCGACGGAATCGACTTTCGTGGGTCCTTCGCTTCACCTGCTGTGATCCCTACTAGTTCTACACCGCCAAAAGAGAACATGACCAAAACCAAAGATAATAAAATTCCCTCTATTCCATTTGGCATAAAGCCGCCATGAGCCCAAAGATTGTCTAGACCCATAGGCTGTCCACCATTTCCAAACCCAAATAAAATAATACCCAAGCCAACTAAAATCATTCCAATAATAGCCACTACTTTAATCAATGCTAACCAAAATTCAAACTCTCCGAAGGCTTTTACATTCATCAAATTTATCAATGTAACGACGATTAACGTAGCAAGTGTCGTCACCCACTGAGGGATCTCTGGAAACCAGTAATTCACATAAACGCCGATGACCGTGATTTCGGCCATTCCGACAACCACCCACATAAACCAATACGTCCAGCCTGACAAGTACCCGGCAAACGGTCCTAAATAACGATGAGCATAAGAACTGAAGGAACCGGAAATCGGCTCATCCACTGCCATTTCCCCTAATGCTCTCATGATCGTAAAAATGACGATCCCTCCGATTATATAGGAGAGAAGAATTGAAGGACCAGCCATTTGAATAGTTGCGCTTGATCCATAGAATAAGCCAACTCCAATGGCCCCTCCTAGTGCAATCAGCTGGATGTGCCTGTTGTCTAAACCGCGCTGTAACTTCTCACTTTCGTGATGCTTCCCCACAAAATACTCCACCCTTCAAAAACTGTTTATCTTATCAGAATATACAATCAATCCGTACTTTTCCACACGAAAGAAAATTGCCAATATTCTTTTATTATTATTTTTGTATAGAATTTTCCATTTATAAAAATCTATAATAAGGAGGTGTATTTTAGATGACAAATAAAAAGAAGCAATTGATTTCCCCGAACCTAAGGAAAGTAAATAAAATCAAGTGAAAAAGCCAGTATCTTTTGGGATTTTGGCTTTTTTGTCATTTATTGCAAACTATGGATCCTATTTTATTGTTTCTTTGCAAATAGAGCATGTGATAGGTTATTGTTAGGTTGCTTTTAGGTTTCATTCACATACTAAATCAGATTTAAAGTATTATAACCTGTTATCAGAAACTGGAGGAGATTATGTATAAAGCAATCATTTTTGATTTTGATGGATTAATTGTGGATACGGAGTCCGTGTGGTATGACGTGACCAAGGAGGTCATGCTTGACTACGGCTGCGATTTAAAGCTTGAGAACTTTGCAAAGTACATAGGAACAACAGGCGGTGGGTTGTACGAAGAATTGGATGAACTTTTCAATCAACCAATAGATCGGGAGTTAGTGACATCAAGAACAAATGAACTGTATCAGCAAAGAAAGGATCAATTTGCTCTTCGTGAAGGAGTGTTAGATTATCTTCAAGCAGCGGAAGAACATGGGTTAAAGATTGGACTTGCTTCAAGCTCTCATAGAAAGTGGGTCGTTGAGTACCTAGAACGATTTGAAATTCTGGATTATTTTCAAGTGATAAAAACTGCCGATGATGTTGAAAAGGTTAAACCAGATCCCGAGCTGTATGTAAAGGCTCTTCAGGACCTTGGTGTCGAGTCAAATGAGGCACTTTGCTTTGAGGATTCTTTAAACGGACTTACAGCCGCAGTGGGAGCTGGACTTCATTGTGTCATCGTGCCTAACCCAGTTACACAATACTTGGACTTTAAAGGTCATTTACACCGATTAACTTCCATGACTGAACTATCCTTTGACGATTTACTAGACCATCTCGCGAAAATGCAACAAAAATAATATGGAATAAGCCAGTTTCCTTTTGAAGGTATACTGGCTTCCTAAAGTAAATCGTTTAAATATGTTCTACAATCCTTTTTCATTGTTAAAAAACCAGCATCCATTTGGACGCCGGCTTACTTATTTTCAAAATAAAAATCAAGTATTCTCTTTCCGATATACTTATTAATTCCACTACTATCATTTTCTACATTGGGTACAACGATCGAGATTGCAATTTCGGGATTGTCATAGGGTGCGTAACCAACTAATGTTAAGTTATAGTTGTAACCACCTTCGCCATCTGACACCTGAGCCGTCCCTGTTTTACCTGCTGGATCGTACGTCACTCCTTTAAAGTAGGACGCTGCGGTTCCCTTTGATCCGATCATCACTCGGCGGAATCCTTCTTGTACGCGTTCAATATAGGATAACTCCATATCCACTGTGTTTAACACATTGGTTTCAAACTCCTCAATCACTTCACCTGACTCACCACTTTCATGGTCCGGCTCTCGTACCTCCTTCATCAAATGAGGCTGCACTCTCTTTCCACCATTCGCAATAGTAGAAACATATTGTGCTAGCTGAAGAGGCGTGTACGTATCAAATTGTCCTATCGCAAAGTCCATTAAATTCCCTAATTGCTGAACCCCACCATTGTAGCCTGTTGCTTCACTTGGAAGATCAATTTCTGTTTCCACTCCTAAACCGAATTGGTTAAAAAACTTTCTCATGGTTGCATAGGCTTCATCAGGATCGTCAAAGCCTTCTTTCTTTGCATAATCATAGTTTCCTATTTTCATAGCGATATGGAACATATAAACATTCGAAGATCGCTCAAGAGCAGTTAGATCATTAATCGTCCCCATATTCTGGTAGGACTTCTTCGTTGGAGTTCCGGCGATTTTAATCGGACTATCAAGGAATGTATCACCTGGAGATATCACTCTTGTTTCATATCCTGTTAATACGGTTGCCCCTTTAATCGCCGAACCCATCGCATAGGCGTTATAAAGTGCACCGTACGTTTCATCACTGATGGCACCATTTTCTTCACTTTTCCCAGCAATCGCAAGAATTTCACCTGTGTGTGGGTTGGTTATGACCGCATAAGCTTCACTCGCACCACTGTCCTTTTTCAACTCTTCCTCTATGATTTTCTCCGCTTCCTTCTGGAGGGCTAAGTCAATCGTGAGAATCAAGTCCTTTCCGGATTCCCCTGGGGTCACTTCTCCTTCAATAAGGTTACCCGTCTTATCTTGAACATATGTTTGCTTTTCCTTTGTCCCGCGAAGCCAGTTCTCGTATTGTTGTTCAATAAAGCTTGTACCAACGAGATCGCTCAATTGGTACCCGTTACTTTTATACGTATCGCTAACTTCTTCTGGAATTTGCCCCACATTGCCAAAAAGCTGACGAAGCGTATTACCGTATTTATATTTTCTGGTGGAGTCCACTTTGACCTCGAAACCAGGAAGTTCTTCGAGTCGCTCATTGATGATGGCCATCTCTGTCGTCGTTAATCCCATCTTAATTCTTTTGATTGAAGAACTATCCACATCCATTTCTCTTTTAATCGCTAGAACTTCCATTTCTGCCGCTGTGATGGTCGCTAACTCTTCTTCGGTAATTCGCTCCAAAATCAGTTGATATTCTTCATTATCATCCATGTTCGCTTGTTCTTCTGTGGTCACCTTCGCGTATGCTTCTTCTTTTCTAGTAAAAATCCAATAATCTTTTTTGTCGCGCTCTTTTACATTTTCTGTACTTACTTCTATTAATCCAGCAATCTTTTGTGCCAATTCTAGCCGCTCCTGCTGGCTGTGCTCGTTCGAAGGATTGATGTACGTTAATGTGAAAATGGCCTCGTTTTCCACCAAAACATTTCCATCACGGTCATATATCTTTCCGCGAGGGGTCGTCCAGGAATAAACGGTAGTCGTCGTCTTTTCACTTTCCTTCGCGTATTCCTCTCCCTGAACAATTTGAATTTTTCCCAGTCGAATAATCAAAATCGAAAACATCAAAAAGACTATAAAAAAGAGAATATTCATCCGAGTAAAGAGTATCTTATTTTTCCTCTTCTCCCTCATAATTGCTAATAAGTGCTCCTTTCCTAAAAAAGGGAATCGTGTCCTAATTTATCATTGATACGTGTATGATATCGTGAAAATATGAACAAATTATGACGAAACTTTTACTGGAGAATGAAGGTTTTGGGTGGCTGACTGGATATTTTGTATATTTTGTTTTTGGGGTTTGATTGATGAACGTCATTAGGATGGAGGTTTCTTGCTGAAATGCACTTCATCAACTCGATGAAGTGCATTAGCTTGTGTAATTCTTAATGTAACGCTCATTATTTCCTAAGATGAAGGATCTTAACCCTTCCGATTAAACAGCTACATTCCGCAAATACATTTGCCATTTTTCCTTCATTTCATTTGAGTCGTTCATTTTCTCAGTGAAATTCATAAAGGATATTTCATCTCCCTCATCGAGAGCTTGGTTGATTTTATATTGTAAATAGTTTATCTGAAGATCAACATCTAACATGGAAATCAGTTGTTCTTTTGTAAAGTACCATTCTATATCCTCCACAGCCATGTAAAACGAGAAGCTTTGATTGATGAATACTAATGCGTACCATCCATTGATAACCGTGTATTTCCGTTCTGGAGTAATTTCAATAATGTCGCCCCTGTGAATGGTGATTACCTCACTATGGACTGCATCTGGGCAGAAGCAGTCAACTTGATGGTCAAAAGTTTTTACAGCAATATAGGGTGTTGGTTTCATAATCTTCTCTCCCAGCTTTCAAGTTTCATTTTAGTTTTCTTCAAATCCTCCTTTTTATTTTTCTAACTCCTCTACAAATAAACCGCAACATGGACATGGTTCCATGTGTTCACTTGATTCTGTTTGTTTTTCTGTAAAACCGCACCATTCACACGTGAGGATCGTCATTGATCTTTGTTCCCTCCCGGTTATAGGATATATTTATAAATGAAAATGATTATCATTACCACTCATTACACATATGATAAATGAAAATGATTATCATTGTCAAGGTAGGCCATCATTACATTTATATATCAAAAAAACCAGTAGCGAATGGCACTGGTAATCGATACTTCCTCTATTTCCCCTCGTGATTCAAAATAGTATTATTATCAGTACCAATCCCCTCGCTATAGATATTTCAACATGAAATAAGGGAATCCCGCTAAGAAGCATATATCTTGAGTTCAAACTATATTTGTATTATATTACTTAAGAGTTATTATTTACGAAAAAGATTTTTTGGAATACTAATCAAAAAGGAAAGTGATTACAACATGAAACAAACGGATTTTAAAGAAATTTTATACGGACGACGTTCAGTAAAAAACTATGACACAAATGTAAAGATCAGCCGCGAGGAAATGGAAGAGATTTTAACAGAAGCAACTACTGCTCCTTCTTCGATCAATATGCAGCCATGGAGATTTGTGGTAGTGGATACTCCTGAAGGTAAAGAAAAATTGTTGAAGCTTGCTCAATTTAATTCCTCACAAGTGACGACTTCTGCTGCAGTCATAGCTGTATTTGGTGATATGAACAGTATTGAGTATGCGGACGAAATTTACGGAAAGCAAGTAGAACACGGATTTATGCCAGAAGATATCAAGGAGAAGCTTTTAGGAATGTACGCTCCTCTTTATAAAAACATGCCAACTCAATCAATGAAAGAATTGGTATTAATAGATGCTAGCCTTGTAT
>Ga0224722_1001626_pt1 | contig 12388 bp, 12 predicted proteins | sample Balambano_FR1_Me_FD_161646 | JGI IMG/M metagenome (GOLD analysis project Ga0224722, IMG submission 161646) | Freshwater sediment microbial communities from Lake Towuti, South Sulawesi, Indonesia - Balambano_FR1_MetaG | ecosystem: Environmental > Aquatic > Freshwater > Lake > Sediment | place...
CTTCTATATCTTCTTGGGAAAATAAACCTTTCTCCAAAGATTTTTCGAGAATACGAACAATTAATAATTTTAATTTAGCATTTTCCTCATCAGCTTGACTAATTCTACTAAGGCAATAGGAAATTTGGTCATTGACGTATCCCCTACTAGCGTCAAAACCTCGATTCCACCAATCCATCATACCCACCTCATCTTAAAGTAAGACTTTAACACTAAAACTTAATTCAACACCTATTGTTTTAATACAAACAGAGATTATTCAATTCCGAAATCAGATAGTTATTGGAAGTTACTGTTCATAAGTCTTAACAAGATTGATGTTGCAACCGACACAATGACAATATGGCGATCGCTTGCAAATTTTATTTAAGTACGTTATTCTACTTACGACTCTTTATCTTTATACAAGTATGTTTTTATATCCTCGTCCAAAGGTTTTTTTAGTTACACTATCAATGAGTTTGTTGTTTACATTACCCGTAGCAGCTCAACCATCAAGAATCAAAGAAATCTTACGTAACGCACCTAGCTCCCGACTACAGTTCCCACCTCATACTATAGGAGTCGTGATCAGAGGAGCGAGTAACAGAGTTTACGTAGTTAATTTAAAGAAAGGAAATCAATTACAGATAAGTAATGTTGATACAGGTGCGCGTGCTGGTGTATCAGTCTTTGATAAAAATGGTAAAGACCTAACTTCGCTAAGTACTTGGGGCAAGAAAGACTTTAGTTATACAGTTCCATCTTCGGGAGATTACTATATCTTTGGCTACAGTGGGCCTACAAACCACTTGTACTATTTTACGGTTACGGCAGAATAACACTGACTATTACGGCTTGGCATAAGTAAATATCCTCTAAATACTCTTCGATAAGCTGAAAACATATAGTTCTCAGCCTATTTTTTATATGTAGAGACGCGATAACTCATTTAAAATAAAACCTCTTTTACATCATAAACTTTCTCGTTAAGGCTTATAAATTGTATAATTTACAGCTTACGGACAAATAATTACGGGATTAACGCTGAAATGTTGAAAGCAAAGTTATGGTGTGCAGGATTGATCAGTATTTCCTTAACAGTAGCCTGTACTTCTCAAAGTGATACTCAACAAACGACTGGTCTAGAACAAACAATTAGTACTCCATCATTAGCAACAACTAGTGCAACTACTGCTCCCACACCTACCACCACACCAACCGGAAAAGTTGTTACTACACCTTCTGGTTTAAAATATACAGAAATAAAAGTCGGTACTGGTGCAACACCAAAAACTGGTCAAATTGTTTCAGTTCATTACACAGGTACTTTAGAAGATGGTACTAAGTTCGATAGTTCACGCGATCGCGGTACTCCAATTGAATTTCCCATCGGTACAGGACAAGTAATTAAAGGTTGGGACGAAGGTGTAATCACAATGAAAGTAGATGGTCGTCGTCAGTTAATTATTCCACCAGAATTAGGTTATGGCGCACAAGGTGCTGGTGGAGTAATTCCTCCCAACGCGACACTAATTTTTGATGTTGAATTGGTAGATATCAAATAAAAAGTAGTGTATTGTCGGAGGTGAGTCCCCATTTTCCCCCTCACCTCCATTCCAAAACCGGAAAATCTGACTCACGATAAAAGCGATTCATATCGTCAAACTTTCGTAACTCAGCTCGTTGTACTGTGAATTCAGGTAAATTATCTAGCCATTGCTGATTTAATTGAATAAACTTATCAGCTAAAACATCATGATCTAAATTTGAAACCTCAGCGAAATAACCTAATGTAACGTGTGCAGTGAAGTGGTAATGCTGCTCGATCGCTAATTCCATCAATTTAGCATTCTGAAAAATTTTACGCCTTAAGCTGATAATTTGCTCGTAGGAATTTTCATCTTGGGGTACTAAACAAACACCTACCGCTCTTGGCATAACTAACAAGCCTAACATTTGCCAACGAATGGGAGCATTGCTTGTCATCGATTCTTGATATTGCTGAAAAATACTAGCAAAGCAGAATCTTAACTCTTCTTCAAATTTGGGATTAGCAAGACAAGCATCACGGTAAGCGTTATCCCAAATCAAATCGGCTAGTGTCATATGAAAGCTAGCAGAAGGAACTGGCACAATTAAGTTAGAGAGACTAGTTAAGAGTTGTTGCTGGTAGATTTGTAAAGTGCTGTAGAAAGTAGATTGTGAGTCATTTTCCCAAGGAGGGGTAATTACTGTATATCCAGGAAAAGGTATAGCTTCTCTTGTACCTTGTGGTGTCAGGCGAAATTTAGCTGATTCTTGGATATGCTGTATTTGAGACCTATAAGCCTCAGGTAGCATCATCCGCGCTATACGATTTAAGTAAATTTGGTAGTTGTCGTCCAATCCTGTTATCCTCCTGCTGTCCCTTGATAGATTTTAGCGGAGTGTGGGGTGCTGAGTGCTGGGTGTGGAGTGGAATTCTACCCTCTCTTCCCCCATTACCTCCATCACCCCTCTCCCTCTCTCCCCCTCTCCTCCTATGCCAACATACATTTACTGGGGTGAAGATGATTTTGCGATCGCAACTAGTGTGAACGCACTACGAGATCGTGTTCTTGATCCCCTATGGACAAGTTTTAACTATACTGTACTTCCTAAAGACGTACCTGATGCTGTTATCCAAGGATTAAATGAAGTTATGACACCACCTTTTGGTGGGGGTGGACGCTTGGTATGGTTGGTTGATACTACCATCTACCAACAATGTCCAGAAAGTGTATTAGCAGAATTACAGCGAACTTTACCTGTGATCCCCGAAGACTCATATTTATTGCTTACTAATAGCAGTAAACCTGATGAACGGCTCAAATCTACAAAATTATTAAAACAATTCGCTACCGAATATCAGGAATTTCCACTGATCCCGCTCTGGAAAACAGACCAGTTAATCCAATCAGTTAATCAAGCTGCACAAGCTGTTGGTGTGAAACTGACACCTAAAAGTGTAGAATTAATTGTAGATGCGGTAGGAAATGATACTCGTCTACTGTATAATGAGTTAAAAAAGTTGTGTCTGTACGCTGGAGACAATCACAAGCCTCTAGATGTAGATGCAGTTTCTCAATTAGTTAGAAATACTACTCAAAATAGCTTACAACTGGCGTCAGCAATTAAAACTGGTGATACTGCCAAAGCTTTATTAATAGTTACAGATTTGCTGAACGCTTCAGAACCAGGTTTGCGGATAGTTGCTACACTTACCGGACAATTTCGCACTTGGTTATGGGTTAAGATAATGATAGAAAGTGGTGAGAAGAATCAACAAGCGATCGCCCAAGCTGCTGATGTGAGCAACTTTAAACGCATCTACTTTTTACAGCAAGAAGTTAAATCAATTAAGGTAGAGCAATTAATTGCTGTCCTACCAAGACTACTAGAATTAGAAGTAAGTCTTAAACAAGGTAGTGCCGAGTTACCAACACTCCAAACAAAAGTCATAGAACTATGTAATCTATGTCAAACTAGTAAATTTTAAAGACAAGGGTTTTTCTTCTAATTCTTCTGGAACTTCTTACTCTTAAAATAAATCACAGTTAATAATATATCCCTAATGTAGTTAATTAGATAACAAATGAAGACTTTTGACTATTCCTTACACCGACTTGATATGCGACGAATGCTTTACCAGTTATTGATTTTAGCTGTCGCTACTACTGGCTTTTTATCTAGTAGTCTAGTCTTTAACTCTAAAGTTTACGCTCAAAATCTTTCTCTTAAAGATGGAGAAAAGATGAACTACGCTAGGTCTTTACTAGGTATGGAACCAGCACGTCAACAAGCTTTACTAGATATTAAGAAACTTATCGGTAATGGAGAAGTTCCTCAAATAGTTTGTAATAACTCTGGAAGCATAAGTAATCTTCCTGGTAAAGCTCGTGATATTGCAGTTAATTACTGTCAACGTTCTCAAAAAATAGTTGAAGATAATGGGTTGAGCATTGATCGTTTTAACAAAATTACAGTTGAATTACAAAGCAACAACAACTTGAAACGACAGATTTTCAATATCTTACTCCGTTTGCAAAAGGATCCTAATTGAGAGTAGTTGGATGAAGAAATAAAAATTTGATGCGTTAGAACCCCGACTTCTTTAAGGAAGTTGGGATTCTTGTATATTACATAAAAGATTATTAAGAATTATTAACATAAACACACTTGTCGCTTAGCATGAATATTTTTCATGTGTTTTTTGACTGTATTTATACTAATGTAAAGTTGGTCAGCAATTTCTTTGTAGGTATAGTTAGCACGGTGAAGCAACCAAACCTCAGCTTCTCGCGTTGTTAAATCATATTTTTTTCCTTCGGCGATCGCGCTTATTTTCAAGGATTCATAACGGTTTTCAATTGTGACTAATAAGCAAGAACCTTGAACATTTAAATCTAACCATCTCACACGTACGCGAAATACACTCAACTTATTCAACACAATTTCATCAGATAAAACTATTAATTGATGAGGAAATAAACTACGACTCTCAATTAAAGATTCGCAAAGCTGCCAAATAGCTTGTGGGATTTTTGGAGAAGAAGATTGGTTTAACTGAGAGCAAATACGAAATGCAGCTGCATTTGCATGGACTAATTCTCCAATTTGAGTTAAAATTAGAATACCATCTTGTAAAGTCTCTATAATCTCTTCTAAGAAATGAGCTTTTTGGTATTCTCCTACAAGATATGATTGAATTGTATTAGCAGTATTTTTGTTCATAAGTGTTAGGTGAATGTGTATTAAAAATACTCTTGAGCGAGTAGGTTCAAAGATAAATACGCAAAAATTTAGCTTATAAAATACTTGTAAGTATTTGCATAAGCTTTATTTCTACTGCATTTTGAATACAATTATTTCATCGCCTATTTCGGATTTAGTAGGAGATTCTGTTGTGCGAAGTATCAAAATACTCTCTCATAGCGGATAGTAAAATATTTAACTCAATAGTCTAGTAATAAAAAATACAAACTTTTCTCCTAAAAGCTCCGTAGCTAGCAAGTAGGAAGTCAAGTTAACTTCACCTTGCCAATCTTTAAAACGTGGATGTCCTGAACTTGGTATCGCTTCTGAAACATTTTCCTTATTTTTCTGTCTTTTTCAAAACCTAAAGATAATATATAAATACAACATCAATTTAATCTCAAAATAAGCAAATAAACCATAAACAATCAATGTCAGCTAAAGATAAATTTCATGATATTGTCAAATCAGCCTTAGAAAAAGATAGGTGGACAATTACAGATGACCCTTTACGTATAGAGTGGGGTTTAGTAGAAGTATATATTGATTTAGGAGCAGAAAAGGTTATTGGGGCAGAAAAAGAAGGGCAAAAAATCGCTGTTGAAGTTAAAAGTTTTCTTGCCCAATCAACTATTTCAGAATTTCATACTGCACTGGGTCAATTTATCAATTACCGTTTTGCGTTGTCACAAAAACAACCAGAGCGTACTTTATATTTAGCAGTTCCTCTCGATACCTACAATACTTTTTTTAAGCTACCATTTACTCAAGCAATAACTCAAGAAAATAAGTTACGTTTGCTCATCTATGATGTTGAAAAAGAGGAGATTTTCCAATGGATAGATTAGAACAATATAGAGATTATATTAAACAAATCCTAAAAAAATACCAGCAATATACAAAAGCTGATACCAAAATAGAAGCGCAAATCATATTTGACACAGAACATGACCACTATCAGTTAGTATATGTCGGTTGGGATAATCAGCGGCGTATTTATGGTTGCGTGTTACATATAGATATCAAGAATAAAAAAATTTGGATTCAACATAACGGTACAGAGGCTAATATCGCTGATGAGTTAATCGATTTAGGTGTTTTAAAGACAGATATTGTATTAGGTTTTCATTCTCCCTATAAAAGACAATTTACCGATTTTGCTGTTAGTTAAGTTTATAACAGAAAATTACTTGGTATATACAGCAATTTGAAAACGAGCGTGAGGTACTAGGCTGTTGATTCTGTAATATAATTGCCTGTGAGACTTCATGCAAAAAATGTGTTGGTAGGGTGCGTTTAAGCATCAGCGTAACGCACCGCTTTCTGATTAACGGTGCGTTACGGCAAATAATTTCTGCTTTTGGTTTTAATATTGTCGTGCCGTAACGCACCCTACTAATTTAAACATCAAAATTGTATGATTGCTCTTGGACAGAATTCTAACAAAATCAACAGCCCAGTGAGGTACACTTATTGGGGTTTCCCTGAGCATAGGAACCAAACAAAATAATTTCTTCAGGATTTAACTCATCTACAATACTTTCGGTGATTCGACTGACAGTACTACTGGTGATAGATGTCATGTTACATTTTGACATACTCCTCGCCCTATAAGTGCAAGGATTTTCTTTGCTCAAACAACAATTGAGAACCGACGCCCGTCTTACATCGTCTAACATAGTTGTTGGGAATTTTCAAGTAAATTCTAAGTAATAGTATGCCGCATTTTTCTACTTATAATTTCAACTACGTCCAGCTAAACTTGCAACTACAGCAACTAGCTCATCTGGTTCTATAGGTTTAGGTAAATGTAGTTGAAAACCTTCTTTAATCGCCCGCATTCGGTCTTCTGATCTGACATAAGCTGTTAAGGCTGCAGCAGGTATATTTCCACCTTCTTGGGGTGGTAAGGCTCTAATTTGACGAATCAAAGCATATCCGTCTTTTATGGGCATACCAATATCGCTAACTATAACATCAGGTTTCCATTCTGCAATGGTCTGTAATGCTTCATCTACTGATGACACTGCTCTAACTTCTGCCAAGGAGCTTTCCAAAATTGTGGTTAGTACATCGCGGATATCTGGTTCATCGTCTACTACTAGCACTTGCACACCTGATAAACTTTCTAAAGCAGTCACAGATGGTGTAACTTCTTTAATTTCAGGTTGAGTCTTTAATAATGGTAATTTGACTGTAAATGTTGAGCCTTTTTCCTTACCACCACTATCTGCATGAACTGTACCACCATGCAACTCTACTAAATGACGAACAATCGCTAATCCCAAACCTAATCCACCATAAGAGCGAGTACTGGAACTATCTGCTTGACGAAAACGCTCGAATACATGGGGTAAAAATTCTGAACTAATGCCAATTCCTGTGTCAATTACTTGGATTTCTGCATACAAGGAAGAATTATCTGTAACAGTTGATAAATTAACTATCACCTGCCCACCTTGGGGTGTAAACTTGATGGCATTAGATAAAAGATTCCAAATTATTTGCTGTATGCGTCCAGAATCTCCGGAAATCATATACGGTGACTTAGGAGTCAAAAATTGACTGTACTCTTCACCTGCTACTAAAAATTGGACATCTATTTGCTTGACTTCAGCAGCTAATTGGACAGAATCTAAAGCTGAGTCAATCAATGGAATTAAATCACAGTTACGGACATTGAGACGCAGTTTACCTCTAATCATCCGTGAAATATCTAATAAATCTTCTATCAACTGAGTTTGGGATTTAGCGTTGCGCTCGATTGTATCTATTCCCTTGATTCTTTGAGCTTCAGTGAGTTTATCTTTACGTAAAAGTTGTGCCCAACCAACTATGGCATTTAAAGGCGATCGCAATTCGTGAGATAATACTGCGAGGAATTCATCTTTCATCCGATTTGCTTCACTCAATTGCTCCGTTTGCTCTTGTAAAGAAGCAATCAAACTGCTACGTTCTAGGGCGATCGCTATCTGGTCGCACACTGCTTGCATCATTCCTAATTCATTCTGACTGAAGTAAGTACGAGTAAGACTACCAAAAGATATCGTACCTAGAAGTCGCTCTTGTACCAGTAATGGATAAGCATAATAAGCTGTAATTCCTAAAGAGCGAATGAATTCTGCCTTCGGGTCTGTGGATTGCTGTACATTCTCAATAGCGATAGGATGACGTTCCGAGGCAACTTTACCACATACCAATTCGTCAAACCTTACTTTTTCTTTTTCTCTGGCCACTTCCTCAGAAATACCACTATAAGATGCTAAGCGCATCTGTTCTGGTTCCTCTATCAAATAATGGTAGTAAATATCTAAGCCTATTTGCTCTGCCAGTTTATCAAATAAACTCTCTACCATTGATATAGGTTCTTGACTTGATAATAAATCGCTTGCTGTTTCAAATAACAATTGTAAGCGTTTATACCCCAAATAAAGGGCACGTTTAGTTTTTCTAAGACTGCTGACATCTTGAAACTGTAGCACGCAGACTGCTGGATTACCATGCATTGCTGGCAGTGTGTCACCATATATTAAAACTGAACATATTCTCTCTCCTATATGCCAATCTAATTCTATGCCATCAATACGTTCTCCTCGTGCCAACCTCACAGCTGGCATCTGTTCTGGAGGTACAATATTTCCGGTGGTGTCAGTCAAATGATACAATGTAGAATACTCACTAATTGATTCAGCTTTCGGTAATTCACCACCTGCTAATTGTTCCGCAGCTTGGTTAGCAAAAATTATTCGTGCTGTTCCTGGTTCAATAAATAGTAGGGGAGTAGGCATTAAATTAACTGCTTCTTCTAACCATTTGCGCTGCTTTACTAAGGTATCTTCTACTTGTTTACGAGTGGTAATATCGTCAGTAATCCCAAAAATTTGATAGATTTCACCTTTGCTATCTAACAGTGGTATGTAAGTAACCTGGGTAGTAAATTTACCGAAATTGGGTAAATTAATTGTAGCTTCTGTAGTTTGTCTAGTCCGGGTTTCCATTACTTTGTGGAGACACCCTATATAACTTTGAGTTACTTCTTTTGGATAAACTTCTTCATCTGTACGTCCAATAAAATCTGATTCTGACTTGCTGGTAATTCTTAAAGTAGCTGCATTGACATATTCAAATCTTCCTTGAGCATCATACATCGTAAACACATTCGGCAGATTTTCCACTGCTAATCTAAATTTCTGCTCACTTTGCTTTAAAGTTTGTTCCACTTGCTTGCGATCGCTCAAATCTAAAACGAATGTTACAGCTTCTTCACCTTTTCCTAACAGTGCAAAACCAATCAACACTGAAACACGAGTACCATCCTTACGAATATACTCTTTCTCAAAGGGTGTAGAAGTACCCTGAGTTTGTGCTTCCAGAGCTTTTTGTTCATCTAAAGCTAAATACTCCTCAGGAGTCATATTTATCCAATTTATTCTTCCTGCGAGCAAATCTTCCCGCGTATAACCAACTATCTGTAAAAACTTATCGTTTGCTTGATGTATTCTTCCTTGTGAATCAGCAAACGTGATCCCAATCACATTCGCATCTACAAAAAATCTTAACTTTTCCTCATTTTCCCTTAACGCTTGCTGAGCGCGATCGCTCTCCGAATTCAAACGTTCGATTAAGGCTGCACTTTGCCAAATTAAAATGACGAATATCACCGTTACAATCATCGCAAATAATGCTAACCCGAAAGCAGCATCGTATTCTCCTGCTCGTTGTCCTTGAATTATAAACCAACCGCCAATCAAAGGAATGGCGATCGCGGCAACTAATAACCTACGTGCTAATAACCCACCGTAGGTATTACTCATTACCACCCGCATATATGCTTTATCTGTCCGTGCCCATAATATACCTACACAAAGAACAATTAAAGTCAATGCTGTACTCAAAGGCATTTCTGTGGTGTATGGAGCTAGACCATAGAAAACCCTGACTTTATATGTATAACCAATTAATGCTTGTAGAGAAATAACACCAGCTATTAACGCTAAAAGCTGAGCATACCAAAAACTACGACCGCTTTTCTGCTTAATTAATAACTCTAACGCTCTACCAATTAGTATAAAACACAGAGCCGTATTAAAACCCATCCGCCCTGGATATATAGACTCTGTACCAGTGTGACGTATAAGCAACTGGTCAATCCCGAAATTCCATCCACTGATATATTGACATAATGTTAAAATACCAATAAAGAGAACTGCTATTGCAGTTAATTGAGAAACTAATTTCAGATGTGGAGTATGATAATTTCCCTGTCTTGTATTTCTAGAAGAAAGCCAAAGCGATAAGCCTGATAAAATCAAGCATAATGCTGTGTTTGCCTTCATCGGAACCAATCCAGAAATACTACCTTTGAGTACTGTAATGTTGAAATACCAGCCAACAAGTACAATACAACCAGCAATTACAACAATACCTGCGGAAATTCTGGGAAACCATCCGCCAAGTCTAACTGGCAAATTAGAATCATGAGGTGAATTGTATTGGTGCAAGCGGTTAATTTTTGACATCTAAGTTCTCTAAACCGCATTTATCTAGCGCGGTGTACTTTGAATTATTTGGTCAAATCAAAGAAATAATAGTTTCTTTGACATCATACGTTCATAATTACTATTTTATTAATCTATCTTAATATAGACTTTGACTTGAACCAAAGAAGGTAATTTTAACCTAATACTACTTGCTTTGGCTGTATATACACGCTACTTCATTCCTGAGAATTCTGAAGCTTTAATCGTTGTAAGCTTGTATACTAGTCGAACAGCACTCAAGACACCCGAAATAGCGTCGTATGTCAATTATTGCTCTGAGAGCATGGTATCTTCAAGATTATGAGCCGATTCCAGAATTGGAAAAGCGGGCTTCAGATATTCGCATTAGTAAGAAAAGCCTACTGAAATCAGGATTAAGAGCGGATTTTTTGGAAGATAGTGAAGAAGTCAAAAAATCTATTTGGTTTGGACGCTATCTAGAAGGGGAGAATGTAGAATTTTATATCGAGGGTAGTGGTGGCTACTCTGTGGCTAATATTGACCTAATTAGTCATGAAATTTATTTCACTAAGCAAAGCCTGTTAGCCCAGTTAGACCCGATTATCTTTTTATCTACCCAAACTGAATATACAGATGCTGCTGATGCTTTACGCGACGGGCTAAATGAAACTTTGGTTAAATTGAATAAGCGATCGCGTATTCCCCTAACTTTAGTAGAATCATATCGCCCGAAGGAGGGAGCATTACGATTATCAGCAGCCATGATGCGAAAAATTCGTAGAAGTATATTATACATTGCTGATACAACAGCCGTTACAACCATTGTTACAAAGGAGTCATCAAAACAAATTCCTAGTCCGTACGTTTGTATTGAACTTGGGTATGCTTTGCAAAGTAAACGTTCTGAGCAAATTTTACTAGCACAAATGAAACGCTCAGACTTGGTAGGGGAATTTCCCTTTGATTTACCTATCCAGCAAATTCTCCAATTTGTCAGCGTCAAGGAATTGAATAAAATATTACCCCAAGCCATTGAAGCTCAGTTAATACGATTCAAATTATTTATTTGAATTATGAGCAACTCACAGAAAAATTGATCCTGTAATTTTTGGTGTGCAATCTAGATGAACTGAACAAAATCTATCATCCAATGGTTCGTTCAAATTTTTGCAAAACCGATTTACTATAGGATTGTCTTTTTTGTGGGATTCTCTGATTACAAATACTCAAAGAAGTTCTCTGGTACTAACCTTAGCTCTCCTGATTGAAAGCGGTTAATATCAATCCATAAGGCTGTTTTTTTCCGATCACCTTCCGCAAAAACCAAGCTTTCTATTTGGTAAAAATTCTGGTCTACAAAATCACATTCATAAAGTTGGATGATTTCGTGTCCTGGCTTACCATTGAAAGTAAATATATTCTCCAAACAGCCCAGATAGCGAATATTTTCTAATTCTGCTTGAATTTCTTCTTGAAACTCCCGCTTGAGAGCTTCCAAACTAGTCTCACCAAAATCTACACCACCACCCATAACGCGGTAGAAAACTTGCTCCTTAACTGGATCGTAACCTTCAGAAATGAAAATACGTTCTCCATCTCTAATTAGTCCTAAAGCTAGGACACGGATTTGCCCTGGATTATGCATTGCCTGACCAAATTAATTATCATAAATGAACGAAGGACGACTTTCACTATCTTCCACAGACCAATCCTCATTTTCACCACCGATGTATAATTGTTCAATTGTCACATACTCATCACTTAGCTGAGTCAGAGCATTGATGAGAATATCCAGAGCGATCGCATCAGAAGTTCCCAAATCAAACCAGCAGCGTCCCCACTGTCCTTCATACTCGAACTCACCCATATTATGCATCAGTGCTAGGAGACTTTTATCATACCCTTGGGAATCGTAACTCATATAACTGAGGTCTAATCCAGTTTCCTGAACTTGCAAATTTTCAGCATTATATCCACCCAACTTGCCCAAATAAAACCAAGAGTTAAAAACCTCTTCTACAAATTCCTTCTCTCGTTGGGAAGGAACAGTAGTGAACTTGATCCAAATCCATACATCAAAAGGGTTAATTTCTCGAAACTGTATTTGCATTCTAGGTCTACTAGGTTTATGT
>Ga0224722_1001627_pt1 | contig 12378 bp, 12 predicted proteins | sample Balambano_FR1_Me_FD_161646 | JGI IMG/M metagenome (GOLD analysis project Ga0224722, IMG submission 161646) | Freshwater sediment microbial communities from Lake Towuti, South Sulawesi, Indonesia - Balambano_FR1_MetaG | ecosystem: Environmental > Aquatic > Freshwater > Lake > Sediment | place...
CCCATGCGCGGCACGCCGCACGCCCAGTTGCGTGGTGACGGCCAGCGCATTCCACGTGGCTTCCTCGGCGCTAATACCGTCGGGCACACGGTGGAGATCCTCGGGGCGGGCCTTGAAGAGACTGCGATGGTTGATCCACCCCGCGACGCGATCCCCCTCTTGCAACGCGGTGACGCCTGCCCCCACAGCGATCACGCGGGCTGCCATGCTGTAGCCAGGGCGGAACGGAAAGCGCACCCAGCGCGCCCAGTTGGTGTCCGGGTCAAAGACACCGCGCAAGCAGTACGTCTCCGTGCCGATGCTGATCAGCGACTTCTCGGCGGCACACAACACCTCGCCCGGTTCTGGTGGTGTCAGCGTTTCCTCACGCACTTCCACTCGATTCTTCTCCGGGAAAACGATGTAGGTTGATTGCATGCAGTGATCCTTCCGAGTGACAACAAACGCCAGACTTTTGCCAGAAGCCCGACTTTCTTTACAGGGGTAGGTGACTGTCACCTGTAGTATGACGCAGGTACAAGCGGGACACCGAGCACGCAGAGGAGACGCAGAACACATCGAGAAAAAGCGGAGCGAGTTGTATACTCGGTATGCTCCGCGTCTCCTCTGTGCTCTCTGTGTTACTTTGTGCAGTCACTGACTACCCAAGATATGTTCTCAAAACGTACTACGCAACGTCATCGTCCGCCCTTCGCGTGAGGAGGCCACGGCCTGCTCCAGAATCTCCACGACGTGCAAAGCATGGTCGATGCTCAGGAGCGGGTGGGTTTGGTTCTGGATGCAATCGACCAAGTGCTCGATCCCCAGATGGTGATCCGGGCCGTGCGTGCGCCCGGTGAGCGGCAACATCACTTGCTCCCATCCGGCGTCAGCCCGCAGCACATCGATGGGCTTCTGGACATAGATCGGGTCGAGGGCAATCGTCCCTTGTAGGCCGTAGAGTTCCAGCGGCGGGGCCAGCGAATCTTGCACACAGCTGTTGGCGGTCAGCGAGGCCAGGCGCGCACCGCCAAAATCCAAGATCAGATGCCAGTTATCGGCCACCTCCACGGGCACTACTTTGCCCGCCAAAGGGCCATCGGCGACGGTAAACTCGGTGAGCACGTTGCTGACGAGCGCTGTGACACGCTGCACTGGGCCAAGCAACCCCGTCAGCGCATGGAGCGGATAGACGCCCATGTCCAGCGCCGGGCCAGCCCCCTCGGCAAAATAGGGGCTGGGGTCAGAGGGGAAGCCCGCCCAGGGCGGCACGCCCATGTGTGCATGACCGCGCGCCGAGTAGACTGGGCCAATCGCCCCGCTCGCCAGCAGCGACTGGGCATACTTCACCTGCGGAAAGAGCATCACACAGGGCGCACAGACCACGGTCAGACCGCGCGTCTGGGCCCTCTGACGAATGCGCTCCGCATCCGCCACGGTAGAGGCGACCGGCTTTTCGGTATACACATGCTTGCCCGCTTCCAACGCCGCCAGCGTCGTCTCCAGATGTGTTTGGATGGGGGTCAGGTTGATCACCGCCTCGGCATCGCTCTCGGCCAGCATTTGGCTATAGTCGGTGTAGCGGGCGGGAATGTGATATTGATCGGCCACGGTGTGGAGACGGCTCGCCGTACGCCCGCAGGCTGCCACGATCACTGCCCGATCGGCCAGGCGATGAAATTCAGGCAGATAATCCCGCTGCGCCACATCCCCCACGCCAAGCAGGGCCAGTTTGGTTTTGGTCATGGTTGGTCCTTGGTTATGCTTGTATCATGACCAGGAAATTATAGGCCCTTCCCTGTCCACTGTCAACGGTCGCTGCACCGCTGGGCAGGGCAAACGCAGCTAAATGGCAAGAAGTTTGAGTCAATAGTCATTGTCCCAAGCTGCTCCGAGCCGTTTGATTTTGATATGGTTTGTGGTGGAACGCTCTTGTTGCCGCAAATTGAGTGCGATCTGGCGCAAGACGGCCAGATTCGTATACCAGCAATTTTCCCTGTTTCACCCCCCTTTTCAAAATTTAGATGCGTTGGCCTGGCGCGACTCCGAAGCGCTTTCCACAAAGCCCACCCTTCGTGTACAATGCCATAGATTGCCCCGCAAACGCGTGCCTGTCTGCGTTGCACCCGTTCGCTGTCTATGGGCTGATTCAGTGAGTGCCGCATAGGTGAGTATGCCTGCTTCTCTTCCAGCAAGGGAAAGTGCGGTTGGGAAAAGGTAAATTATCCATGAACGTCAAGCGTCTGATGGCGACTTCGCTAGGCCACTTTGTCATTGATGTGCTGAACTCGTCGGTTGCCATGATCTTGACGCACCTCTCTGGCCGCTTTGACCTGAGCATCAGCCAGATCGGGTTTGGGGCCATGATCTACACGATTTTTGCCGCGATGACGCAGCCGGTCTTTGGCGCACTGGCCGACCACTGGCGCGGGCGCTGGCTGGCGGCCATCGGTGTGCTCTGGACGGCGCTCTTTTTCATTCTGGCTGCATTTATGCCGAGCTACCCACTGTTGCTTACCTGTCTGACGATTGGGGCGTGGGGGAGTGGGGCTTTCCACGCTGCGGGCATGGTCAACGCCAATGCAGCTGGCGGTGTGCGCTACCCAACGATGGCGACTTCGATCTTCTTTTTGTTTGGTCAGTCCGGTCTGGCCCTGGGGCCGATTGTGGCCGGTTATTACCTCGAACAGATCGGTCTGGCCGGGATGCCCTATGCGGCTACCGCCACGCTGCCCGTGGTGGTGCTGATGTTTATCTACATGCAGCAGCCCCTCGCCGACGATCCGCAAGTTGGGGCGAGTCATCTCAGCGCAGACCAAACCAATCATCGTCGCCGCACTGCGACCTTTGTCGTGCTGATGTTTATCTTGCTGATCGCACTCCGCTCGACGACGGCACAAAGCTTTACCACGCTCCTGCCCAAGTTTTACGATGATCAGGGGATTTCGGCCCTGCTCTACGGGCAAATGCTTGGGGTCTTTAGCTTCTGTGGTGCCTTGGGCACCTTTCTCGGTGGTCTCTTGGGTGATCGCTACAACCGGCGGATGGTGATTTTTCTTTCTACCATTTTGGCGGCGCCCTTTTGTGTGGCGCTGCTCAACACAGGTGGCTGGCTCTATCTGCTCTCCGCCGGCATTGCCGGTGCATTGTTGAGTGTACCCCACAGCATCATTTTGGTGATGGCGCAGCAACTCCTCCCGACGCGCAAGGGGCTGGTCGGTGGGCTGGTATTGGGCTTTATGTTTGCCAGCGGGGCGATCGCCACCTGGATCGCCGCTTGGTTTGCGGATTTCTATGGTCTCTTTGTCGTTTTGATGGTACTGGCAACGTTGCCCGTCGGCGCAGCCTGCTGTGCGCTCTTGTTGCCCTCCACCCGCACTCTCCCCGCCCCCACGCCTGAACCAGAGTTGGCTGTCGCCAATTGAAACTGCGCGGATAAGGTGCTTTTAAGCAGCCAGGCTTCTCACCGAAGCCTGGCTGCTTGGCGTTACCAATAAAAATAATAAAAACAATTGATTTTGACAATATTCACGTGGCATGGTATCATCCTGATAAAAGCTGAGCAATTTCCGTACGTTTGTGGCGCGCGTCAGCATCAAGCTGACAAAGGCAGGCGAGAGACCATGACACCAGGCGCATACTCGAAAAAAGATACCGCTACCTGGCAGATTGTAGAACACCTTCAGCGACACGGCTCTGCTACCATCAAAGATCTGGAGCAGTTGTTAGGCATCACCACCACGGCTGTGCGTCAACACCTGGCCGCGCTGCAAGCCGAGGGGTATATCGAACGCCGCGCCGTCCATGACGGTGTGGGGCGCCCCCATCACACCTACACCGTCACCGAAAAGACCCGCGAATTATTTGCCTGTCGCTGTGATGATCTGGCGCTCACGCTCCTGCAAGAAGTGTTTGCGCTCGAAGGGAAAGAGAAGACCACCCTGTTGTTAGATCGGGTCGGCACACGCCTGGCTCATCGCTATGCATCCTCGGTGCGTTCCACCATTCTACAGGATCGCGTGCAACAACTGGCCGGTGTGCTCTATCGCCAAGGGGTATTGACCGACGTGAGCGCCGCCGATGAAAACACGATCATCCTCAAGACGTACAATTGCCCCTACCATGACCTGGCGCAAGAGCATCGGGAGATCTGCGAGATGGATGAAAATATGATGCGCACCCTGCTCGGCTCGGAAGTGAATCTGAGTGCCTGCATCATGGATGGGCATGGGAGCTGTTCGTTTGTTGTTTCTAAACGGCCGCCAATGGCCGAATCATAATCAGTCGTCCGCAGTCCTGAGTCAGGCTCGACAAAATTGCGGACGACTAATAGTTATCACTGGCCCTTTTTCGAGGAGTACAAAAATGAGTGTGTTGGAAATTCGCAACCTTCATGCCGTTGTGGAGGGGAATGAAATTCTCAAAGGTGTCAATCTGACGTTGCGCAGCGGCGAAATTCATGCGTTGATGGGGCCAAATGGCTCTGGCAAATCGACGCTGGCCTACGTCATCGCTGGTCACCCGCATTATGAGGTGACCGAAGGTGATATTCTGATCGACGGCGAAAGTGTATTGGAGATGGAAGCCGACGAGCGCACCAAAGCTGGTCTCTTTTTGGCCTTCCAATATCCGGTAGCCGTCCCTGGTGTCAGTGTCGCCAACTTCCTGCGCACAGCCGTTTCCAACGTACGGGGCTATACAGAAAAGGCGGCGACCAGCAACGGCGGCAGCAATGGACATGGCGCGGTCATCGGTAGCAACTTGATGCCCATGCGTGAGTTTCGCAAGGAACTGAACGCCAAAATGGCCGAATATAACGTTGACCCCAGCTTCGCCCGCCGCTATCTCAACGATGGGTTCTCTGGTGGCGAGAAGAAGCGCACCGAGGTCTTGCAGATGGCTATGCTCGAACCCAAGTTTGCCATCCTCGACGAATCCGATTCGGGGTTGGACATTGATGCGCTGCGCGTTGTGGCGGATGGCATCAACAAACTGGCGACGCCCGAACGCGGCTTTCTGATGATCACGCACTATCAGCGGCTGCTCAACTATGTCAAGCCGCACTATGTCAGCATCTTTTTTGGTGGGCGGATTGTTACCACCGGTGGCCCCGAAGTGGCCCTGATGCTTGAAGAGCGGGGCTATGGCTGGGTTGAGAAGGAATTTGCGTAATTATTTTGGAGTTTGGAGTTTAGATTTTGAATTTGCGATTTACGGTCAATGACGCTCCGTTCAATCCAAAATCCAAAATCGTACATCCAAAATCATAAGGGGGATTCATGGCAACACAAGCCGATCAAGCCTATCTGGCGGATGTGAAAACCGAGTATCAGTATGGCTTTTTTGATGAAGAGAAGCCAGTCTTCAAGGCCGAGCGCGGGCTGACACACGCCGTCATCGACCAGATCTCCGACCACAAGAACGAGCCGGACTGGATGCGTCAGTTCCGCCACGAGGCGTTGGATATTTTCTTCTCCAAGCCGATGCCCGAATGGGGCGCGGATCTGAGCGGCATCGACTTTGATGAAATTTACTATTACCTGAAGCCCAGCGAAGGTCAAGGTAACAAAAGCTGGGACGATGTGCCTGAAGACATCAAGCGCACCTTTGACCGGCTGGGTATCCCCGAAGCCGAGCGCAAGTTTTTGGCCGGTGTCGGTGCGCAGTATGACTCGGAAGTCGTCTACCACAGTCTAAAGGCCGAGTGGGAAAAGTTGGGCGTGATCTTTCTCGACATGGACAGTGGTCTGCGCGAGCACCCCGACATTGTGCGTGAGTACTTCGCCACGATCATCCCGGCGGCGGACAACAAATTTGCGGCCCTCAATAGCGCTGTGTGGAGTGGTGGCAGCTTTGTCTATGTGCCCAAAGGTGTGCATGTCGATATTCCGCTGCAAGCCTACTTCCGTATCAACGCCGAGAACATGGGCCAGTTCGAGCGTACCCTCATCGTCGTCGAAGAGGGGGCCAGTATGCACTATGTCGAAGGGTGTACGGCCCCGGTCTACTCAAGCAACAGCCTGCACAGTGCGGTGGTCGAGATCATCGTCAAGAAGGGGGCGCGCTGTCGCTACACCACGATCCAGAACTGGAGCACCGATGTCTACAACCTGGTGACCAAGCGCGCCGTGGCCTACGAAGGCGCGACGATGGAATGGATCGACGGCAACCTGGGCAGCAAAGTGACGATGAAGTACCCCGCTGTCTATATGCTTGGCCCCAAAGCGCACGGCGAGATCCTGTCGATTGCCTTTGCGGGCAGTGGTCAACACCAGGACGCCGGCGGCAAGGTGGTGCATGGCGCGCCCTACACCAGCTCGAAGATCGTCTCTAAGTCGATCAGCAAGAACGGTGGGCGGGCTAGCTATCGTGGTCTGCTGCGCGTGGCGAAGGGGGCCCATCATAGCAAGAGCAACGTCGTCTGCGACGCTCTGCTGTTAGATGAGCAGAGTCGTTCCGACACTTACCCTTATATCGAGATCGAGGAGGACAATGTCTCCGTCGGGCACGAGGCCTCGGTGAGCAAGATCGGCGAGGAGCAGATCTTTTACCTGATGAGTCGTGGCATCGGCGAAGATGAAGCGGCGGCGATGATCGTCGGCGGCTTTATCGAACCACTGGTCAAAGAACTGCCGATGGAGTATGCCGTCGAAATGAACCGACTGATCCAGTTGCAGATGGAAGGCAGCATCGGGTAGGGCGATTTTGGATTTTAGATTGTGGATTGTGGATTGCACTGGACGACATCAAATCCAAAATCCGCAGTCTAAAATCTGACCTCTATCCTCTACACTACCAGACGCTTACTACGATGCAGCAATCTTCTGTCTTGCAGGGTTTGCCTCCTCTATTCCGTGGTGGACCAACTTTGACCCCTCGACTCGGTTTGGATGTGTTGATTGACAAAACTACCGGTTTGTTGCGGACTGATAAGGGTGTTTCAGTGTTTGACAATGCTGGACGCGTGAAAAGATTTGGCGGTGCTTACCAAATCGAATCCATCCCAGCAGGGCTAAAGGTGCAACAACGTGGTCGTGATGCTGGTCATTATGAAATCATGCCAGCCGAACCTATGACCTTTGAACAATATGTCGAGCTACTTCGACAGGTGATACTCCGGCTTGCCGATGAGGATTAGTCGCATCAAAGGGAATTATATGATTAACCAAACGAACCATCTACAGCTACTCTTGCCCGAGGGGTTTGATGAACAATCACTTTTTGAGATGCCGCTTAAGGGATGGCTACAAGCGTCGGTTGCGGTAGATGATGGGACTTGTTACCCGGTTTATTTTTGCGATCCAATGCGTCTTCAACAGGATCTAGAGCAATCAGCAGAAAATGGCGAACCATGGGTTGCTGAACCCGGTTTAATCATCTTGCCAGAAGTAACGCTCGAAGCCGCCCAAAAAGCCGTGTATTTTCTTTGGGCGAAAGGCTATTTCGCCTCGCTACGAGCAAATCATGATGCAACAACCGTTACTATGAACGCCAGCGCAATGCACCACAACTTATCGGCGTTCGCTCACGAACAAACTTATGTGGATCTGGCAAGATAGATAGGCACACTCGCTATATCATCTATATCATAACGATGCCTATGATCTTAAAGGTTCGCAGTGTGGAGATATGAAATCGTGACTATTCTAGTAAGAGAAACTTTGATTGAAGCCACAGCGGGTTTTACAGCCGCCACCGTGCGAGCCGCTTCGGCAGCAAAAAATGAACCGCTGTGGATGTTGGAGCGGCGGCTGGCGGCCTGGCGTCTCTTTGAAGAGCTGCCCTGGCCCAAGCCCACGGATGAACCCTGGCGTCGCACCCGGCTGACCGGGTTTGACCTGAGCAAATTTCAACCTTTTGCGACTCCAGCGGCCAACCCGCAGCCCGTGGCCGCGCATATCCAACACGAATTAGATGAAATGTCGAGCGCAGCCAGCTTGGTCTTTGTTGATAGCGGCGTGCGTTATCGCGATGTTCACGAAGACCTTGCCAGCAAGGGCGTCATCTTTACCGACTTGCAGACAGCCGTGCGCGAGCACTCTGCTCTGTTCCAAAAATATTTCATGACGCAAGTCGTGATGCCGGATCACAACAAATTTACGGCCTTACATGCTGCCTTGTGGGATACCGGGGCCTTTGTCTATGTGCCCGCCAACACCAAAGTGGACTTGCCGCTCCAGGTCATTCTCGATCAGGGCGAGGGTGTGGGCGGTTATCATCATACCCTCGTTGTCGCCGAGCCAGGGGCCGAGGTGACGGTAGTCGATGATCTGCTGGGCGGGAAGAACGCCCTGCAATCATCCGTTGTTGAAATCATTGTGGGGGATAACAGCGTCGTGCGCTACATGAACCTGCAAGATTTTGACCACACGCTCTGGAACTTCCTCACCGGGCGCGCCGCCATTGGCCGGAATGCCAACGTGCGCTGGGTGCAGGTGAGCTGGGGCAGCCGTCTAACCAAGGCGTTTCTGGATGTGGATCTGCTGGGTCAGGGCAGCGATGCCGAATTGCTCGGCATCTACTTCCCAACGGGCCGTCAGCACATCGACCACCAGACCTTGCAGTTACACCGCGTACCAAATTGCCGCAGCGATCTGCTCTTCAACGGCGCATTGAAAGACCGGGCGCGCAGCGTCTACATGGGCTATATCAAGGTCTTCCCAGGTGCCCAGCGCACAGATGCCTACCAGCGCAACGGCAACCTGATCCTCGACAGCACAGCGCGTGCGGACAGCATTCCCGGTCTGGAGATCGAGGCCGATGATGTGCGTTGCACACACGGGGCCACGGCCGCTCAGGTCGAGGATGAATATGTCTTCTACCTGATGGCGCGCGGCCTCAGCCGCGCCCAGGCCGAGCGGATGATCGTCCAGGGCTTCTTCCAGGCCGTACTGGATCGCGTACCTGTCGAGAGCGTCGTCGCCAAGCTAGAGCGGGTGATCGAACGCAAGATCGGCGGCTAGCGCAAACTGGAATCACAATTGAGACTTTGGTTGTTGCAGTGCAGAGAGGGAGGCTGCTAGGCTAAGCCCATGGCGAAGACAATCGAGCAGATCCGGCTAGATTTTCCTATTCTTCAGCGCATGATCGGGGCCAAGCCGCTGGTCTATCTGGATAGTGCGGCGACCAGCCAGAAGCCAGAAGCGGTGTTGCGGGCGATGGATGACTACTATCGTCAGCACAACGCCAATGTCCACCGCGGGGTGCATACCCTGAGCGAAGAGGCCACGGCGCTCTACGAAGGCACACGCGGTCAGGTGGCGCGCTTCCTGAATGCGGCCAGCGAGCGACAGATCATCTTCACCCGTGGGACAACGGAAGGCATCAACCTCGTCGCCAACACCTGGGGGCGGGCCAACCTGCGTCCTGGCGACGAGGTGCTCATCACCGAGATGGAGCATCATAGCAATATCGTGCCCTGGCAGATCTTACAAGAGCAACTGGGTTTCACCCTACGCTATCTTCCGATCACTGATGAAGGCGTGCTTGATCTAAGCCAGGTGGAAAGCTTACTGACCGAGCGCACCAAGCTGGTGAGCTTTGTCCACGTGAGCAACGTGCTTGGCACGGTCAACCCGGCGGCACAATTGATCGCCGCGGCCCACGCCGTCGGCGCAAAGGTGCTCGTCGATGGTGCGCAGAGTGTGCCCCACATGACCGTGGATGTGAGGGCGCTCGATGTCGATTTCCTGGTCTTTAGCAGCCATAAACTCTGTGGGCCAACTGGCGCGGGTGTGCTCTATGGCAAGCGAGAACTGCTCGAAGCCATGCCGCCCTTTCTCGGTGGCGGTGATATGATCCGCACGGTGAAGCTGACCGGCAGCCAATGGAACACCGTGCCGCACAAGTTTGAAGCGGGTACGCCCTCCATCGCCGAAGTTATCGGTCTGGGGGCAGCGGTGGCCTATCTTTCGCAGGTCGGCATGGTCCAGATCCACCAGCACGAGGGGATGCTCACGCGCTATGCCTACCAACAACTGAGCCAGGTGGAGGGTCTGCGCATCCTGGGGCCAGGGCCAGAGGAGCGGGGTGGGTTGGTCGCCTTTACCCTCAACGAAGTTCACCCGCATGATCTCTCCGCCGTGCTCGACAGCGCAGGGATCGCCATCCGCGCCGGCCATCACTGTGCCCAGCCCGTCCACGATCATTTTGGCATTGTCGCCAGTGCGCGCGCCAGTTTTTACCTGTATAATACGGTAGACGAAGTAGACCAATTGTGTAGCGCGCTGGGAAAGGCTCAGGAGATCTTTGCGTCATGACGATTGCCACTGTTACGGAACAGCATTTGGTGACACTCAACATCCCGTTTGAAATGCTTGTGCAGGCTGCGCAGAGTTTGTCAACCATCCAGAAAGTTGAATTAATCAAACGTTTAGACTTACCCATCGCTTCACTCTCTCCCTCACGACAGCAGTTGCTTACTGAGCTTGCACTACTTCGTCAACAAGGCGCATTTCAAGCAACCACGAGTTTGCAGGACAAGTTTGCAAACCCGAAAGCTGATCAAATCAAGGATGAGCAACTGTTAGACGATATTCGCACTGCTGCAACAGCTTGGAAGACAGAGCTAAATGAGTTCTATAGTCGGACAAATTAGTCCTCTGTATGTAGTTGATACTCACGCGCTGATTTGGTATCTGACCAATCAGAGATATCATTGGTTTACCGATTTGCTGATCTATACAGTCAACTTAAAGCAAAACCGTATTTTCGGTTTATCAACTTTGCGGCGGACGATGTTGTAGAATTTGACCAAGATGCGGCGGTGGCTGAGATGCACGATCGGATCATTGCGGGTCTGGCGCGGCGGATCGGGGCTTCGCTCATCACGATCGATCCACAACTAAAGGCAGCAAACGGCGTCTTGGTGGTATGGTAGCAAACAGAGATACAATGGAAGCACTCTATCGCGAAGCGATCCTCGATTACTATAAACACCCGCGCCGCAAAGGACATCTGGAGCAGCCCGACATCCACTACCATGATCATAACCCGTTCTGTGGCGACGAGTTGACCATCGAACTCAAGGTGACCAATGGCATCGTGGTCGATGCAGCGTTTGATGGGCGCGGCTGTGCCATCAGCCAGGCGACGGCCAGCATGTTGATGGAGGAGATTGTCGGCAAATCTACAGAAGAATTGAAGACGTTGGATAAACAATATATCCTCGACCTGCTGGGCATTGAGATCGGCCCGGTGCGCCTGAAGTGTGCGCTGCTCTCCCTCAAAGTGCTCAAGGCCGGGTTGTATGGATTAGAGGAATGGCCGGAGTAAGTTTAGGTGATTGGGTGATTGAGCGTGTCGAAATCACCCAATCACCCAATCACCCAATCACCAAAACGTTTATGACTGAATTTATCAAAGTGGCAACGATCGGTGAAATCCCCGTGGGCGGCAGCAAGTTGGTGGAAGTGGATGCGGTGCGGGTGGCCCTCTTCAACTTGGCGGGGCAAGTCTACGCCATTGAAGATGTCTGTACGCATGACGGCGGCCCGCTGGTGGAAGGCGAAGTCGTCAACGGCTGCGAGGTGATCTGCCCGCGCCACGGTGCCCGCTTTGACATCCGCACTGGGGCTGCACTCAGCTTCCCCGCCTTTGAAGCCACCAACACCTACGCTGTGCGTATCGACGGCAATGACGTATGGATCGAATCACCACTCTAACAAAATCCTACCCGTCGCGCGCCTAGGAACTTCCGCCGCGTCGCTTACTTAATAGACAAATCAGCTAGAAGTTGCAGCCGAGGAGTGCGCATCCTCAGATGCGCAGAGGAGACAACCATGAATTTGCTGCAGCCGAGGAGTGCGCATCCTCAGATGCGCAGAGGAGACAACCATGAATTTGCCAACCGGCGAAGAAGTGCGCGAAGTATTGCGCGCCAAAGTGCGTGACCCCGAACTGATGATGAATGTCGTTGATCTCGGCTTGATCTACGGTGTCGATGTCACCGAGAACAAAACCATCGAAGTTACCATGACACTGACCAGCCCCGGCTGCCCAGCCGGCCCAGAGATCATCACCAACGTCCAGCGTGAAGCGCATCTGGCCTTTCCCGATGTCGAAGAAGTCAACGTCCACCTCACCTGGTCGCCCTTTTGGAACCCCGACATGATGTCGGAAGAGGCGAAGGAAGAGTTGGGGATCTATTAACGTCGGCCAAGCCCAGCCGCCAACATTTGCGCAAGGACGGGGTTCTCGGTCAGCGGCAACCTCGGCATACTTTCGGCCAGGCGGTGAGCACAGGCGGCCAACTCGGCTTGACCGGCGTAGTACAGCCAGGCGGCCTGCGCCCGCAGCCCCTGCGCCAGCGCCGCGGGCAGACTATTGCTCTCCGGCCACTTGGCGATCTCGCGCAGTAAGAGGGCAATGAAGTCAGCCTTGGGCAGCGCTGGATCGGGT
>Ga0224722_1001628_pt1 | contig 12376 bp, 11 predicted proteins | sample Balambano_FR1_Me_FD_161646 | JGI IMG/M metagenome (GOLD analysis project Ga0224722, IMG submission 161646) | Freshwater sediment microbial communities from Lake Towuti, South Sulawesi, Indonesia - Balambano_FR1_MetaG | ecosystem: Environmental > Aquatic > Freshwater > Lake > Sediment | place...
CGGCGTACACTGCACAAACCAGCTAGAGTTCCTGCTCCAGCAGGCGGACTATCTCTCGCTCCATGTGCCGCTCAGCCCCGAAACGCGCGGGCTGATCAACGCCGAACGGCTCCGGCAGATGAAGCCGACGGCGGTGCTGATCAACACGGCGCGTGGGGCCGTGATCGACGAAGAGGCCCTGCTCACCGCGCTGCGTCAAGGGTGGATCGCCGGGGCCATGCTGGATGTGTTGAGCCAAGAGCCACCACCACCGGAGCACCCCTTGTTGGCGCTTGATAATGTCATCGTCACCCCACACGCCGCCTTTTACTCCACCAGCGCTACGGCCGAACTGGCGCGCCGGGCTGCTGAACAAGTCGCCCAGGTGCTTCTGGGTCAACTGCCCACACATGTGGTGAATCCTACTGTGTTGGCAAGCCCACAACTTCGCTTGCCTCTCTCTAAGGAGCGTGTGCGGCACTGACCAACGGCTTGCTGTGTCTGCCGGACTGTCTTGGTCAGTGTCACACACGCTATCATCACCTTTTCCACGGTTGTTCTATACGAAGAGTATATTTTGCTATACGAATTTTTGATGGTTTTTGAAAATTTGCTTGAATTTTTTTCGCTTGTGTGATACCTTATGGGTAGTAATCTTCCTTTCCACAACGCCAAAGACAGAGGAGCCTTTCATGAAATTGGAGCACGTTGCCATCAACGTCCCTGATCCCGCCGGCCAGGCCCAGTGGTTTGTTGACCATTTGGGGATGCGCATTGTCGTGGCGGGCACAACACCGCCTTACATGCACTTTGTGGCCGATGAGGCGGGTGCCATGCTCGAACTCTATAACAATACCACCGCCCCAATGCCTGACTATGCGCAGATGAACCCGTTCAACCTCCATTTTGCCTTCTCGTCCAGTGACATCGAAGCCGATTGTCAGCGCATGGTTGCGGCTGGTGCGTCGATGGTCGGTGCGATCACGACCAACGCGGCGGGTGACAAGTTGGCCTTTCTCCGCACCCCGTGGCAAGTGCCCTTTCAATTTGTCCAGCGCCAAAAGCCGTTGATTTGAGAAAATAATGCGTAGTGCGTCAAACGTAATTGACCGCATTACGCATTACGCATCACGCATCACGCATTACATTCACCAGCGCGACTTTTTGCCCGGAATTCTGTCCTCCTCAACAGAAGCTTGTTGAGATCCACGACGAAAACCGAATATTTGCGGATAGTCATTTCAGCGTATGTGTGGTCTAACACCCATCATTCTACGAAAGGAACGGTCTATGTCTCTCCCTTTATCATCGTTCAGACGCCGGCGGGGGGTGGCTTTGGTTTTGCTATTGGCGTTGGTGCTGGCGCTCACCGCACTGCCAACAACGGCCACCGCCGCCGTCCTCTACAGCGGTCATCATCATGTAGTCAAGCCCGGTGAGACGCTCTCCGAGATTGCCCGCTATTATGGCGTCACGGTCACAGTGTTGGCGCGCTACAACGGCATCGTGAATAGCAATCACATCTATGTCGGGCAAAAGCTGCGCATTCCCGCCGCCGGCAGCGGCCATTTCCCCTACCCCGGCCACCCACCGGTGGGTTGCTCGGCCTACCATCATGTCAAGCGTGGGGATACGCTCTCCTCGCTGGCGCGCTGGTATGGGGTGAGCATCCGGGCGTTAGCCGCCCTCAACGGCATCAGCAACACCAATCATATTTATGTCGGCCAGAAGCTGTGTGTGCCCAGCGCCTATGCACCCAGCAAACCCCCGCCCGGTCATGGACATCACAGTAGCCACTACAAAGTCAAGCACGGCGACACCCTCAGCCAGATCGCCCGCTGGCATGGCACGAGTGTGCATCATTTGATGCGCGTCAACGGGATCAGCAACCCAAACTACATCTATGTCGGCCAGCTGATTCGCATCTACTAACCATTGGCACTGGGCAATTCAGAGCAGGAACGTAAAGTGCGTCCGCTTCGTCTGAAGCGGGCGCACTTTGCTTGAACCACCAATCCGCGTTTTCCAACCGTTGACTATACGCATCAACGCAAGACTATACGAATATCACATGGTCTCAGCATGGTTGCCCTGCCTGAGGCCATTTCGCAGAGTCAGCCTGTTTACTCCACATTGGCGGCCCCTGCTCGACGGCCCCGTTCACTCTGTTCAAGTTTGCTCACCCGCTCGATCAATTCCTTCACATGCAACAACAGTTGACCGATCGCCTGATCGGCCGTCAACTCCTCCATTGCCCACCGTCTGATCAGCTCTTCAATTGCATACTTAGTCATCGCCTGGCCCTTTCTTGTGGTTGTGATTAGTTCGATGAGAGCGATCCGACGCATAGGAGTGCAGCCGCTTGGCTACACTCCACAAGGATCGTGCGCTGCGGAAGGCTCTGGATTATGACAAATGATGCTGGGGAGCGATGGTAGCAACGTTGGCATCAGTAGAAGAATTATATACGCTACCGTGTATTCAGTCAAATCAATAATCCCTTGTTGTTCAAAAAAAGGGCAAGTCTGCGACCCGCCCCTCCGTTCCTTTTCTGCCTGATTTTTGAATTAAACGTGCAGATGCACGATTATGGAGGCAGAAATTGATATTCGGTAAAATCGCAGACTGGTTGGTAGCCGATCTTTTGGTAGATGCTGTTCGAGGTTGGGTTGGCCCGGTCGGTGAAGAGCGTACAGAAATGTGTGCCATGGTCCAACAACTGCTGGCTCAGGGCCGCAACGAGCGCCGTGGCATAACCTTTGTTACGCTCTTCCGGCGGTGTGTAGACCGGGCCAACGGTGATCCCGTGGCGCGTGGGGCGCGTCTTGGCAGCCAGGGCAACCGGCCCTCCATCATCCCACAGAAAATAGTTACCATGGCGGATGCCGCGCTCAGCCACGGTGCGGTTCCGCTCGGTGGTCTCATCCGTGGCAAGAGCTTCCTGCCCAAATGCGCCAAGCCAACGGGCGAGCAGATCGAGATCGTCCTCAGTGGCAACGCGTAGATGACCCAGCGGTAGCGGCGGCTGGATCACAGTGCGCAAGGCAAAAGTCCGCAGTTGCATCTTTACCGCATAGCCTTCCCCAGTCGCTGCGGACCAGGCCGCAGCAAAGGCGGAGGATAGCGCGGTCGGCCCATTCACCCCCGGCGGGGCCCAGCCGTGTCGATGCAGATCCGCAGCCAAGAGCGCAAAGGCCCGCTCCGCATCAGGCTGGTCGCTGGCAACGACGAGTTGGTGCGGCGGGGTCATCATCGCCGCGGCCACCAGGCGCACACCATCGTCCACCGTCGCCAGATAGGGCGGCGCTTCAACATACTCTGGGTAGTCACGCATCCGCAAAGAGACACCCAGCAGCAAACTGTTAACTGGCTCCCGTCGCTCTAGCGGCTCTTGCGCCCGGTCTAGAAAAGTCGCCGCATCCAGATACGTGGTTAGCTCCATCTCTACTCTTCTCAGAAGATATCTGTACTGCGTAGTCCGTGCTGCGTAAGTACGGATTACGCAGCACGCAGTACGCAGCACAGATTACGCATTATGCCGCCAGCAGCCGATTTTCCGGCATGTTCTCCAGGCGAGTGAGCCAGTAGTGGACATCGAAGTTGTTGTCGCCCGTCAGGAAGCGCCAGAGTTTGATGCGGTTGACGATCTCCAAGCGGCCAGCGGCATCTTCAAACCATGGTTCCTGACGGCTCAAGATCGTCTGCACATCTTCCACGGCATTGGTCTCACGCGTGAAGATCGCCTTATGCTTGGTCTGTTCCGGGGTCAGATCATCGGTGTTCCACAGACGCAGTTGGCGCACGTGCGGGTTCAGCCGGATCTTGTACATGTAACGCACGCGGTTGGTCTTATTCTGCCGCCCGCAATGCCAGATGCCGTGATGCAGCGCCAGCAGCGAGCCAGCCTTGCAGACCATCGGCACCTGACCGAGAAAGTTCTGATAGCGCGCAATATCCATCTCGTTGATGCGACGGAAGTGGCTGCCCGGCAGGATCAGCGTGCCACCCATCTCTAGCGGCACATCATGCGGGAAGTACATCAGTTGGATGTCAAAGTGGGTGCGCGTGTCGATGATCGAATCGCCATGCAACGGCTGGGCGCTGCCCTCGTTGGGCTGGCGCACATGCACCGCGTGATGGTCAAACAACGGGTCTGGCCCGACGAGGCTGTGGATGATGCCCTGTACCACGGGCAGGCGCAGCATGTGGCCGATTGCCGACGGTTCAGGATAGCACTGCGAAAGCGGCGTGCCCGCCGGTGCCGCCTTGATTGTCCCGGCGTCGATCTCGGCCATGACGGCATCGTTGATCACCGGGGGGATCAGTTCATCAAAACGCAAATAGCCCTTGGCGACAAAGGTCGCCATCTGTTTGGAGTTGAGCAGATAGTGTTTGTCGATCATAGCTTTCTCTTCAGGGTCCTCCGGTTATGCGACCTCAACCAATTGTTCAAAGACAAATTCATACATTTGAAACGACGTGGTGTACTCCATCCCTGGGTATGGGGGGATGAGTTGCGGGAATTGGAGTACACGCCAGCCCGCTTTGAGCGCATCCAGCCCAGTGGCGTAAGGTGGTTTGTCGCTGTCACCCGTGGTGTGATGCTCCTGACCCGTGCCGTCATAGAGCGCCCAGCCTTTGACCCGGCTGTCCAACGCTGAGTTGGCCAAGTAGAGCACCAGCACCTTCTGTCGCAATCTTGCCATGCTAACTCCGTTTGCTTGAATAGAACTGACCATCCTGGTATGTCCAGGTTATGCGCCAGTTCCGTGGAAAAGGGGATCAAATGTAAGCACTATTGTAACAAACGCAACAACGGATACAAAAGTCGCAGCCGAGTTGGCATCAGCGGAAAGCAAAGCTTACAAAGACTTTGAAAGAAAGCAAAAAACTGTAAGCAAAAAAATGACAAATCTTCTGCTATAATCATCTTACCCTTACAGCAAGCATGAATTTTGTTAAGGTGTTTTTAAGATTCCCCCGTCGATCTTCGGAAAGGAGTGCAACTATGTATCCACCACCGCGACTGCTCCTGGCGCTGTTGACGCTTCTGGCGCTGGCCCTGCTCACCCCTGGGCCACTGACGCGGGCGCAGGCCGAGCCGGTTGCGCTGCAACCCCAACTGGGCGCGGAAGGTCTACTCTATATTGATTTTGCGCCCGGTACACCACGTGACTATATCCGTCAGATCTACAGCGCCATGCAAACCAACCCCGAACTGGACTATTTTCGCACCGCCAGCCACTGGAGCGTCAGTGCCACAGCCCGGCAGACCGGTGGCAGCAATCAGGGGGATTCGCTCATTCTCACCTGGAGCCTGATCCCCGATGGCACATGGATGCCCGCCCAGTTCAGCGGTGATTCCAGCTGTAGCAGCAATCTGATCGCCCAACTGAACAGTTCTTACGGCGCGGGCAGCTGGCAGGCGGAGATCGAACGGGTCTTTGCCAGTTGGGCTGCGAAGAGCGGTTTACAATTTGTCCGCGAACTAGGCCCCAGCGGTACCGGCGTCGATGATGGCGCATCTTGGCCCAACTCATCCGGTGTGCAAGGTGTGCGCGGCGACATCCGCATCGGCGGCTGCACCATTGATGGCGACTATGGCATCCTCGCTTACAACTATTACCCCAGCAACGGCGACATGAAGATCGACGCCACCGATGCGTTTTTTGATAACGCCGGCGATGTGGGCAGCGGTTTTCACAATGTGATGGCCCATGAGGTTGGGCACGGGCTGGGGTTGGCGCACGTCTGCCCGGTCAACGAGACCAAGCTGATGGAGCCATTTATCACCCGCGCCTTTATCGGCCCGCAACAGGATGATCTGCGCGGGGTGCAACGCCACTATGGGGATCGCTATGAAGTAGTGAACGCACCCAACGACAGCGCCGCCAATGCCACCAACCTGGGGACGCCAGCCATCGGCAGTCAGGTGAGCATCGAAACTGTCAGCATCGACGACAACAACGACCAGGATTGGTATCGCTTCTCCGTAGACGCCAACAGACGGGTCAGCATCGACCTGATCCCCGTCGGCTCGACCTACCTGGAAGGGCCGCAGAATAGTGATGGCAGTTGCAGCGCCGGAACCGCCTACAACGCAGCGACCGTCCACAACCTCGGCTTTCAGGTGCTCGACAGCAACGGCAGCACCGTGCTCGCCACGGTCAATGCGGTCGGGGCTGGCCAGACTGAACAATTGCTCAACCAGCCGCTCAACGCGGCGGGCCACAAATACATCCGCGTCTTTGGCGACACCACTGACAGCGTGCAACAATACACCCTGCGCTTCACCGTGCGCAGTGCATCGGCAGGGGGGGGCCAAAGCGCACTCTACCTCAGCTCTAGCACCGGCGGTTCCGTCGGGGGTGTCACCTTTGCCGATGAAGACATCCTCGTCTACGACCCGAACATGGGAACGTGGGCCATCTATGTCGATGGCTCAGATATCGGCATCACCGGCGACATTGACGCGTTGCACATCGAACCGGATGGCACGCTGCTCCTCTCGCTGGATGCGCCAGCCACCCTGCCCGGCGTTGGCCGGGTGGACGATTCCGACGTGATCCGCTTCACGCCAAGCCAACTAGGCCCGACGACAGCCGGGGTCTTTTCGCTCTATCTGATTGGGGCGGACGTGGGGCTGACCACGAATGGCGAAGACATCGATGCCCTGGATCGCGCTGCGGATGGCGCACTGTTGGTCAGCATCCTGGGCAGCGGCAGTGTGCCTAAGAGTGGCGGCGGTACGATCACCGTGGCCGACGAAGATCTGATCAAGCTTAACCCGGCGGACAATCGTTGGTCGCTGCACTTTGATGGCTCGGATGTGCAGCTCTCCGCTAGCAGCGAAGATCTCTGGGGCGCGTCCACTGACCCCGCCACCGGCATCCTCCGTTTGACCACCGCCGGTGCTTTCAACGTGGGCTTGACGGGCAACGCAGCGGATGTGCTGGCGTGTGCGCCAGGCAGCTATGGCCCCAGCACGACCTGTACCTACAGCCTCTATTGGGATGGCGACCCGCCAGGGTGGGCCGGTGAGATCACCGACGCGCTCTATATCGGCGCACCGCCCGCGGATATGGCGGCCCTCGGCGCAGCAACGGCTGATGCGGCCGCCCTGGCACCAGAGCAGCCCGAATTGAACGACGAGAGTGAAGACCTGCTCGATGATCCAGCGATTGTGGGGGAGGAGGAAGAGACAACGGAAGATGATCAAAATGAGCGGCTCTTCTTGCCCAACATTGCCCGGTAGGAATGATTCAAGCTCACTCCTTCCGGGAAGAGGGTTGCGCACCGGCTGAGACGCAGAGTATCCAGAAACTCGCCACCATGCTCAACGTGGTGGCGAGTTTTTTATTTAGGTCATACGCAAGACGCCCGGTGCGCTGGCAAGATGTCGGCGCGTGCTGCGCGCCGGTCTTGCGTACGGTCTGTTATTGTTGGGCAGCCCGCGTACGGGCCAAAAATTCCTGAACCTTGACGGGCTGACCCGTGCGGCTGCTTTCGATGGCGGCGAAGACCAGCGCGACCGATTGCAAGTTCTCCTCGATGTTTGTTTCCATCGCCGGGCCGCCGTCTAGCCAGTGAACGAAGCGTTCGGTGAGCCAGGTATTCATCCACTTCGGCTGCTCCAGCAACGAGATTTCCTGGCCTTCACCCTCGCGTTTGTAGATGCGGCCACCCTCGTAGGGGTGACGCTCAACGCGCCGTCGATCCAAAATCAAGGTGGCAAGTTCGCACTCGGCGCGTATATACTCCTGCGCCCAGCCGTTGAGACCGACGGCGTTGGTCTTGGCTCCTTCATAAACGGCGCGTACCCCATTGGCAAAGTGCATCGTCACCAGCGCCTGCGCATCCCCGCCGTATTCACCCCAGCGCGGCTTCCACGTCTGGGCGTAGATCGTCTCACACAGGGCACCGGCCAGATCGGCCAAAATGTCCAAGTGGTGAACCGCGCCCTCGATCAGCAACGCGTCTGGCATCGTGTGGCGGAAGGCGGCCCCCCAGTCACCAAAATTGCGCATGTTGCAGGTAAAGCGACAGACCAGATAGTCCAGCGCGCCATTGCGCTCGGCACGCAATTCCTGGCGCAGCGTAGACTTGTCCTGGTCAAAGCGATGGCTCATCGTGACGCCCATCTTCTTCCCGGCGCGCTGCACCTTATCGGCGATGCGCAGCGAAGCTTCAAGCGTATCGGCAATCGGTTTTTCGGAGAGAATGTGCAGATCGTGCGCCAGGGCGACATCCACCACCCGCTTGTGATAAGCGGGCGGTGTGACGATGATGGCAAAGTCAGCCGGGGTTTCGTCAAAGGCGCGGGCGAGATCGGTGTAGCATTTTTCGGTAGGTACGCCCAGATACTCGTGGGCGTTTTGCAGCGCCTCGGCGTTGATGTCCACCGCGGCCACAACTTCCACCAGACCATCCGCCACATTGGGCGGCAAGAAGCGGGCACACCAGGCGCGTCCCTGGCCACCGGTGCCGACAAGAATTGCTCGATAGGGCATAGGGTTGTCCTCGTGATTGAAGTTTAGTAGGTGAACGATGAACTGTCAACGGATTTCTGGAACGAATTGAACGGATTGTACACCGGAATAATCCGTTCCGCAGCGGAATTAGGAACGGATTCGTTGTCCACATCTAACAATTGCTCTAATTTGGCATTCATAGTATCATCATGATACTATGAATGCCATGCCGAGAAAAGTCCGTGAGTTGATTGCCGAACTAAAGCGAGCCGGATTTGTGGATCGAGGCGGCAAGGGTAGCCATCGCAATTTTCTACACCCGCAAGGTATCCGCATCACCATTTCCGGCAAGCAGGGTGATGATGCCAAGCCTTATCAAGAGAAAGCAGTACGCCAAGCCATCGGTGAGATTAAGCCATGAAATTGTCTGATCAATATCTAAAAATCGTCGAGTGGAGCGAAGAAGACCAAGCCTACATTGGTCGCTCGCCCGGCTTGATGTTGGGTGGCATCCACGGTGTGGATGAGGTTGAGGTCTATCGCGAATTGTGTGCGACCATCGAAGAATGGATTGAAATTCATCAAACCGAAGGTAGACCACTGCCGCCGATGACCGCGCCAAAAACCTTCAGTGGCAAGTTTGTCTTACGGGTGCCCCCTGACTTGCATGAACGACTTGCACTGCGCGCCCTGATCGAAGGGGACAGCCTCAACAATTATTGCAAAAAGATTTTAGAAGGCGCCGTGTTGTAAAGTGCGTTAGGCGTTACGCCAGAGACTGGGTATCGTGAGAGGTTTTAGCATGACGCTTCAAACGCTTGATCTACCAAAACAGAGCACCCGCCAAACCATGCGCCGGGCAGCAATTCCACCCCTAGTGCCGGGCGACTACCTCACGCGGCCCGAGTTTGAGCGGCGCTACCTCGCCCAACCGGCCATCAAAAAAGCGGAATTGATCGAAGGGATTGTCTATATGCCTTCACCGGTACGTGCCAATACACATGGTGATCCTCATTTTGTTGTCATCGGTTGGCTCGCGCAATATCAAGCCGCAACGCCAGGAGTGCGCGGCAGCGACAATGCAACCCTGCGCCTCGATCTGCGCAATGAGCCACAGCCGGATGTTATCCTACGGCGCTCACTGTACTGCAACAGGGCCTAGCCGCTCCTGAGCACGTCGGCTTCGTGGCTCAATTACAGGGATAAATTGGACGGTATTCCTCTTCTAGTGCGCACGTAGGCGTGCGCACTCCGCAGCTTGTCATTCACCAGGTGGAAAGCTTTCTACGGCAATTCCCCTTTGATCTTCTGCAACAGAGCAAACTCCGGGCGTTTTTTGTAAAACTCATCCAGCGGATAGCAGCCAGAGACGAGGCCGTTACGCGGGGCGGTGGTGCAGTCGCTAAAGGTGCGGCAGAGGCGTTTGCGCTGGAACGGTGCGCCGGTCAGCAAGTCCGCACACAACGTTGGGTAGGAGAGCGCCATGCGCCCGATGCCGACGATGTCGGTCTGGCCGGTACGCACCGCCGCCTGCGCCACCTGCGGCAGCCACTCTTGCAGATAGGAGTAGCCGGTGCCGACATAGACCAGATCCGGGCGTTGCCGTTTGAGTTCGGCCAGCGCATGGATCTGCCGGGCGACGCCGACAAGCGGGTCTTCGGGCGGCTGGTAGCCATCCGACGGCGGGAAGAAGGCCGGGCGCTGGATGTGCGGGGTGTAATACGGACTACCTGCCGTGATGCAGACGAGTTGAATCTCGAGTTCAGCCAGCAGATCGAGAAAGGCCAGCGGCTCGCTCAGGTCAATCGACAATCCTGTTTCGTCACAGCCAAAGGCATAACGATAGTCATCCGCATACGGGGCGGGCACACCACGGCGTTCTGGTTCTGGGCCGGGTTGAAAGGGGATAAAGTCAAAAGCACTGAGCCGCACGGCAAGCGCCAAGCCCGGCGCAGCCGCCCGCACACCGGCCACCAGCGTGCGCAAAAAGCGTGTGCGATTGGCAAAGCTGCCACCATAGCGCCCTGGTCGATCTACCGCGCTGAGCAATTCATGCCCCAGATAGCCGTGACAGTGTTTGAGATCGACAAAGCCAAAGCCGGCCTGCTGGGCCAATTGGGCGGCAGCGATGAAGTCATCGATCAGTCGATCCAGGTCATCATCGCTCAACAGCGGTTGATCGGGCGGCAAACCAAACTTACGATCCAAAATGGGATGGTGATAGAGGATGGCTGGCTCCATCCGCTTGCCATGTGGGCGAGCAAAGCGCCCCGAATGGGTCAGTTGTAGCCCCACGAAGAGATCGGCGCTGCTGCCAAAGCGCGCTTCGTGGCTGCGCACGAGGAGCTCACGGGTGGCGGCCAGCGCACCCACCGTCTCCGGCAGAATCATCAACTGATTAGGGTTGGCCCGGCCATCGGGGCGCACGGCAGTGGCCTCGCCCCAGATCAACTTGGCCCCGCTCTCACCAAAGCGCGCCCAGCGCCGTTGCACCAGGTCGGTAGGCTGTCCATCGGTCGTCCCATCCCAGCCTTCCATCGGCAGGATCGCCAGCCGGTTGCCGACGCGTTGATCACCCACCTGAATCGGCTGGGCCAGCGGTGCGGTTGGCCCACTCTGCATCTGCTCGTCAAAGGGAAGTTCGAGCCCTAATGAGGCGAGATAGGTCTGAAACTCTTGGGGCGTCTTTAGGGCGGCAACACGGCGGTAATCGGTCATACGCGCTCGCTCCTGACTGGGTTGGCGATGAGGAATGGTTAATGCTGAACGGTTAATTGTGAACGGTTAACGGGCGTGCATTTCAGGACCTTGCGCAGAGTATAGTGGGCGGCGGCGGGCTTGTCAAACGGGAAGGAAATGAGTACTTTTTGAGCTGGTAGGTGAGCAGGGGATCGGGTACAATGCAGCAGAATCGTAGAGACGCACGTAGAGACGCACGTAGGGTAGAGACGCAAGATTTTGCGTCTCTACGTGCGGTGTGAAAACCGTATCTGTATCGGCGCTCGTGGGGAAATCGGTTAGATCCAGATGGCCTCTCGGTGCGTCAGAAGAGATGACCGGATGATCATCCAGAGACTTTCGTGGCAGCGGCGTTCTCTAGTGCCGTCCCATTTGCGAATCATACAAATCCGTGGGCAGGACAACCCATCACGGTGAAGGGATGAAGGGCATGAGCGCAAAGCGTTGGCAAAAGCTGCGCAGTTGGCGGGCGAGAAGCACACTCGCCCTATTCGCTGTGTTGCTAGCCGCATGGCCGGCTGTGCTCTGGGCGCATCCACTGGGGAATTTTACGGTCAATCGCTATAACCGACTGGTGATTGGGCCGACGGAAGTGCGCCTGCTCTACATCATTGACATGGCCGAGATCCCCACCCAGCAAGAGGTCGCCGTAGTCGACCGCAATCGCGACGGCCAGATGAGCGACGAGGAACAGACCACTTATCTGGCAGAGATGACGACGCGGCTGGCCGCCAACCTCCACCTCTTCCTCAACGATCAACACGTCACCTGGCAGGTCGCCGAACAGACTCTCGAATTTCCCCCCGGCCAGGCGGATCTGCCGACCTTGCGTGTTTCCATAGTGTTGACCACGGCGCTGGATGGATTGGCGGCGGCAACCACACCCTGGCAAGCCGATTATCTGGATGACAACTATGCAGACCGGCTGGGCTGGAAAGAGGTCATCGTACAGGCGCAGCCAGGCGTGACGCTGGTCGAATCGGATGCGCCGACGCAAGATCTGAGCGATGAACTGCGCGCCTACCCAGAAGACCTGCTGCAAGAACCGGCCAATCAAAACAGCGCACAATTCCAGTTTACCCTGGTGGCCCAGAGCAACTCGACGGTGGCGCAACCGCAAACCGCGCCCGCACCGACAGCGGGTACGGTGGCCGGTTTGACCAAGCCGACGGATCGCTTTGCGGAAC
>Ga0224722_1001629_pt1 | contig 12369 bp, 8 predicted proteins | sample Balambano_FR1_Me_FD_161646 | JGI IMG/M metagenome (GOLD analysis project Ga0224722, IMG submission 161646) | Freshwater sediment microbial communities from Lake Towuti, South Sulawesi, Indonesia - Balambano_FR1_MetaG | ecosystem: Environmental > Aquatic > Freshwater > Lake > Sediment | place...
TTTCACGATGACCGCGTATAATGGCACACATGCAACGAAAAGCGTTCATCAGGTCATGCAAGACCTGTGCTCGCGGAAAATCGACGGCGGCTTCAACATCTATCGACCCGTAGAGGGTACTGAAACTGGGAAATTTAGATGGTTACTTCCTTCTTTACGACGCTGCTTCAACATCTATCGACCCGTAGAGGGTACTGAAACGCGGCAAGCGCTTGCGGATACAGATCCAGCAGCCTGGCGCTTCAACATCTATCGACCCGTAGAGGGTACTGAAACGTGCTTCCGCCGCTGCGCGGCGAAATCGCAATCCGGGCTTCAACATCTATCGACCCGTAGAGGGTACTGAAACGCATCTGTGCTGTAACCGCTAACGCCAGAGTAAATACGCTTCAACATCTATCGACCCGTAGAGGGTACTGAAACTGCGTTACTGCTGCTTATGGGGATGCCCTGCCCTCGGCTTCAACATCTATCGACCCGTAGAGGGTACTGAAACGCATCTGTGCTGTAACCGCTAACGCCAGAGTAAATACGCTTCAACATCTATCGACCCGTAGAGGGTACTGAAACGCATCTGTGCTGTAACCGCTAACGCCAGAGTAAATACGCTTCAACATCTATCGACCCGTAGAGGGTACTGAAACCCTGTTACAGGTAGCTATGTTATTTCAAGTCTTTTTGCTTCAACATCTATCGACCCGTAGAGGGTACTGAAACACTTAAGACACCTCAACTGTAGCACGACTGCGAAGGCTTCAACATCTATCGACCCGTAGAGGGTACTGAAACCAAGCGCTTGGCAGCAGCAGCGACACGTACAACGTGCTTCAACATCTATCGACCCGTAGAGGGTACTGAAACCGCTTATCTTCGCCTCGTTGTCTGCGCTCGTCGTGCTTCAACATCTATCGACCCGTAGAGGGTACTGAAACGGCGGGAACACGATCGTGTCGTGCTCGCCTGTGAGCGCTTCAACATCTATCGACCCGTAGAGGGTACTGAAACAGCGCGTGCTTGTGTCGCACAGCACCTCATACGTCAGGCTTCAACATCTATCGACCCGTAGAGGGTACTGAAACGGCGCGCTGCTCCAGCGCGCGCAGATAGCGATCGATGCTTCAACATCTATCGACCCGTAGAGGGTACTGAAACAAATTAAGTCCGATTTTTTTGAGTATTTGCTCGAAGCTTCAACATCTATCGACCCGTAGAGGGTACTGAAACGACGAATTAATTGCCAGCTCAGCAGCGAAGCGCTCGGCTTCAACATCTATCGACCCGTAGAGGGTACTGAAACATGGCAGGCGGCACCTATCAGTTGATCGCTGGCGAAGCTTCAACATCTATCGACCCGTAGAGGGTACTGAAACGTGTCCAGCGACGCCACGGGCGCCGCGACGAACTCGCTTCAACATCTATCGACCCGTAGAGGGTACTGAAACTCGCGCAGCTTCACGCTGAACGGCACACGCTCAAACGCTTCAACATCTATCGACCCGTAGAGGGTACTGAAACGGGGACACGAATCATACAGAGTATGGTACGAAACGTAGCTTCAACATCTATCGACCCGTAGAGGGTACTGAAACCTCGGAGTAATTGTGCCTGCCCAGCAGATAGGAGAAGCTTCAACATCTATCGACCCGTAGAGGGTACTGAAACGAGTTGCCACGCTGCCTCCTAGAGAAACGTCTGCCAGTGCTTCAACATCTATCGACCCGTAGAGGGTACTGAAACTACACCAACGGTGATCACAGGTAATATCGAACTTAAGCTTCAACATCTATCGACCCGTAGAGGGTACTGAAACATGCACACGTTTCACGACCTAGGCGGCTTTTGTCAGCTTCAACATCTATCGACCCGTAGAGGGTACTGAAACAACAACCAGCGCCGCGCGGCAGCGCAGAGTTTTCCGCTTCAACATCTATCGACCCGTAGAGGGTACTGAAACGATCTATAGATAAAATACGAATCGTCAATATTTTGCTTCAACATCTATCGACCCGTAGAGGGTACTGAAACAACGAAAGCAGATACTGCTCATCGTTATTCTCGTCGCTTCAACATCTATCGACCCGTAGAGGGTACTGAAACTTGAACAGGTTGTGCGCTGGCTAGAGCTGCTGGCAACAGCTTCAACATCTATCGACCCGTAGAGGGTACTGAAACGATGGCTGTAGCCAAGATCACGATTCCAGTCTGCGAGCTTCAACATCTATCGACCCGTAGAGGGTACTGAAACGTAGTCGTCGCGCTGCCCTTCAGCGCAGATGACCGGCTTCAACATCTATCGACCCGTAGAGGGTACTGAAACGTCGGATGATTTTCCCTGAACCACACGAGGCGCCACGCTTCAACATCTATCGACCCGTAGAGGGTACTGAAACTGATGCGGATTGTGACGTCGCGATTGGCCACTTGCCGCTTCAACATCTATCGACCCGTAGAGGGTACTGAAACGACATAGCGGGCACCGTTATTTCTAACAGAGGGTCGAGGCTTCAACATCTATCGACCCGTAGAGGGTACTGAAACAGCGCCTTCACGCGCTTGCTGATCGCGAATGGTTTCGCTTCAACATCTATCGACCCGTAGAGGGTACTGAAACTATCTAAACGTAAAGCAAGGCGCTGAAGGCGTCAAGCTTCAACATCTATCGACCCGTAGAGGGTACTGAAACGTCTGTTCGACGATATGCTGATGGCGTCGGATGCATGCTTCAACATCTATCGACCCGTAGAGGGTACTGAAACGTCATGTTCTCACGATAGGTATAGGTGAGGAACATCGCTTCAACATCTATCGACCCGTAGAGGGTACTGAAACTTTCGCTCAGCAGACACAGGCGAACGGCTGCATCAGCTTCAACATCTATCGACCCGTAGAGGGTACTGAAACTCTCCTGTGATACTACTGTATGCGAAATATGCCAAGCTTCAACATCTATCGACCCGTAGAGGGTACTGAAACAACGAAAAGATGCACGCGCCCTCGCACCCCGCACGCGCTTCAACATCTATCGACCCGTAGAGGGTACTGAAACCGCATTTGCTGATGAATCGCGCAGACATGATGAACGGCTTCAACATCTATCGACCCGTAGAGGGTACTGAAACCTGCTCCCCCTGTAGCTGCTCTGGTCAATCTGCTCAGCTTCAACATCTATCGACCCGTAGAGGGTACTGAAACATCAAGGCGTGGGTGATCGGACGCACGTCCACCTTCAGCTTCAACATCTATCGACCCGTAGAGGGTACTGAAACAACAACCTACGCGGCTTTTTAAGGAGAAAAACACGCTTCAACATCTATAGAGGGTACTGAAACGTCTTGGGACGGTGCTTGTGTGGCATGACATCGATGCTTCAACATCTATCGACCCGTAGAGGGTACTGAAACGAAGTCTGGCGATACTGACCAGAACGAGCGCACGCGCGCTTCAACATCTATCGATCCGCAGCATCGCACCATATCCACACCTGGCTGGCGGGCGTGAAAGAGTGATGGGGTTGAAACGGTTCGCCTAATAATCCCAGTTGCGGCGGAGCAGGCGGCTTTGCATCAGCGTGATCACCAGGATGATGAGGAACAGCACGATCCCCATCGCAGCGCCATAACCGAGCTGCAATTCGCCAAACGCTACCTGCCACTGATAGACAGAGACGACAACGGTTGAGTTTAACGGACCGCCCGGCTTATCTGCGCCTGACGCGACCGTCATGATATAGATCGGGCCATAGACTTGCAGTGAATTGATAATCCCTGTGATGATGACGAACACCATTGTCGGCCGCAGGAGGGGCAGCGTGATTTTCCAGAAGGTCTGAAGACGAGACGCGCCATCGACGCGCGCTGCTTCGTAAAAGGTCCTGGGAATGGCGCTTAATCCGGCCATGAAGATCACGATGTCGTAACCCATGTTTTTCCAGACAGCGTAGATGATGACCGAGAACAGCGCAGTCTCCGGCGAACGTAGGAAGGGCTGCTGCGGCAGACCCACCATCGCCAGCACCTGATTGAACAATCCGTAGCGGGGCTGGTAGAAGCCGACCGACCAGATCAGGGCGGTCGCGATGACCGATGTCACGACAGGCAGGAAGTACACCGTGCGAAACATGCCCGTCAGTATGCCCGCCGCATTGATCGCCAGCGCACAGGCGAGCGACAGCACAATCGCGATGGGCATGTAGATCAGCGCATACTTGAAGGTATTGACCAGCGATGCCAGGAAGACTTGATCGCGAAATAGGCGCACGTAGTTATCAAAACCGATGAACTGGCGAGCCTCACTATCCTGGAAAGCCTGCCAGTTGGTAGTGCTCCCTGCGAATCCTTCTATGATGGGGTAGACATAAAAGATCGCGAAGAACAGCAGCATTGGCAGAATGACCGACCAGACGAAGATCTGTTGATTGCGCTGGTAGGTATTCCACTTCTCTCCCCCGCGTCGTGTTCGGTCACCTTGTCCAATGGCAGCCATAGTCCCTACCTATTTCATGCCCGTCAACGTGATACCTTCGATAAAGCGGCGCTGCGCCACGATGTAGACGAGCAGCACGGGCAGCACGGCGAGAAACGACGCCGCGGAGACCAGTCCGATGTCGATGGTGCCGCGACCGCGAAACTGCGCCAGTCCCAGAGGAAGCGTATACAAATTCGGATCGTCGAGGACGACCAGGGGCCAGAGGAAGTTGTCCCATTGAAACGTAAAAGTGAAAATCGCCAGCGCCGCCAGCGCTGCCCCGGACAAGGGAAGAATCACGCGCAGGTAGATGGCGAGTTCGGACGCACCATCGATGCGCGCAGCGTCAATGAGCTCGTTGGGGATGTTGGCGATCTGCTGGCGCATCAAGAAAATACCGAATGGACTGAAGAGGATCGGCACGATTAGCGCCAGATAATTGTTGCGCCAGCCCCAGTCGGCGATGATGTTGAACAGCGGGATAAGCGTCACGCTGAACGGGACGACCAACATGCTGATGACCAGCCAGAAGATCACGTTCTTGAAGCGGAACTCAAATTTCGCAAACACATATCCGGCAAGGCTGCTGGTCAGCAGGGTGATGACCGTGATGACGATAACGACAAAGGCGCTGTTGCGGAAGAACACCGTCATGCTGCCGGTCGGCAGGTTGCCAATGTCCTGCCAGTTCTTCAGCGTGAACTCCTGGGGAAACCAGGTCGGCGGAATGGCGACGCCTTCCCGCTGCGTTTTGAACGAACTGATCATCATCCAGTAGAAGGGTCCGACCATCGCAATTGCACCGATGCCCAGCACGATCCAGAGCAGCAGACGCTCAAAATCCATGCGCTTCCAACGCCAATCGAGCGCGCTACGTTCCTGACCCTGCAAGCGACTGGTGGAGTTGCTGGTGGTTGCCATCGCTTTGTTCCTTGAGCTGTGGCTGAACCTGGCACGTAACCGCTTAAGTACGCTTCTCGTTTACACTCAACCCTGCCCGCTCCCCGTCTCCAAACTGGAGACGGGGAAGCGAGAGGAAATTTTTCGAGAAAACGTTAGGCGGTCGGCGGCGTGTAGCTGCGTTCGGTGATCAGGTAGGTTTGTCCCTGCTCGGTCATGAAGGCGTTGAAGCGTGTGGTCACATCATCCAGCACTTCCTGTGGTGATTCAGCGTTCAGGATGACACGCTCGAACATCTCACGCAGGTAGGTGTCCGCTTCCAGCGGTTGCTCACCCGCGTTGACGCGATAGGGGATCGTCACTGCCTGGCTTTGCAGTACATTGCCTTCGTCGTTTTCCAGCAGCGCAGGGTCGTTGAGGAGATCAACGCGATCGGTGGGGATGGCGTGGACTTTCGCCCACTGGATGCGACGCTCATCCGTCCCCAGTGCGTACTGAATGAAGCTGAACATCGCCTGCTGTTGTTCTTCCGGGTAATTGGCGAAGACAGCGAGACCTTCTTCTGGCAGCGTGAGTCCCCACGAAGGATCTGCACCACCGCTCCAGGTCGGTTCAGGTACGGTGCTGAACCTGCCTTCCCATGCCTCGTCGGCAACCAGATCGCCCGCCCAGTACCCATGGCTGAGGAAGCCAGCAGAGCGATCGGTATAGAACATATCGAAGTGACGTTCCAGCAGCGGGTCGTCAATCCTGTGGACATGATACCAGTCACTGATCAACTGAAGCGCCTCGACGCCTTCCGGGCTGTTCCAGATCGCCTGCGTGCCATCTTCGTTGTACTGGTAACCACCCGCCTGGTAGATGAGATCCTGCCACAGCCACTTCTGCGAATAGTAATGGTTTAAACCGATACCGGGTCTTTCCACAACACCGTTCGCGTCATAGCGCGTAAGCTGCCTGGCGAACTCCACGAAATCCGCCCATGCAGTGGGCACATCTGCAGCGGTCAAACCCTCTTCTTCGAGCATGACGTTGTTGAGAAAAACGATTGAGCAATAGTAACCAAAGGTGCTGGTGTAGATTTGCCCGTCGCCGGTGCGCAGATACGGTGTGCTGGCAAGCTGTGAGAAATCAAACAGGTCTTCAGGGTACGGCGCGAGCAGGTTCGCACGCTGTAATGCAGGACGCCAATCGCTGTGGACGTTGCTGATCGGTGGATTCTGCTCAGCTTCGTTCGCCGTCAGGAGCTTTGTCCCGAGGTCACCATAGGGAAAGGTCGTATAATTGAGCGTGATACCGGGATTTGCTTCCTGCCATTCCGTGATGAGCTGCCTCATGTACGTCTGGCGCGGTTCGTATTCCCAGTCCCAAAAATCGGCAGCGCCCTGAAACCCGCCGCCCTGTGCAATCAGCCTGTGCAGCGGAACGCCCGCAACAAGCGCACCTCCTGCGGCTGCCAGCGACATTTGCAGGAAGTGCCGCCGGCTGAGACCATTTCTGCTGTCCATGTTCATATCCCCCTTACCAATAGCATTGACACGATGGGCCGGTACAAGTAGTGCACTGACTGCTCCTTTCCCTGCTAGACGCCCTGTTTTGCGAACTGCCCCTTGTTGGCGTGGTGATCATCCAGATGAATGACTGCCGTCAGATTGTTCGGTAGGTCGGGGTTCAAACCCTTTGCCAGCGTATGGTAGTAAAAGATGAGGTGCAGAATGGGCAGATAGAGCGTACCGCGTTCGAGGTCTGTCAATTCACGCGGGAGCAGAACCTGCTCATCGGCAATCTCGTCAGCGAGCTGAGTCGGCGTCAACGCCAGGACGGTTGCGCCGCGCTGCTTCATCTCGGCAAGTACCTGCGATTCGGACGACTGCGCTGACTCGGAGACGAACCCGACAATCAGGGTATCCGGAGTCACCATCGACATCGGTCCATGCCGAAATTCCATCACCTGATATGCCTCAGACTGGCTGAGAGACATCTCTTTCATCTTGAGCATCGCCTCGCACGCCAGACCATAATAGGAGCCGCCGCCGAGAAAGAAGACGCGCTTGAATCGCTGATCGAGTCGACCTCCAAACGCCATCGCCCAGTCGTGGTAACGCTCGATCAGCGCGCGTCCAAGGCTTGGAAGCGTGCGGAAGCGTGGGCTGAGCGGTTTAGCAGCCAGTGTGTGGACCAGTCCCTGCGCGAGTACATACATGGAGGTGAACGAACGGGTTTGCGCAAGCCCAATTTCCTTGGCACCGCTGGCCAGCAGTGTCATCGGGACCTGCCGGGCAAGCTGCGATTCGCCATAACAGGTGATCGCGATGACGCTTTGCCCCCGCTGCGCCCGATATGTCTCAACGGCACGCAGTACCTCGGTCGTTTCGCCTGAACGAGAAATCACCACCATCGCGCCTGACCGATCACCGCTCAACGTTTGTTCGGAGAACAGCCACAGGTCAGAACCCGGGTGCGCCTCTGAAAGCAGACCCGTGACCTGCCGTGCTGTGCTTGCAGCGGCGCGCGCCAGGAAATAAGGTGAGCCACAGCCCAGGAAGATCACATGCTCAGGGCGTGTCTGCGCGAAGAAGGCCTGCAGCATCGACTGCTTTCGCTCGAGTTCGTGGAGCGCATCCTCCCACGCTTCGGGTTGCCCCAGAATTTCGCTGAGAGTGTGATAGGTCGACAGGGGAGGGTTCATGGTTCTTCCTGATTTGCCTTTAGTCAGGCTCTGCGCTCAGACTCGGATGACACGCACGCCACAAGCTTCGAGTTGGCGAACTTCGTTTTCGTCGGCATGGGTATCGGTGATTAACTGGTTGATCCGTTCCGTGGGGACAAGCCGAATGGGGCCCATGCGAGAGAGTTTGCTCGAATCCGCCAGGACGATCAGCTCTGTTGCGGCGTTGATCAGAAAGCGATCGGTCTCGACCTCCTGCACATAAGTGCCCGTCAGACCATAATCGGCTCCAACACCGTAGGTGCCATGAAAAATCTTATGAACATGCAGGTCTTGGAGGGCCTGCTGCGTGATTTGGCCAAGCAGCGAAAACTCGGAATGGCGCAGCCAGCCGCCCAGCACCACAACCGTGATGTGCGGGTACGCCGCCAGCTTGTAGGCGATGGTGATGACGTTAGTGACGACGGTGAGATCGCGGCGGGCAGTAATATGTGGCAGCATGGCATCGACCGTGCTGCCCGAGGTCAGAATAATCGTATCGCCATCGGTCACCAGTTGCGCCGCTGCTGCGCCGATGCGCTGTTTCGCTTCCGCCTGGACATTTGACCGCAGGAGCGCAGGGCGTTCTTCCTCTGAGGTACTATCAGTCAGGACAGCGCCACCATGCACGCGCGTCACCAGGCCCCGTTCTTCCAGCTCTTTGAGATCACGCCGTACTGTCGACAGGCTGATGCCCATCTGGTTACCCAAATCGATCACCCTCGCGGACTGATATTTGCGAATGAACGAGTAAATCTGGTTTTGACGTTCATAGCTCAACATTGGCGTTTTCCCGGTTTTTCTGAGGTGATAGGTGGATTCGCGAATCATAACCCATGTCCTTCACCCAATGAACCGCTTCCGCCACTCGTCGCCGCGTGTTTCAGAATCTATCACAAAATGCCAAAAAAAGTCAATAAACTGCATGATCGATTGACATTTCTGCTCATTTGAGATACTTGTTGATTGCACGTGACGCAAACGATCGTATTGCGACATACAGGAGCAGACGGCCGGTACAGGATTTGGAAAGCAGTCGTTTATGACCAGGACACTGTGGCTGGACTTTTTCCGAATGATGACGCGCATCCGCCTGTTCGAGCGGGCGGCCTATGAGCTTTACACGGCGGGTAAACTTCCCGGCTTCCTGCACCTGAGCATTGGGCAGGAGGCGGTTTCGACGGGTGCATGTGCGGCACTGCGCCATGACGACTACATGGCGAGTACGCATCGCGGACATGGGGATACGCTTGCAAAGGGCGTCAGCGTTGAGAGCGCGATGGCGGAACTGTTCGGGCGGGTGACGGGCGCCTGCCGCGCCAAAGGCGGCTCGATGCACATCGCCGACTTCAGCCAGGGCATCCTTGGCGCGAACGGAATCATCGCGGCTGGCATACCCATCGCCGTCGGCGCTGCGTTGAGCGCCCGTCTGCGCAAGACCGATCAGGTTGCGCTGGCGTTTTTTGGTGATGGTGCGACGGGCAGCGGACCGCTCCACGAGGGCATGAACATGTCGATGCTGTGGCGGCTGCCCATGATCTTCGTGCGCCAGAACAACCGCTACGCCGAGTCCACTCCGCTGGCCGAACACACGGGTATTGTCGATATTGTGCAGTGGGCGTGTGGCTATGGCATGCCCGCCGTCAGGGTGGACGGCAACAACGTGACCGAAGTATATGCGGCAGTCGCGATGGCGGCTGACCGCGCACGGGCAGGCGAAGGACCGACCTTCATCGAATGTGAAACCTATCGGCATTACGGGCACAACATCGGCGACCCGGGCACTGCGCGACCCAAAGACGAGGTTGACGACTGGAAGGCACGAGATCCGCTGCAAAGCCATCGAACCCGCATCCTCGAAAGCGGGCTGGCGACCGAAACGGAACTGAGCGCGATTGAAGCGGAAGAACGCGCGAAGCTGGATGCCGCTATTGCGGCTGCCGAAGCTGCGCCGAAACCCGACCTGCATGAGGCGCTGGAGGGCCTGTATGTAGATGAGGCGCTGGGAAGGATGGCGATTCAGGGGGTGCGCTCATGACTTTAGCGGCACAGAGCGTGACGACCACAGCACGCGACGGGCGCGAAGTCACCTACCGCGATGCGATCCGCGATGCGATGGTCGAGGAACTCGAACGCGACCCAAGTGTCTTCCTGATCGGCGAAGACCTGCGCGATCCCTGGGGAGGCGCTTACAAGACCACCGTCAACGTCAGTGCCGTCTTCGGCAATGACCGCGTCATCAACACCCCCATTGCCGAAGAGAGCATCGTTGGCGCGGCGCTGGGCGCGGCGCTGTCTGGTTTGCGCCCGGTGGCGGAACTGCAGTATCTCGATTTTGTCATGCGCGCGATGGATGCGGTCGTCAATCAGGTGGCGAAAGTGCGCTACATGAGCGGCGGGCAGGCGAAAGTGCCGCTGGTCATTCGCGCGCAGGGCGGCGGCGGGCGTTCATCTGCCGCGCAGCATGGCAACAGCCTTGAAGCGTGGTTGTGTCATGTGCCGGGGCTTTTCATCGCCCACCCCGCAACGCCCTACGATGCAAAGGGTCTGCTCAAGACGGCGATCCGCCTGGACGACCCGGTCTTCTTCATCGAGCACAAGATGCTTTATATGACCAAAGGCTTCGTGCCGGAAGACGACTACACGATCCCGTTTGGCGTGGCGGACATCAAGCGTCGCGGCACAGATGTGACGATTGTGGCGAATTCCCGCATGGTGCTTTATGCACTGGATGCCGCCGAAACGCTGGCAACCGAAGGCATCTCTGCCGAAGTGATCGACCCACGTACGCTGGTGCCGCTGGACGAGGCGACGATTCTGGAGTCGGTCGCGAAGACCAATCATCTGGTCGTCGTCAACGAAGGCGTCGAACGCTGCGGGTGGGCGGCAGAAGTCGCGGCGATGGTGCAGAAGCGCGCTTTCAGCGACCTGGACGCGCCGATCGAACGCGTGTGTACGCGCAATGTTCCCCTGCCTTTTCAACCCGATCTTGAGAACTATGTTTTGCCGTCGGTCGATGACATCATCGCCGCTGTCAAGACATCGCTCTACATCAGCTAAGGGGAGGCAAGGATGCGTGTGGAAGTCGTCATGCCCCGGATGGGTCAGGGGATGGAAGAAGGTACCATCCTCAACTGGCTGAAAGCAACCGGCGAAGTTGTCAATGCAGGCGAGCCGCTGATTGAGATCGAGTCGGATAAGGCGATGGTCGAAGTCGAAGCATTCGCCACCGGCAGGCTGCTTGAAATCCTGATTCCGGCAGGGAAGACGACCGCCATCGGCTCTGTGTTGGGCATCATCGAGACTGAAGCCTCTGCGACTGCGCCTGCCTCTGTTCCTGCACCGCGCGTGGAACCATCCGCCCCGCGTCGCAGAAGACCGTCTCCGCTCGCGTCGCCAGTGGCGCGCAAAATGGCGCAGCAGCACAACCTCGATCTGACACGGGTTGCGGGCAGTGCTCCAGGAGGGATGATCGTCAAGCGCGACATCCTGGCGGCAATAGCGGCTGCGCCACCTCCGCTTCCACCTCGTGCTGCGACTGCCGAGCAGCCCGTGCAGCGGGTGCCGCTCAGTCGTCAGCGTCAGATCGCCGCAGAGCGCATGACCGCGAGCAAGACGACCATTCCGCATTTCTACCTCACGCTCGACGTCGAGATGACGCGCGCGCTCGATCTGCGCGAATCGCTCAGGCAGCGAGGACACGCGATTTCCGTCAACGATCTCATCCTCAAAGCGACTGCCCTGGCACTACAGGAATATCCTGCGCTCAACGCCACCTGCGACAATGGTGCACTTGTCGGCCATGAATCGGTCAATCTCGCCCTTGCAGTGGCGATGGGGGAACGCACGCATCCCACAGGGTTGGTCACACCTGTCATACATCACTGTGAAAATCTCAGCCTGAGGCAGATTGCAGCCAAGGCAGCCGCCATCAGTGTGCGCGCCAGGGAGGGCAAGCTGACACCCGACGATCTGGCGAGCGCGACGTTCACTGTCAGCAACCTCGGCATGTATGGGATCCGGCAGTTTCAGGCGATCATCAATCCGCCTCAGGTCGCCATTCTGGCAGTCGGGGCGATCCACAGGATTGCAGCCTTCGACGAGCAGGATCGTGCGCGTCCGCTGCGGCAGCTCACGCTGACGCTGAGTGCCGATCACCGCGCGACCGACGGTGCTGAAGCAGCGGGATTTCTCGGTGTGCTGCAAGCTGCGCTGCACGACGGCTTTGTACTGGCCGAGTAACCGGTGACAGGCGCCCATCTCGTCACGACCCTGGGCAACATTGACGCAGCACAGGC
>Ga0224722_1001630_pt1 | contig 12367 bp, 14 predicted proteins | sample Balambano_FR1_Me_FD_161646 | JGI IMG/M metagenome (GOLD analysis project Ga0224722, IMG submission 161646) | Freshwater sediment microbial communities from Lake Towuti, South Sulawesi, Indonesia - Balambano_FR1_MetaG | ecosystem: Environmental > Aquatic > Freshwater > Lake > Sediment | place...
ACGATCGAACCTTCCTTCAGCCACATTCGTGCAATTTCAATGCTGGTATGAAGTAAACCGCCAGGATTAGAGCGCAAATCCAAAATGTAGCCAGAAACCCGTTCTTTTTCTAGTTTCTCGATCGCCACTCGCATATCCACTGGGGAATTAGCACTAAACTGATTCAGCCGAATGTAGCCAATGTTCCCTGTAGAGGCTGGACGAGAACTGTAGCGCACAGGATGCACTTCAATCCGTGCTCGCTTCAAGTTGAACTGAAGTTGCTTATCGCCTCGTTGAATTGTCAGCTTTACCTGAGTGTTAACTGGCCCGCGGATAAGTGTAACCGCTTGGTTCACATCCATACCTTCGGTTGACTTTTCATCAATCTTGACAATAATGTCTTTTGCCAAAACACCCGCAGTCGCTGCAGGCGAATCTTCGATCGGAGCCACTACTGTCAGTTTTTTAGTTTTTTCATCGGCTGCCAACTGGATACCAACTCCAGTCAACTCGCCGGAAGTGTCAATCTGCATATTGCGAAACTCTTGCGGATCCATGAAGCGAGTGTAAGGATCGTCTAGAGTTTTCAGCATCTCCCGAATTGCTTTGTAGGCTTCTTCGCGGTTGGCATAGGTGCGGTTCAGATATTGTTTGCGAACCGCTTTCCAGTCCACTTGGTTAAAGGTAGCATCAACGTAATTGCGATCGATGATTTGCCAAACTTCATCGACTAGTTCTTTAGGGCCAGGACGAAAAATAGCCTGCAAGGATTGGATTCCCATTGGACGTAGCAACCCACCATCAGCTACTTCTCTGGAATCTTCCTGAAGAAATGCTTGACCTTTGTAGAGCTGGAGCCCAGCTCCTGTAATGCTTACTGAGGCGATCGCAATTGCTGCCGCACCTAGAACCAGCCCACGTTTTGGTGTTGTCATGATCGTCGAGTCGAGAAAGGAGTGTGAAGATTATGCTCAATCTAGCACAGCCGATCAAGAGCATTTGGTTGATTCACCACATATCTAGTTATTTCTAAATGAGGAATCATTTTGGATGACTTAGGGATCCACCCAGCGACCATCTGCCTTGATCAAATTCACTAACTCCTCAACTCCCTGCGCCTCAGGAACTTTTTTAATTTCCTCACGCCCGCGATATAACGCAATATAGCCAGCCTGCTTGCCAACGTAGCCATAGTCCGCATCAGCCATTTCACCGGGGCCATTGACAATGCAACCCATGACTGCAATGTTTAGACCCTTCAGATGTTGGGTAACTGCCCGCACATCATGCAGCACGTCTTCCAAGTTAAACAGCGTGCGCCCACAGGAAGGACAAGCCACGTATTCCACCATTGTCCGCCGCAGTCCTAATGCCTGCAGAATACCGTAGCAAACAGGAATTTCCTTTTCTGGAGCCTCAGTCAGCGAAACACGGATTGTGTCACCAATGCCTTCTGCCAAAAGGGTACCAATGCCTGCCGTAGATTTGATGCGTCCATACTCCCCATCCCCCGCTTCCGTGACACCAAGATGCAGCGGGTAAGCCATCCCGAGTTCATCCATCCGCTGCACGATAAGGCGGTTAGCAGCAATCATAACGGGTACTTTAGAGGCTTTGAGAGAGATTTCCAGGTTGTAGAAATCTAGTGACTCACAAATTTTGATGAATTCCAGAGCTGATTCCACCATGCCTGCGGGGGTGTCGCCATAGGTAAATAGCATGCGCTCGGCTAGCGATCCGTGGTTAACGCCAATACGCATGGATTTGTTCTGTTGACGCAGGGTAACCACTAGTGGCTCTAGGGTCTCGCGAATTTTCTCACCAATTTCATTAAATTCTGCCTGGGTGTATTCCGTGCGATCGCCCGTTGGTTTTTCAAAAACATACAACCCTGGGTTAATGCGCACATTATCGACGTATTTGGCAGCTTCCAGCGCAATTTTCAGGCCATTGTGATGCACATCAGCTACTAACGGAACTGCCAGATAGGTTGCATGCAGGTGATTACGAATTTCCTCCAATGCTTTGGCGTGAGCCATGCTGGGCACAGTAACGCGAACGATTTCGCAGCCAATTTCGTGCAGACGACGAATTGCAGCCACAGAACCCTCGATGTCAAGAGTATCTTCATTAATCATGGACTGGACAGCAACCGGATAATCTCCTCCGATCGTGATGCTGCCTACTGGGACAGGGCGGGTTTTGCGGCGGGGAATGGAGCCATCGGTGGCGTAGCGAGGGGCGGATGCAACGGGACTCGGCAACGTCTGCATAAGATTTACTAACGCTCTTAGGCAAAATTTACAACAACGGTAGTCTGTCTTCAGATTGCCATAGATAGGGAGCGTTTGACCTAGAGATGGCAGGAATTGTACCGAATCGACGACTGATCATCACATAGATATGTAGTGTGTTAGTCAATTGAAATGGATTGGGGCTCATTGCTTTTGCCATTATGGTTCGACACGGTTATCGAGTTGGAAGACACACCTTGCTTAGCTAGCCAACTTTTAACCGGGTCATCGGCCAAGTTGAGACGCAGCAGCCCAGATACAAAACCACCCATAAAGGCTAAAGGCTGTTGAGAAAGTTCACGTACAAAGGGAGAGAGTTCGGTAAGAAACATATTCGGAGGGTTTTGTCGATGAGGTTACGTGGGTGATCCTATCGCATGCAGAGCGGAAAGCAAATGTTCTGGCTCGCGATCGCGCAGGGGGATTTTGATAGGCTAAACAGTAGTTCGTTTATCAAACCTGAAGCACATGTATGCAAGGCTACTCCAGTGGCTTAACTGGGCGTTAATGGTTAATTTATTTCTGGTAATTGCTAGTTTCGCTTGGTTAACTGTTGCTGTACTGGGTGAAACGATACATGTCCCACTGGGATTGCAGCTTTGGTACAAGCTCTGGAATCCGGTATTTACTCCGGCGATCGGAATTTTGATGGCCGGGGCGATCGTCAGTGGCCTCACCAGTTGGGTTACCCAAAAACTAGAAGCTCGCGCCACACGAGACCATTAGTGCAAACGGCTAACTCTCGTCAACTCGTTAAAATAAGGAATACGCTTCTGGCCTCACCTCTCTATGGCTTCCCTTGCTCCCGATTCATCTATGCTCCCCTGGCAACTTGAACTGGCTCAAGGTTCGGACGCTCCATTGCTGGGGCGATCGCTGCCAGAACTTACAGCCTGGGTTCAGCAACACGGACAGCCTAGTTACCGAGGTAAGCAACTGCACGATTGGCTTTATCACAAGGGAGCCTATTCTTTAGCTGAAATTACCGTGTTTCCCAAAGCATGGCGTGCCGAGTTAGAAGCAGTCCCTGTGGGACGATCGACCATTTATCGTCGATCGGTTGCGTCAGATGGCACTGTAAAACTGCTACTGCAATTGGCCGATGGCAACATTATTGAGACAGTGGGCATGCCTAGCTATAAGCCCGGAGTTGACGCTGATCTCGATCGCCTCACAGTTTGCGTATCTTCCCAGGTTGGTTGCCCTATGGCCTGCGATTTTTGCGCTACGGGCAAAGGCGGTTTTATTCGCAACTTGGCTGTTCACGAAATTGTTGACCAAGTGCTGACGGTGCAAGCAGATTTGGGACAGCGGGTTAGCAATATTGTGTTCATGGGCATGGGAGAACCCTTACTCAACCCCGACAATACGATCGCCGCTATCCGCTGCCTTAATCAGGACGTTGGCATTGGCCAACGTGGGATAACGCTTTCCACAGTTGGCATTCCAGGCCGCATTCATCGCCTAGCAGAGCATCAGCTTCAAGCAACCTTAGCCGTAAGCCTGCACGCCCCCAACCAGACCTTACGAGAACAGCTTATTCCCAGTGCTCGCCACTATCCGCTGACTAACTTGATTGCAGAGTGTCGAGACTATGTGCGTACAACTGGACGACGAGTCACGTTCGAGTACATTTTGCTAGCTGGGCTAAACGATGCACCTGAGCACGCGATCGAGCTAGCTACCCTACTTCGGGGATTCCAAAGCCATGTCAACCTAATTCCTTACAATCCAATCCAGGAGGTTGACTATAAACGCCCTACTTCCCAACAAGTAGAAACGTTTATCACCGTTCTCAAAGCTCACCACATCGCAGTCAGTGTGCGATATTCCCGCGGGCTAGAGGCTGATGCAGCCTGCGGGCAACTGCGGGCATCGGTGATACAGCGCCGCTAGGCACTGATCCACATTCCAGACTCCAACCGTTACCCAGCCTATGTTTACCGTGAGGACGAAATCGCCACAGGAGCCGCGATCGCAATTCCCGGCGCGTATGCCTCAACCACCTTCCCAGTAACCGCGCAGGTAATCATTAAATAATCACAGCTTGGGCACTGAGTCCGCACAAGTCGCTCTGACTCAAGGTGGTAACGCTCAGCATGATGACCACAATTTGGGCAATAAATTTGTGTCACAGTTTGCATCTTATGTAACTCAAAGAAGAAAGGTCAAAACATGAATCTGTGCCATAGCAACGAGTCAATCGAAAAACGTAGCTTAAGTTACTTTTTACGGTTAATAGCAACTATGGCGATAACTTTCACTTATTGCCTATTATGTAAGTATTTATGCGGGTTAGCAATTCTTTTTTTGATGAAGCAGCAAGAATTCATCTAGATTTCATAAGAACTCTCTGGGTTTTTAATGATCCCACCCCACCAGGATAGTCAGCTTCCATTAGGCTCTTTAGCAAAGTGTTATAGATCACAAATGTAGAGTTTTCCTTAAAAATTAAAAAATGTTATCTAAGTAACTGAAACAGCGAATCACGACAGAAAAATTTAAGGTTCTTGAATAGTTGAAGTTGAAATAACCAGCCTGACAAAGCAATAGAACGATCGACCCAGAGGATAATGAAAAAGCGGTTTATTAACAGTTAGATAGATCCCCATGTTTTTCCACAAAGACGCCCAGTTAGAAGAATGGGGCGATCGGATTTTGGAACAGATTTGGCAAAAATTTCCTGGGCTTACCCAGGATCAAGTTGCCCTCACCTGGTTGGTCTACGATGCTCCTGCGCCAGTAAATACACAAGGAGCCATTACTTCAGAAGATTTTTGGAACTACTCTCCGCGTGGGTATAGCTATCGCGGCGTCGAGCGCATTTATCCAGCTAGTGTGGTGAAGCTGTTTTATCTGGTTGCGATTCATGAATGGCTAGAGCGTGGTATGGTACAGCCTTCGGTAGAGCTGGATCGCGCGATCGCCGATATGATCATCGATTCCAGCAACGACGCTACAAGTTTGGTTGTAGATGTGCTGACAGGTACCACCAGTGGACCAGAATTATCTGCAGCTCCGTTTGAAACCTGGAAACAGCAGCGCAATCTGGTCAACCGATACTTTGAATCCTTTGGCTGGGATGAGTTGCGAACCATCAATGTTAACCAGAAAACCTGGTGCGATGGCCCCTACGGACGAGAACGGGCGTTTTTGGGGGAATTGCGCGAAAACCGTAACGTGCTGACCACGATCGCTGTAGCGCGTCTGCTCCACAGCATCGTGGGGGGGGTGGCCGTCACTGCAGCCCGATCGCAGCAAATGATGAACCTGATGCAGCGATCGCTGGCTCCCTCAGTCCTAGAAGCCGATCCAGAAAATCAAGTCACAGGTTTTTTGGGTGCGGGGATACCTTTGGACACCTGCCTCTGGTCAAAAGCAGGACTGATGAGCCAAGTACGCCACGATGCCGCCTACATTGAACTAACGGATGCCATGCCCTACACATTAGTCGTCTTCACAGAGGGCAGAGAGCAAAGCAATAGTGAAACCTTGCTTCCATTCATTTCCGAGCAGGTGGCTGCGGCTATGCGGGCGTTGTCTAGCTAGGTCACCAACCCATGCATCTACCTGGTTCAGAGAGCAGTCAAGCTTCCCAGAAAAAGCAAGCTTGGTCGACAAGCCATAGGCAAACCACATACATAGGCTAGGAACTTTAACAAAATTAATGTGTCTGCCCCTACCCGAATTCGTCTAGATTTGGGTAAAGTATGCGAAAGCTTAATGCTGCTTGTGAAACATTCTTGGAGCCAACCTACTTCAAATTCTTCACAGATTCAAAGAAGCTAGTCATGCCGCTTTGTAAACTGTCAGTTTTCTTAACCTGGCAATTTGGCGATTCCGGTAAGGTTAGTTTTGTACAACTCAAGTGGGATGGGTGCCTTAGCCAACGTTCAGTTAAACCTTCCTCTGAGGTTGGTTGTCTAAGCTTCGTATATTGACTCGCAGCCAAATTGCTTTTTGGTTTTCTAAACATCCTTTTCTGAAGACAGTTCGATGCATAGAACCTCAAGGTCTTTTTCTTTTCCTCAGTTGGCTCTGTATAGCGGTGTTGCGGCTGTAATTGCGACATCAACTTGGTGTGGAGTTGGGCTTGATCGAGTCCGTGCTGCCCTCCGGGATAGCCCGAAGGTTGTTCTGGATGAAGCTTGGCAAATTGTGAATCGTGAATATGTTGACGGCACATTTAATAAGGTGAATTGGCAAGCCGTTCGCCAAACGCTCTTGAGTAAAAATTACTCGTCTCGCGACGAAGCCTATAATGCCTTACGTGCTGAATTGGAGAAACTCAACGATCCCTACACACGATTCCTAGATCCCAAACAGTATGAGTCATTGAGCAGTCAAACCTCTGGTGAGTTGTCGGGGGTAGGTATTCGGTTGGAAGTGGATGAGCAGACAAAGGTATTGACTGTAGTTGAGCCGATCGAAAACTCTCCCGCCATCAAAGCAGGAATTCAATCCGGTGACCAGATTGTAGCGATCGATGGCAAATCGACTAAAGGCATGTCTGTTGAGGATGCTTCTAATCTGATTCGCGGTACCGCAGGCACCAAAGTGAACCTGCAAGTTAACCGACAAGGCAAAGGATTGTTTACCTTGCCCATTACGCGCGCTCGGATCGAGCTGGCAACAGTTCGCTACACTGCTAAACAAGAGGGCATTCACAAGGTTGGCTATATCCGCCTGAATGAATTTAGCTCCCATGCTTCCGAGCAGATGCGTAAGGCTATTCGTGAACTGTCTAACCAGCAAGTGGATGGCTATGTGCTGGATCTACGGGGCAACCCAGGCGGTTTACTGCAAGCCAGTATTGATATTAGCCGCATGTGGCTTGACCGAGGCGGTATTGTTCAAACAGTAGACCGCAAGGGTAAAAAGATTGATGAAACTGCAAATCAGACATCCTTAACCAACCGTCCTCTGGTTGTGCTGGTAGATGGTAATTCTGCTAGCTCTAGTGAAATTTTGACTGGTGCCCTGAAGGACAATAAGCGTGCCAAGGTTGTGGGCAGCCAAACCTTTGGCAAGGCACTAGTGCAATCGGTTCACTCGTTGTCGGATGGTTCTGGTTTAGCAGTGACTATTGCTCACTATTACACTCCTAACGGTACTGACATTAGCCAAAAGGGAATTACACCCGATGTCAAAGTTGACTTGACTGATGAGCAGCGTCAGTCATTGGTCGCTAATCCAAAATTGATTGGCACTGTTAATGATCCTCAATATGCTCAGGCGATCACTGAGTTACACCAAATGATTGCTCGGCATCCCTCAAATCTTCCTGAACAGAAAGCGGATGGTCGCAATTAGAAGTTAGAGGTACTGGTGGGGGTGGCGATCGAGTCGTCACCCTTTTTAATTTATTTCTGAGCAGAGAAACTGTTCTAGGAAGAAATAGCCAGATCTGTATCTTGTGAGTTGCCTATACTCTGGCCACAGTAGGGTTAATCCCATCAAGAGGAGGTACTTGGGTGGAACAGACACCTATTGCAGCAAAGTCCGTCTCCGCTGTCATGGGTAAGACGATTTACCCAAAACCTTATGCAGCGGTCGTTCAGGGTCGCCTGAAGCGCAAGCTGGGTGATGTGTTTGAACTAACCAACTTTGGGGTTAATTTGACTGATCTAGAACCGGGAGCCGCATCAGCCTTAGCTCATGCCCATTCCAGACAGGATGAATTCATTTTTGTGTTAGAAGGGGTACTCACCCTGGTGTTGGGTAATGAAGAGTTGACCCTGAATCCGGGAGATTGCTATGGATTCAAGGCAGGAACGGGGGTTGCTCATTACCTCATTAATCGGACTGAGGCAATCGCGACCTATCTTGAGGTGGGCGATCGCACCGAGGGAGACGAGGTAACCTATCCCCAAGCTGACCTGAAAGCTGTCCAAATCAACGGTGCCTGGACGATCGCCCACAAGGATGGTTCACCCTATTAGGATTTGGAATTTAGCGTGTTGGGAACTGCCAATGCCAGAGTGCCTGCACGGGTAGCCATAAATGTAGTTAAGGCTAGCCACAACAGATGCACATTTTGAAGTTTCCACCCCAACAGGGCGATCGGGAAAAAACCAACCAGCGTGGAAATGAGCGCAGAGGTTTGCAGCACGCGTCCTGCTGTCAGGCCCAGAAAGTAGCCGTCTAGCATATAGGCCAGGGAACCAAACCCAAGTATGGGCAGTAGCCAAACAACCTGTGTGCGGATGCGATCGACCACATCGCTATGACTAGTCAGCATCCCAAACAGAACTCCAGGCATCAGGATGACAACCGTTGCAAATCCCAAACCCAGCACCAGCGATGCCCTGCCTGCTACCTGCAGCAGTTGAACTAAGTTGTGGCGATCGCCCCGTCCTTGAAAAATCCCTGCCAAGCTTTCGGTAGCAAAGGCCAACCCATCGATGAAATAGGCCGCCAGAGTCACAACTTGTAACATCAGCGCATTCGCTGTTAGAAGACCTGTTCCTAGACTCGCACTAAGATTAGTGAACCCAGCAAAAGCCGACAGCAACGCAAAGGTTCGCACTAAAATGGCTCGATTCAGGTGGATCATCGCACCTAGATCATTCATATCCAGTAAGTGGTGCCGTAATTGCCAAATCTGCTGCCAGGAAGTTTCGCGTCCTGCCAGGATTAGCCCTACGATTGCCATCAGAACCTGGCTAGATGCGGTGGCTAGTCCTGCGCCTGCGGCTCCCCATCCCCACAGAAAAATGAACACATAATTCAACACAATATTGCAGACATTGTTCACGGCAGATAGGAGCAGCACTTTGCCGCTGTGCTCCTGACCTAAAAACCAACCCACCCAAACAAAATTGAGCAATGTAGCTGGAGCACCCCAAACCATAGCGTCGTAGTAGGCTTGGCCAGCCGCTTTCACTTCTGGACTAGCACTTAGTAGCGCAAAACCAAGTGTACGAATTGGGTGCTGCAACAGAACGATCGCCCCACCAAGCAGCACTGCCAACAAACCATGTCGCACCACAATCAGAATCGTGGTGTCGCGATCGCCCCGCCCTACTGCTTGCGCCGTCATACCTGTTGTGCCCATGCGCAGAAACCCAAACGTCCAATACAGGTAATTAAAAATGACCGTCGCCAGTACCACCCCTGCCAGATGGCGAATGTCAGCCAAGTGCCCCAAAAAGGCAGTATCCAGCAATCCGGCTAAAGGCACCAACAAATTAGACAGGCTGTTAACGGCAGCAAGGTGCAAAAAATGGCGCAAGAGCAATGACGATGGAGAAGAGACTGGCTGTGTCATAAATCTGGAAGAAAGAACTGCAAGTACGCTGTGGCCTACAGACGGTCAACCGATCGGGCTGTAGTCAGACATTGCTTGTTTGGTGTTACCATACCAACGCTAGAACTTGCATCCCTCTGCTAGGCTGGAATCGCGGCAATAACAATAGATATGCATCGACTCCTGACAGGATCCTTGAATGTAGACCGGGTACAGGTAGCGATCTCTGGCCTTCCCATCCGCTATTCGGGGCTGCGCCTTGTGCAGCTTTCAGACTTCCACTTCGATGGCATTCGTTTATCCAAATCGCTCTTAGCTGAGGCGATCGAAGCTAGTAATGCCGCTAATCCAGACTTGATCTTGCTGACTGGAGATTTTGTCACCGATGCGCCCGAAGCCATTCATGAACTAAGTCGCTGGCTAAAAGCACTTCGCAGTTCTCTAGGAACCTATGCGGTACTGGGCAACCATGACTTGCGTTATCATCGATCGCGCTCTGTAGTCACCGAAGCCCTGACCCAAGCAGGCATTACTGTGCTATGGAATGAAGTCACTTATCCTTTAGGCACCACGTTTTGTTTGGTAGGACTGGCTGACTATTGGTCAGCAGAATTTCGCCCTGCTCCAGTCATGCGTGAGCTCGATCCAACGCTTCCTCGCATTGTCATGTCCCACAATCCTGATACAGCCGCCATCCTACGAGAATGGCGCGTTGATTTGCAGCTCTCTGGACATACCCACGGCGGCCAACTGGTGCTACCAGGCATTGGCACTGCTCCAGAGCGATTAGCCCAGTTGTATGCCCTGCTCCCCAAACCCTATCGCCGTCATTTAAAGCCGCTGCGATCGTGCTATACCACAGTCAAACATTGGCAATGGGCAAGAGGGTTGCACCCAATTGGCACCAATCAACTCTATGTCAACCGTGGCTTAGGCACCTATTTCCCTGGACGTTTGTTTTGCCCTCCCGAAGTTACTGTCATTACCCTCATCAGCCATTAACCTCAAACTGCTTGTCTCGCGTAGAGCATTCAACTGCTACAAAGCAGTAACATTGGTCTTGAATAAATAGATTATGTAGTCACCCTAACAATTTGCTACACCTAAAATTTTGGAGATTGAACGCAAGCCAATACATCCATTCACCTCTCACACCTGTCGCTTAGGGAGTTAGGCTCTCCGCTGTAAGCTTCAGCCTTACCTAACGATCGTACCAATCTACTCTCCTCCTATTAAATTCAGGTCAAAAAGTACTGCAAAGCAAACTGAGTCTTGGTTTCCTGACCTCGCATAGCATCGGGACAAAACAAATCGAGGTAATCATTAAAGTTTTCCCAAGCTGTTAGCATTTCGGTGGGTGGTGCTTTAATTGAAACTTCAAGCAAAATTTTGCCATCGGGACGACACCATTGTTCGACCGTGATGCGATACGGAAAGGCAGGATCTTTAGTCTTCCAGCAGCGAGCATAGATGGGGCCAAACGATCGCACTGTATCGAGCGCAGGAAGTGCCACTGTATACTGACTGAGGTAGTTCAACTGATTTATAGAAAACAGTGACATTACAGGAGCTTCACTACGATTTACCTGTCGAATATTTTTGCGGCATTGGGCTGTTGTATAAGAGGCTGACACCACTCGGTTGTTGTGTCCCCAATCCAGTTCAACTTTGAAGCCATGACACGATCGCCAATAGGGATCCAGTACAGAGGGCTTGATCGGGCGCAGTTTGACAGTCACATCACTTGCGCGATCGCCCCCGCGAGGCAGCCACAGAGCACCTTTTCGGACTTGCAAAGTAACCGCTCGCGATCGCAAAATCACACCTCGGTTATACAACTCCATTTGGGGCGTGTCGTAAAAATAAATCTCCCAATGACGCTGATGGTGCAACTGCGACTTGAAGCGTTCAGCCAGCACTAGGCCTACCTCTGGCTGTAGAACTCGCTTAATTTCAACACTATCAAGCTGATCTAACCGCATAAGTCTCTCCTTCCTTCAGCTCCATTATCCTGCCGGATAGCCAGAGTTAGCGTAGTGAGAGCGCTCTAATGATTTGGACGTTAGCTAAAGCCCAGATAGATAACGGTTTTACTAAGGTTACAACTCGCTTGGAGGTGTAGCAATCGCCAAGACACTTAGTACACCTAGTACATAGACTAAGAGGTATCTACCCCTCTAAAAGCCCTTGTACTTATGGCAAAAGCGTACAGTTATGACTTGCGACAAAAGGTAATCAACGCCATCCAGCTAGACGGCATGAGGAAAAGCGAAGCTGCCCAAGTATTTGGGATCAGCCGCAACACCATCAATTTATGGCTAAAGCGGCAGGAAGCCAATGGAGATTATCAAGCCAAACCCACTTGTCCGCATCAGACGCCCTGCAAAATTATGGCCTTACGAGAGTACGTTAGGACGCACTTTAAAGGCGGTATCGACTCAATCACAAAAGCTTTCAACTTCACTCCACCGTTGTCGCATCCAATTTTTGGAGCACAAACTACCAATGCTCAATCATGTTCAAGTCAACATTCGGCGTATTGCACTTTTGCCTTCACCGCGTTGGACTGCCTCGATCGCTTTGGTGCGAAGGTCGTAACTGTAAGGAGCAGGCATAGGGACAACTGAACTCTTCTCTACCTCTATTGCAGCGTCCTAACCTATCTTCGTAGGGTTATATTTGCAGCTTACGCTGAGCGAGCTTTTCTACTACCTGTCCGACTTCTCAAACACCCTCTAAGCTCGACTTTATCCAATTCAAGCAGCGTAGCACAGTAGGCTTGACCAGCAATCCAGAAGGGTCTTTGGTATTTTTGCCATATCAGTTGTTGGAGTAGATATTT
>Ga0224722_1001631_pt1 | contig 12367 bp, 8 predicted proteins | sample Balambano_FR1_Me_FD_161646 | JGI IMG/M metagenome (GOLD analysis project Ga0224722, IMG submission 161646) | Freshwater sediment microbial communities from Lake Towuti, South Sulawesi, Indonesia - Balambano_FR1_MetaG | ecosystem: Environmental > Aquatic > Freshwater > Lake > Sediment | place...
CACGCAATTGGTCGCCAATTAGCAAGAAAACAATAGAATTAACGAAAAAAGAAACAAACTCCCAAAATTCAGTCACAATCAGTCGCGTTCGAGGACTCATACCGATTTGAGAGCCGAAATTGCCTAAAATGATGCCCGCCACTACTGTTGCCAGTACACCAGAGCCACCCAATTCTTCGGCCAGCAGGTAAGCGCCGTACGCCGACACTAGGGTCAACGACTGCTCTACCAGCGGCAGGTCAAACCGCTGCGTCAGATAGGAAATGGCAAACCCAATCAGAGCCCCAATGCCGACGCCAACGCCCACAACACGAATAAATTGCAGAGCGATCGGCTGCACCGCTAAATCTGACTCCCCCAAGGCAAACCCTAACAACACGCTAAAGGCCACCACAGCCATGCCGTCGTTGAACAGGCTTTCACCCTCCATCACAGTCATTGGCTGCTTGCCAACACCCAGTTCGCGAAACAGTGCCACCACTGAAACAGGATCCGTTGCAGCCAGACAGGCTCCTATTAGTAGTGCTGTGCTCCACGCAATGCCAACGGTTTGGGTCAACCCAGTTGCAATCAGGGCAACTGTAATCACAACACCAAACACGGCGTAGAGAACAATAGGGAGCGATTCTTGCTTAAACTTGCCCCAGTGCAAGTTCCATGCTGCCTCGAACAGCAGTGGTGGCAAAAAAATTAGTAAAATCAACTCTGGCGATAGATTCACCAACCGTACATCGAGTAAGGCCAATCCTGCACCCACAATCACCAACATCAAGGTGTAAGGAATCTGCCGAAGCCAAGTAAATAATTTGGGTAGAGTTGCCACTGTGAGGGACACGCACAACACCAGCAAAAACTGCGATAAATTAGAGCTGATTGCAACCTCCCCTACCTTCGCCATCATCAATCCAGCCAAGCTGTTCATCTTATCTCCTCATCAAATTCACGTGATGAACGACTTGAGTTCATTCTTTAGGAGATCCGGCCAATTCAGATGGGAATCAACGATTATCTTAATGTTAATAACTTGGAAAATGGTTTGAGACTGACAGACTATGGCAGGACATAGCAAATGGGCTAATATTAAACGCCAGAAAGCCCGCGTAGATGCTGCTAAAGGCAAAGTATTTACAAGAGTTTCCCGCGAAATTATTGTCGCGGCTCGTGCTGGAGCAGATCCAACTGGCAACTTCCAACTCCGCACTGCGATCGACAAGGCCAAGGCAGCCGGTATTCCCAACGACAATATTGAACGGGCGATCGCTAAAGGAGCCGGGAAATGGGGGACTGACACCCCTTTAGAAGCCATTCGTTACGAGGGTTACGGAACTGGCGGGGTGGCCGTGTTGATTGAAGCCTTGACAGACAACCGCAATCGCACAGCGGCTGACCTGCGCGTTGCCTTCAGCAAAAATGGTGGTAACTTGGGTGAGACAGGCTGTGTCGGCTGGATGTTCGACCAGAGGGCAGTAGTAACCATCTCTCTAACACAGCCAGAAACCGGGCGAGGCCGCCGTGCCGAAATCATGAAAATCAGCGAAGATGCCTTGCTAGAAGCATGCCTGGAAGGGGGAGCCGACAGCTACGAAGTCATGAGCACCGACGAAGGCAAATTAGCTGAGGCGATCGCTGCCCCAGCCAACTTGGAAACCCTTAGCCAAACCCTGAAGGAACAAGGCTTTGTCATATTGCAGTCAGAATTACGGTGGATTCCCAACAACAGCGTTGTAATCACCGATGCCGATCAAGCGCGTAGCCTAATGAAGCTAATGGATGCACTGGATGACTTAGACGACGTGCAATCGGTGACTGCGAACTTTGACATGATGGATGAACTGATGGCTAGCGCGATCGCCTGATGTTCAGCATGGCCAGAACAGAGGGAGTTGCTGTTATTAGACTTGATTCCCCAACAGATCTAGTGTTAACAATCCCTAGCGTACTAACGTGGGGATTACAAATCCCAGGGCGATCGCACCGCCCCCCAGCAACAGTTCCCAAAATCGGTGATAGCTATCCACAGACCATTTGTTGGCACAATCCATCTGAACGAGGTCAACCCAGGGCATAATGCTACGCCGGAACCAACCCAACACCTTAACCTCCTGATTTATAAAGCTCTGAGCTTGGCTCATGCCAAACAGGAAATTGCCCAGCGGACCAAATCGCGAGGAATAGCGCAGGAAAATCATTCCAGTGGGGTCTTGCAGTTTCAGGTCAGAGCCGTATTGATAACCTGCATCTCCGCGGCCAATGACTGTCCCTTCCAGCCGTACTGGGCGTCCCCGCAATGGGCTAGCGTAGGGATCAGACATCAACGTCAGCACATCAGTGGCAGGCGCTTTACGAAAGTCAGGGTACATAAACACGGTTTTGAGCAACGTCCCTGCTCCAAAACATACCAGGGTCAAAAAGACGATCGGCTTCCAGCCAGCTCCTAATCCAACACCAAGAAGACTACCGAACACCAGACCGATCGCCAGTCCTAACCAATTTGCCCAATACACCAACACATCCCGCACAAAATGGCTATACAGACGTGCTTTGTTTAACGATTTGCCTTCCCGAACCACCTGCGCCATATTGAATTCCGTATCCAAGCCCAGTTGTTCCGCATAGGTTGTCAATGCTCGCACCCGCTTACCAGTCAATGGGTGAGTCGAATTGAGCTCAATCCACTTTGCCCAGGGATTAAACATATCCCACAAAAACACACGACCAATTTTGACTGGTTCAGAGGCGACTCTGTAGGCTGTTCCAGTGAATGCCGCAGACTTAGCATCACTGATACCCAATGCTCGGGTTCCTTGCAATACCTTGCTCGGCTCACCGGGATGGCGTTGCCCTTCTTCTAAAATCCCATAGGCAATTTTGACCAGCGCACGGGACAATGCATTGGGATTACCGGTGGTTTCTGCAGCAAAGTGATCAGCGTAGTACTCTCGTGTGCGCGACAGGTACAACAGCAGATACTCGCCAGCGACATAGAAAAAATAGCCCACGACTGAGGCTGTTTTGGCAGCATCTTTGATCTTTTGAGAAATATCATCATCTCCCAAGCTAGTGGCCAGCTCTCGTGTGTAGATGTAAACCAGATAGGTCAACTGCACTAGAGTTGCGGCCAGAGTCATCACAGCAAAATCCCAATGGACAATATGCCCTAGTTCATGGGCGTAAACTGTGGCAATTTCATCGTCATCCAGATATTTGAACAATCCGCGACTGACGACCAACCGAGCTGTGTTTGGCAAGGATCCGTAGGTAAAGGCGGTTGGATTGTCATCTTCGATGATGCCGAGGCGCGGTTCGGCAAGTTTATGTTTTTTGCACACATCCAGCAGAACTTTGGCGGCTTCGGGGCTATGGCGCTGAAGCTCGCTTAAGGTTGTCCAGCGTGTTCCGTAGAGCCAGTTCTGCATCAAGTCCATGAGCAGGGGGGATAGGAAGAAGACAAACCCGTTGAAGACGATCGCTAGGACAACGGAGATGAAGAAGCCAACGGTGGGGTTCTTGCTGCCGTGAATCAGCATCAGGCCAAAAAACAGCATTAGTAGCATGCCTGTCAGCAAGGACAGGGTCACACCTGAGGCCAGAGCAAGATTTGCTGCAACTCCTTTCATGGCAAGGCTGACGCCACGCTTAGCCGATCGCCCTGCTTTGGGCAACGATTTAGGAGAACTGGTGCTAGGGGGTGCAATCAAGGTATCTTCAGAGCTGTCATCGTCATGCTCGGCGCTCGCAGCCAAATCGGGCGCAAGGGTAGCCAGCATCCGCTGAGCCCAAATCTGCACATAGTCTTTGTCATGGTCAACTAGGCGCTGGCAGAGGGCGATTGCCGCCGCTGTTTGGTTACTACCGATGTAAGCTTTGACCAACCACATCTGGGCTTGGGCATAGTTTTTGTGATGAGGATTCGCTCCCTTGCAAAAAGACTCTAGCGCTGCGATCGCCTCGTCAAATCGTTGCGCTTTGAGGGCAGCATTGCCTGCGTTCAAACATTTTGCCAATTCCTCTTCCGGCGGGTAATTGGTAGGATCGGAATCCGCAACTATTGAGTCAGCCGTTGGCGTGTCCAAAGGTGTTGCCGTCAGCAGCGGCAGGGTACGTTCAGCCCAGCCCTTAATTTGGGGATGACCACTCATCGCCATCTGCTGGCACAGCGCGATCGCCTCAACCAACTGTTCATTTTCCTGATAAGCGCGTACCAAATACATCTGCGCCTGGAAATAATTTCTGGTCTTGGTAGATTCTTGTTGACAGTAAGCTTCGAGAGCTTTGACAGCGTCTGCAAACCGTTTTTCTTGCAAAGCCGCCAGGCCAGCCTGCAATGCCGCGGTAGATGACATGAGAAACCTCCTTCAGGAGAAGTTACAAAGTATGAGAAACTCCTACTTCTAGCTTTCCCCACTAATCTGCCCAGATGTCACCTAGCTTCAAGGCTACAGAGGCAGGCAAAAATGGACTCTTTACCATAATCGGTTGTGCTTCCTATCTAGACAGAAATCATTTCTGTTGTGCTTTTCAGGCTGGACATGGTGATCTGATTAACGCTTACCCAACTTCAGAAACCGTTAATCCAATCCCAAGTAGTTTCCGTAAGTTCAGTAGATTCTGCGACAAGCTTAAACGTTTGAACAGGACAACGAAATGCAAACCAACAAGGACAATAAAAAATCATGAACGTTAAGTTTCTAGCACCCTTGGCTCTTACGAGTTTGTTTTCTGTGGGCTTGGGCAATCATCTGAGTGCATCCACTCCCATCTCTGAATCCAGTAAGTCTCAAACAATAGCTCAAAGTGTGGTCGCGACTCGTCACCCCGCGGTATATACCGAGAACGGCGTAGCACTAGACGGGCAAGATGTAGTAGCTTACTTTGCGCAGAACGCCCTCGTAGAGGGTAAGCAAGAATATTCCCATACTTGGAAAGGTGTACGTTGGCTTTTCTCCAACGCAGCCCATCGTGATATGTTTGCCAAAAATCCTGAACAGTATGCCCCTCAGTACGGTGGCTACTGCGCTAAAGCAGCAGCGGGTGGTGTACTAGCGACTACTGTGCCTACTGCGTGGGAAGTTCGTGACGGTAAGCTGTACCTCAACTACAGTTCAGAGGCGCAGAAAGAATGGAGACAAGATACGGCTACTAAAATTGTGAAGGCTAATGCTAACTGGCCAAGAATTCTTAATAACGACACAATCAAGCGGTAAATTTCTGATTTCTCGACAGAGCAGCCACAGTAAAAAACTGTGGCTACTTCTTAAGATTATTATTGGATCGATGCTTGCTTGAGGCGATCGCCCTGCTCCAAAGCCTTCTAAGCGCGATCGCCAAAGGCCATCTGCAAAATAAAGGGCAAACCGCCTGCATGGTGATATTTGTCAGCCCAAGCACGGATAATGGCATCTAATTCTTCTATAGCCTGATCCACCTGTTCTGGCAGGATATCTAATTCCTCTAGGACACGCATACCATTGCCAATGCCACTGGCCCAATCATTCATCAAGCGAAAGTACCGCGCAGTATCTTCCACCATAATGTAGGTTCGCTCTTCTTGGTCAGCGGGCGAGTAGGAAGAGCGCGTCAAAGCATAGAACGGCATTCCCCAGGGAGAATCAATCCGGGTGACAGTACCAGAATAAAGTAAACGACGCTTGATATGCTCAGCCAGCGCCTCACTCAGAAGCATACGCCGGTCTTCTGGTATGTCCTCCTGGGAACGGGCATGTAGAAACTCAATCAAGTCTAGAAACTGAAAGGAATTGATGACTTGAGCATCGGGCAGTTCACCAGCAGGCAACTTCTGCTCAATCTGACGTTTCTCTTCCAGGGTGAGGCTGCCACCAAAAATGCGCGATCGCCCCGGCTGCCAGGGAAATTGATCCAACCAAACATAGGGAAACTGAATTAGATAGCGAGGTTCCTGTGACCCAAGCATCTTCAGTAACTTGCCTTCTGTTAGCGCTTCTCGAATTTCTTCAACAATGACCTTGACCCGCTTCGGCTCAATATGGTGCAGATGACCTGTCATGCGGAGATTTTGATCTTGCTCCAGATAGGTCATGTAAATAGCACACTTGGCTGCTGTTGCTGCTGCATCCAAAAAGGCACCATGGCGATGCCCACCGGTTCGCATGGCACTAAAGGCCAGGTATAGCATAATCTGATCCATTGCACTGGGACTAAGGCGTTTGATCAGATCGATGTCATTGGTCATACAAAAAAGCCTAACTTTAGCAGGATAGTAACTTCAAAGTCTGGTAGTAGGTCTGCACCATTAGCGCTATCCTACCCAGGAAGTAAGCCGAGATACACCTGATAAAGATTACATCGCGAAAGCTAATGTGATCACTGGAAAGCAGCCATTTGTCCATTATTACTCCGCCAAACACCGCAAGGTAGGTAGCGGATTAAGCAAGAATCTAGTCAAATCAGCTGAGTAGATTTCATCCGGATCTACATGATACCGCAACCTACTCTTATAGACTTGCTAAGTTCTGGCAGATCGGGGAATACCGTCAATTCTTCCACTACCACGATGGCTCAGGTACTCAACGCGTTGGGGGAAGTCTGGCGAATTCAGCAATGCCTTCAACAGCAATGAGTGCTGAACCAGAGCCTGCGTTGCTGGCAGATTGACAAGACCGATTAAACACGAACCAGTTAGTAGAGCAAAAATCAGCAAGCGCATAAAAGTGTCCGCATCAGAACATCTAACTCTTGATACGGAGGGTTATTGTCCTAATCAGGACAAAACGGTTGAAGAGTTAAATGGATTAACTCAAAGTAGAATCGCGGCAGGATTATCTGTCGGTGCAAATGTTCTGATGTCAGAGAACCAGTAACCTAAATTAATGCGATTGATGCCCTATTCAAGTACTAGGTCTGTTAGCCGAAAGCGGCCAATCTCAATAATTTCAGCTAGTGCACGTAAAATTTCGGAGTCTACTGAGTTATCTAAACATTGCTCTAGGGTTGTAATGATTGTGTCTTTGGTATGATTTCTTACTGCAATAATAAATGGGAAACCAAAACGTTCACGATAGCGTTGATTGAGTTGCAGAAGATAATGATAATCTTCTGCATTAAGCTGAGTCAGACCAGCACCTGTTTGCTCCTTTACTGATGCTTCTGCCATCGCAGCCCGCGTCCCCAGGTCGGGGTGTGCCTGGATTAACGCAAGTTGGTCTGCGCGGGGCATTGCTTGAACGAGCGCGGCCATTTTCTGATGTAAATCGGCCACTGAGGCGAAAGGACGCTGGTGCCAGACTTGCTCTGAAATAGTGGGTGTGCGTTCAAACACAAACCCGATCGTCGCAACAAAAGCGGTCTGATCCATCTGATTCAAATCAGTGAGCACACAAGACATACAGCGATTCACCAGTGCTAGACATCAATAGCTTGAACAATGCCGTTGCCAACGTCTTGAGAAGGTAAGGCCAAACGCTCTGCCCGCTGCACCAACTCTGCCCATAGTGCCCGTCCTTTGTTGCCTGTTGCTTCACACAGGAGAGCTGCAATCCCGGCAACGTGGGGTGTGGCCATGCTTGTACCGCTGATGCTTTTGTAGCGGGCAGGCATAGGCCAAGCGGAATAGATATTAACGCCAGGTGCTGCGATGTCAATCTTGCCACCCTGGGATACTAGCCCGCCATTAGAGAAAAAAGCTGTTTTCAGTTGAATATCCAGTGCTGCCACTGCCATGATTGAGGGGCAATTGGCCGGATGGCTCACGGGGCGCACTGTGTTGGGGCGTCGGCTGTCGTTACCAGCAGCAGCAATGATGAGACTGCTACGCCGTAGGGCTCTGCGTGCAACCTGGTCGTAAACCCTTGAGTAGGGTTGCTCGATCGTTACCGGTGCACCCAGAGACATAGAAATGACTTGGCAGCCGTTGGCGATCGCCCAATCAATTCCTGCCAGGATACCTCCATCTGAGCCACTGCCAGCATTGCTGAGCACCTTCCCAGCAAAGATTTCGGCATTGTAAGCAACCCCATAGCGTGGTGAGATGTCGGGAGAAACTGAGCCACAGGCGGTTCCAATGCAGTGGGTGCCGTGGCCATTGGCATCCTGTACATCCTCTCCTTCGATAAAGGATTTGCTAGTGATGACTCGTCCGGCGAAGTCTGGGTGGGTTAAGTCAAAGCCAGTATCCAACACGGCCACTCGAATTCCTTGGCCACTGTAGCCAAAAGTGTTGGCTCTAGTCAGTTGCAAGCCCCATGTCAGTCCAGGATCAATTTTGGGTTCAGCCTGCTCCAAAAAGCTAGCTGAGGGCTGTTCACTCAACAACTGATCGACTAAGCGATTCACGGCATCCCGGTATCCTTTTAAGTAGTCTGCCGAAACGTTGAGGGAGGAGGTTGGAAATCCCGTGGGTATGGGTTGGATTCGAGCAAAATCGGGCTCAGTTTCAGCAAGCGCGTAAACTACCCGCTCGGGTTCAACTGTCATGACCGCCTGGGTCGTGGTGGTCACAGCACTGAGCGATTGAGCTTGGTCAGGATTGAGTGACACTACAGCCACCCCCAAATCATCCAGCACGTAGGCATCCTCGCTAGCTAAGAGTGACGCCGTCACGGCATGGTCAGCAAAGTCTGTGGCGCGGGCAAAATCTCTTACTCCCGTTGAATTAGCGATCGCTTGGACTCCAGTACTGACCTCATCTTCATGGAGCAAAACAAGATACTTGCCGGTGGTTTCAGGCTGGGCTGGCGGTGACGGAAAGCTATTCATAGAACCAGGGTTTCTCCATGGAATGGGGGCAATGTGGGGTTAAAACCCAACTAGAGTCTACGACCCTTGTTGCTAAAATTCCGTTTCCTAAACTTGATTTCTTTATCAATTGCAATGTTTACCTGTGGGGTTATCTTTCATCCGAAGACCCGTAATGTCCGTAAATTGATTAGATTGAGTTTAGAGGCATCCAGGTTTTCTGGTAGAGCAGTCATTATGATCAACCGACGCACCCTCTTAGTGGCGATCGCAGCGATCGCGCCTGTTTCATTGCTATCTCGTAATCCTCGCCCAACTTCGGAGACTATGGCTACTACTAACAACAGCAATTTCAAAGTCGTCAAAACTGATGATGAATGGCGTAAAGCCCTTACCCCTGAGCAGTTTCGCGTTTTGCGGCAGCATGGCACTGAGCGGGCTGGTACTAGCCCTTTGGATAAGGTCTATGATGCGGGTACCTATGTCTGCGCAGGGTGTGGCACGCCTTTGTTCAAGTCCGACACCAAGTTTAACAGCGGTACAGGCTGGCCTAGCTTTTTTGCCCCGATCGAAGAGGCGGTTGAGACTTCGGTTGATCGCACCTTGTTCATGACTCGCGTTGAAGTTCACTGTGCCACCTGCGGCGGGCACCTTGGCCATGTATTCAATGATGGCCCTGCCCCCACAGGCCAGCGCTACTGCATGAATGGCGTGGCACTCGATTTTGAGCCTGCTTAAAGCTGAGGATTACAGATTCCCAAATCCTTTCTTCTTCTTCTCCTTCTTTTTCTTGGATGAGCCACTGCCTGCACTGGGGTAACCGCGCCAACCGGGCTGTGGACGTCCAGCTCCGGCCATTCCTGGCATGCCCATACCACCAGGCATACCGGGCATACCGGGCATGCCAGGAAAGTTTCCTTGCCCTATCTGCTGCATCATCGATCGCATCTGTTGGAACTTGCTGATCAGTTCGCTGACGTCAGTATCGCTATGACCAGAACCGCGGGCAATACGGCGACGGCGACTAGGCGACTTTGCCAGCAAATCGGGGTCTTTGCGCTCTTCTGGGGTCATGGAATTAATCATGGCTTCGGCTTTTTTCAGTTCCTGTTCACCTTTTTCCAGTTGGTCGGAACTGACTTTGTTCATGCCGGGGATCAGCTTCATGATCCCACCCAGGGATCCCATCGTTTTCAACAAGCGTGTTTGCTTCAGGAAGTCGGTAAAGTCAAATTTAGCGGAGAGGATTTTCTCCTGCATTTTCTCGGCTTCGGCCAGATCCACCTCTTCACGGGCTTTTTCTACCAGGGTGAGCACATCGCCCATGCCTAGAATACGGGAGGCCATGCGATCGGGGTAAAAGGGTTGCAGAGCTTCTACCTTTTCACCCACCCCAATAAACTTGATTGGCTGTCCGGAGATTTGCCGAACCGAGAGTGCCGCTCCACCGCGAGTGTCACCATCCATCTTGGTGAGAATGGCTCCAGTAATGCCAATTTCATCGTGGAAGGTACGGGTTAGATTAGCCGCCTCCTGACCGGTCATAGCATCCACAACCAGCAGCACTTCATGAGGTTGCACAGCGGCTTTGATCTGTGCCAATTCTGCCATCATGTTGGCATCAATTTGCAAACGCCCTGCCGTGTCAATGATGACGGTGTTAATGCCATCAGCTTTGGCTTTTTCTACGCCTTGACGGGCAATGTCTACAGGGTTAGCATCCTTGCCCAGGCTAAATACAGACACGTCAATTTGCTTACCCAGAGTAATCAACTGGTCGATCGCCGCAGGTCGGTAAACGTCAGCAGCTACCAGCAAAGTTGATCGTTCTTGCTTCCGCAAATGCAGTGCCAACTTAGCAGTAGCAGTAGTTTTACCCGTTCCCTGTAAACCAGCCATCAGGACGATCGTGGGGGCTGTGTCTGCCTCGGCTAGGGGTACGTTGGACTCCCCCATAATGTTAAGCAGTTCGTTGTAAACGATTTCAATAAACTGCTGATCGGGACGTACCCCGGCAATGACCTCAGCGCCTTGAGCCTTTTTCTCGACCTCGCTAACAAACTCCTTCACCACCTGTAGGTTGACATCGGCTTCCAGCAAAGCACGACGCACTTCTCGCACGGCATCCTTGATGTTGGACTCAGTAATTTTGTCTTGCCCACGTAGGGTCTTCCAGGCAGATTCTAGGCGATCGGAAAGCGCTTCAAACATGGTCGGTCTAAGGGGTCGCAACGATAGAACAAGTTTGATGGTACTTGGTACCACCAATGCAATTCTAGCGGTCAGCCGTCAGCAGTTTGCAGCAGGCAGTACGGTTTCCCAAATAGAGACAGAGCCTATTGAGAATATAGAGAAGGATTTTGCGTCCCCGTCTGTGATTCCATGTCTGCACAAGCTAAGACAATCGCCCCGATGTAGAAACTATGCTCCAACCCCAAATATAGCTACCTCACTATAGTTGTCAAACAGAAAAATCAGCAGGAAAAGCCCAAGCACCGAGGGCATCAATGCCGCCCTAAAATGCTGTTAGTTGCTAGTTTGCGATCCCTGCGGGACTTAGATTCTCTTGCTTGCCGGTATTCTGGCAACTGTGTTTATCAAGCCTCAAGGAGTAGATTCAAGCAGTCTCAGCAAGTCGAATCAAGGTGAACCGCCCTGAAGCAGGGTGAACTTATACTTATAATGAGGTTGCTATGCTTACCATTTCATGTTGAGGGTTGCTGTGCCATGAATACAGCCCAGTTGGAGGTTTGGTTCACACGCGAACAACGCCAGCAGCTTGTGGATCAGCTGACCAAACGGGTTGGTCTAACGCGGATTAGGGCTGAATGTTTTGTGCGTTTGTGGATTTACTTATTAGTGAAGCAGCAGCAAGCGCGATCGCCCCAAATTAAACCACCATTGACAATGCTGACTTTGCCCAAAGGTGCAACAGTTTGCACCCTACGGGAAGCTGCGCAGGTGTTCTACAGCGACCAAGAGCAAGGCAGCGATCGCGCCGCAGGCATGATGCTGACCAAACTGGCTAATCTTGGCTTGATCAAGAAAATCTTTGACGGCAATACCACTAGTATTGAAATCCAGCCCATTCCTGAAGTATTGGGAGACGACATCCCAGAAGCCTATGTAGAGCTGACGTTAGATAATTTTGACCCTCGCTGCGACGCGATTCCAGTCGCCAACTTGTTAACTGTGAATTATAACTGGATGAACCGTAACATCGAGGCCATGCCCCACCGTGTCGTTGGCATTCTGCGGCAGTGGGCTAGCCGCTACGCTAGGGGAATGCGGGTGTTGCGCCGTCAAGACAATTTGAATCCGGTTGGGTTCTACATGCTTTACCCAACAGCGGCTGAATCAGAAGCACGATTCTTTAATGCACCCAGTAAAGGACTGCACCTAAGCACGATGGCAGACGTTGATCCATTTGTGAGTGCAGTGCCCGGAGATTCCACTTGTACCACAGTGTTCATCCGGAGTTGGATGATTGACCCTGCTTTTCTCGATCGCTATCGCCTGCTGTTTCTGCAAGACACACAGCAAACCCTACACGCCATGCGGCACGATTTCCCTAACCTGTGTGATCTGCACACATTGATCATCCATCCCAGCTACGAGAAACTGGCATCAGCGCTGGGTTTCCAAAAAACTAACC
>Ga0224722_1001632_pt1 | contig 12367 bp, 3 predicted proteins | sample Balambano_FR1_Me_FD_161646 | JGI IMG/M metagenome (GOLD analysis project Ga0224722, IMG submission 161646) | Freshwater sediment microbial communities from Lake Towuti, South Sulawesi, Indonesia - Balambano_FR1_MetaG | ecosystem: Environmental > Aquatic > Freshwater > Lake > Sediment | place...
CCCGATGCGCACCCGAACCGAGGTCTCGCTGTTGGCATACGTGTTGCCGGTGTAGCCTGCGATGTTGTCCCCCGCCGTGCCTACGTTCTTGAGCGCGTTGGAGTGAATCTCCAGGTCGCCGCTGCGCTCGGCCCAGCTGCTGCCCAGACTTGTGGAATTGGCGCGGTTGAAGTCGTCGCTAAACCCGCCGCTAGGGGTCGGGGTCGGCGTTGGGGTATTGGTGGGTGTGGGCGTCGCCGTCGGCCCGCCTCCCCCACCCAGCGTCTGGACGTTGAAGTTGTCGAAGCCGTGCTGCCCAGCCGAGGCCGGGTCGAACGACCAGACACCGGCGTCGCCGCTGGCATACGTGCCGTCCGTGGCCGTAATGCGCGTCACCCCGCCCACATCTACGCTCAAGGCGTTGCCATCCGCGCGCAGTGCCAGGCTGACCCACTGCCCGGCGCTGTAGCCGCTGATCTGGTAGCTGCCCAGCACGGCCCAGTCGCCCGCGCGCAACAGTTGCACCAAGCCGCTGCCGTTCAGCTCGGCCGTGTAGCCCTGACCCGGCACGCCGCCCGAATAGCCGCCCAAGCGCGCGCCCAGCGAGACCGTGCCGCTGCCGCCAGTCATCTGTAGTTGAGACGACACCACGGCATTGCCAAACGGGCCGGCCGTGCAGGTGGCGATGTTGTCGCCGCCCCCGCCGGCGCGTTGCGCAGCGTGTTGGCCGAGATGGCCAGGTCACCGGCGCGCTCATTCCAAGCCGAACCGAGGTTGGTGGAATCGGCGCGGTTGAAGTCGTCGGTGCACGCGCCGCCGCCACCACCCGGAGTGGGTGTCGCAGTGGGTGTGGGCGTATTCGTCGGCCCAGGCGCGGGTGTGTTGGTCGGCGTAGCCGTCGGCGTTGATGTCGGTGTCGCCGTTGGCGGGGCCGGTGTATTCGTAGGAGCATTGGTCGGCGTGGCCGTCGGGGCGACCTCGAATGTCGCGCCCACCGCGTCGCTGTATTGCACGCAGTTCTCGAACTGACCCCAACCCGTGCCCACGCCGCCGTGAATCCACACGCTGTAACGGTGGGCCGGGTTGAACGCGTAGAAGCTGATGGACGCACCGCCGTAGAAGTCATACGCCACGTCGCCGCTGGTCGGTGTGCCGCCGGGCGGCGTCGCCCCGCCATAGAACTGCGTCCCGCCTGGCGGGCTGTAGGATGCGTTGGCCGTCAGGTCATCAATCCGCACGAAGTAGGGCGAGGTGCCGCCGCTCCACGATAGCGTGTTCGTGGCCCGGTTGAGCTGGATGCTACCGGCGTTGATCGGCTGCGGGACAGCGCACGGGTAGAACACCTCGTAGTGCTCACCCACATAGATCGTTCTCCCGGCTGGGTCGGACTTCTTCACCCGCTTGCCGTTGGCGTCGTAGGTGTAGCTGGTCACGTTGACCGTGTTAGGCACGACCACGCTGGTCAGCCGGTTCTCGGCGTCCCAGGACTGGTTGTAGGTCACGCCGTTTTCGACGCGCGTCGTCATGTTGCCGCTGGCGTCGTAGCCGAAGCTGCCGGTGGCAATGCCGTTGACGCTGGTGTTCGTCACCGCGTGCGGCCGGGCGGCGTTGTAGGCCGGGTAGTTGAGCGCCATGTCGGCCTTGCCCATCAGGTTGCCACTGACGTTGTAACTGTAGCTCTCATTCACCCCGGCGATGGTGGCCGAGGTCAGCCGATCCAGGTCGTCGTAAGCGTAATAGTTGTCCTCGCCCGCGCTGGGGAAGTAGATGTGGTTGACGTTGCCGACGGCGTCGTAGCCGTGTTGCAGATCCAACAGCGTGCCCCCGGCCCGGCTGGTCAGGATGCGCCACAGCCGGCCGTAGTTGGTGTTGCCCCACCCGCCCGGCGTGTCCAGGCCATAGTAGCCATAGGTGGTCGAGGCGGTGTTGCCAAAACTCAGCCACGTCGGCTGGCCCAGCGCGTTGTAGCTCGCGCCGCCGACGTAGGTGGATGCGCCGGTCAGCGTCTGCGGCTCACCGGCATTGTTATAAGTTGTCGTCACCGCTTCGCCGGAGGTGTCATTCGACCCACCCGGATACGTCGTGGTCACGACCCGGTCGGCCGAGTCGTAGCTATAGGCCGTGCGGAACATGCCGATGCCCTCGACCGACTGCCGCTCTATGGTCACCCGCCCGCGGGCATCGTAATACCAGCGTGTATACCAGTTTGTGCCTGCGCTGTTGACGATCACCTGGCTGTAGGTGCGCCGACCAGTGGAATACGAGATGCCGGCTTCGTCGTAGTGGTCATAGCCGACCCAGATGCCGTTGGCGTATTTGTAGCGCAGTCGGTCCAGTGCGTCGTGGCTGAACGACTGCGTTTGCGGGCGCGCGTCGCTCTGGTGAATCAAGTTGCCATTCGCGTCATACATGTACGACCAACTACCCATGTCCGGGTCGCTCATGGCCGTCTTGCGCAGCAAGTTGTCATAGGTCATCGTCGTAACGCTGCCATCCGGGCCGGTCACCTGAGTGAGTTGATCCAGCCAGCCGTAAACATAGCGCGATTCGCCATAGACCGGGCGCGGGTGGGTTGTGCCGGTGAACTCACGGGCGCGGATGAGCCGGCCGAGGCCGTCGGTGACGTGCTGCTTGGCGTGGCCGTTGGCGTCCACTGTGCTCACGACCGCACCATACGCCGGTGCGTAGCCATGTGCGGTGGAGGTGTCTGCCCCGTAGGCGTAGGTAGTGGTCGTGCCGTCTGGGCCGGTCACGCTCGTCACGCGGCCCAGCATGTCATATTGCTGTAGGCTGCTGGGCCGGCTGTTCCAACCCGTCGGCCATGCCACGCCATACGAGAACGCTTCTGCCGCAGGGACATAGGTGCGCTCGGTGCGGCCCAGCGCATCGTAGGTGGTGTTGGTGACGCGCTGCCACTGGCCGTCCACAGTCTCGCTGCGCACCTGGGCCACGCGGCCCAGGCCATCGTAAAATGTAAACGTGGGATGAGCGCAATTGCCGCAGCCTGTGGCTTCGCGCTGCCACGTTTCGATCTTGAACGGCGCTGCGACGGACGCCAGACCGCCGTCGCCGTAGACGTAACTCTGCGTTGGAATGCTGTCGCTGTCGCCGGGCTGAACGACGCTCGTCACCCGCCCCCACGCGTCATACCATACTCGGTCAACTTGCGCGCCGTTGGGTTCGATGGTGTAGTGATAGCCGCCCCAGGGCTGACTGTTTGGCGCCCCAACCGCGCCGCAGCCGTTGGCGATGCCGAAGTAGCAGTAATGCGTGGTTTGGTTGAGCACGTTCGTCACCGAGCTGACTTGCAGCGTCTCCGGGACGTAGGTGTAGGTTGTGGCGTAACCGCGCGCGTTCGTCACCGTCGTCGGCATGCCGGCGCTGTTATAGGCATAGGTCTCGCTGACCCATGGGCCGCCGGCCCCGCCCCCGCCGCGATCAATGCGCGTCACCAGCCCCTTGCCGTTCGGGGCCGATCCGTTGCCGGTGTGGTTGTTGTCGTAGTAATAGAACGTTTGGGTGCGCAGAAGCGCATTCACCGCGTTGGGCGTGATGGTGTCGAAGCGGTTCTCCCAGCGAATTTTGGCGACGATCCAGTTGGTCCAATCGTGGCCATAGGCGTAGTGGGTGCTCTTTTCGTCGCCGCTCAACGTCGTGAAGCCATGTTCATATTTGGCCGTCACACTGCCCAGGGTGTCATACTCATACTGAGTGCGGCGCGTGCCGTGTGGCGGGTTGGCCGAGTTGACGTCGCTGTATAAAAACTCCCATTCGTTCAAACGCACCGATGACCACACGCCCGCAGGCTGTCCGATGACAGCGCTCGAACGAGCGTACCACTCAATTTGGCTCGAACTCAACACCGTCTGACCTGAGGCGTCGTAGTTGCGCGTCTCATAAATCTGTCCGTTATATTCCTTGGCGTGGTGCTGTTGAAAGACCGTCACACTCTGCCATGGCCCGTTTGCCGAGGCGCCGACTTGCTTGGTGACCACCTGATACCCGACGATGCCACCGCGGTTATCCGGAAAGAGGTCGTCGCGTCCGAAGTAACACGCCTGACCGACGTTATTGAAACATGCAGTGGTGGCGTTAAAGTCATATCGCTCATGACGCGTGGGCCCCACCCCGGCCAAGACGCGCCGGTTGGACACAGTATTGTGCCCACTCCCGGTGGTGCGCCAGGTATAGTCGAATTCCACCCGGCCGCCGTAACCATTGTTGACGGCCGAGAGCATCCGGTAGCGATTCTGCGAAAAGTCGGTGCCGCTGACGTATTCGAATGTCGTGTCCGGTAACTGCACAAAGCTAATCCCGTCAAATCCGTTCTCGCGGATGCGTTGCAGCCGCCAACTGTTCAATTGGCCGGAATAGGCGGTGGTGTAGGTGCGCACCGCCGTGCTGTAGTTAGCCCGAATCTGCACCGTGGACAGGCGCGCCTTAACGTTGTCCAACTGGTTGTAATTCAGGTTGATCCGATACCGCTGGCTGGAGGATTGGCTGTTGCCATAGTAAATCTCGACCGGCCGCGTTCTGGTGTCCCAGTTCGCGCCCAGCGATGTGCATTGCTGGCCATCGCGAAACCCGTCTTCCCCGCTACGTGGTTCCTTATAGTACGCATACTCGGCCGACCACGTGCCGGCTGCGGGGTTGTCGCGCAGCGGCGACGCTACGCGGCGCAAATACCAGGATTGATAGCGAATCTGATTGGCGCCCAGGTCGTTGCGGATGTGCACGTGCGTGGTGCTGGAGGCGTCGGTGCCAAACACGTAGCGCACACCGTCCGCCGTCCACACCTGCCAGTAATGTTGCACAGGCGTGACGTTGCCTGTGGTCAGCCCGCACTGGTTTGTCCCGGTTCGGGCTAAGCCGCCGACCTCAGTCCAGGCAGGCACGTTGATGCCGTAGCAATTTATGCCGACCGAGCAACGAACGGCCCGGACGGGTGCGTAGCTCTCCGGCACATACTCGTCAATCCCCGCGGCGGGCGTGGACTTGTAAACAAGGTTGTAATCCTGTCCACCCAGGCTCAAGCGGTAGTACTGATCGGTCAACCCCTCCCAGTAGCGGTTGAACAGGTTATTGCTGGTGTAGTCGCGCCGTTCCAGCTTGACGCCGCGTTGAATCTTCGGAATGCCGCTGAGGCTCCAACCGGCGCCCATCGCTGTTTCGTCCTCGGAGAGGGCATCGGCGCCTGCGCTCGAATAGTTGATGGACAAGGAGGGCTGTCCACCCCCGGGCAACTCCGGCAGTTGAATCGGATAGGCAAAGGTAGATGCGCCGCGATACAGGCTCACCTCGCCGAGGTTGGCCGATAGCTTCCAAGACTGCGGCCTGCCAAACGGTTTCGTGTCGGTAACCGAATAGCCCGAAAAGTGCTTCAGAACTGCCACAAGCGTTTGCGTGGCAGGGTCCCAGCGACTTGCCACTGGTTCAAAGTCCACACGTTTGACCGTCGTGCTGCGCAAACGGCCGGTAGCGTCTTCTTGTTCCAGGGCCGTGTTGCTGACGCGATGGTACGCCAGTGCGAACTCGCGGCCATCGGTCTCGAATTCGGGTGATAGCAATCCCGCAAGATCAATCGTCACCGTCACCGGCGCAGCGAACGCCGTGTCCGGTTGCATCTCGAATGTGAGTGGTGATGCGTTCTCGGCAGTTTTCGCAGTCGTCAAGCTTTTCTGCTCATCTACGCTGGCTGTGAAGAGCGACGCTGTGAATCGGCGCGTCTCTGACAAGGCACCGGATGCGAATTCAATCTTGACTCTGCCACCTGCCAACTCGAAGCGCCCGCCTTTGTCGTCTACCTGAATATCACTGGCGGCGTCGGCCAAGCGAATTCGAATCGGTTGGCCGAGCGTGTACTGGCGGCGGTCAGCAGCATCATTCGCTGCGCGCAAACCGATCTCCACATCGCCGCCCCTCGCGTCTGGCAATACAGCCAGCGTGAATGGGATTTCGGCGATGCCGGCAGCGTCTATGGCGAGGTCGCGCCAGATGACTTGCCCGGTATTGGCGTCGAATGCCGCGCCTTTCACCTCGCTGCCTAAAACGAGATTGGCCGGCAGATTGAGGCCAATGGCGAGGCCGGTTTGCTCGCCCCGCGCGCTGAGGCGGAGAGTGAATTGCATTTGCTCGCCCGGCGCAGCTCTTGTGTCGTCACCGTATAGCCCTACTAATATTTCGCCATCTGTGAGTTTGGAAGTCGGCGTGAGCACATTGGCCGCCGGAACCAGATCTTGAGGATCGCCGCCGATGCGCTCAGTGACGCCGCCGATCAACTTGGGGTCAATAATTGCGTTAGGGTCGGACGGCGATATCGAATCCTTTTCGGAATACGTTTCGAACGGTGCGTCGCGCCGGATGAATCTTGCTTGCTCGCGCTCGGCAGCATCCGTCGGTGGCGCCGGGGGCTGCGGTGTGTCTTCAGTGACCGTAACTGTAGGAGTGACTGGCGCAGGATCAGCCAAGGGTGGCGGCACTGTGAGTTGCGGTTGGCCAGCTTGTGCATTGTTAAGTGCGGCCGCTTGCCAGTAGTTGACGTGCGAGATTCCAATTCCGGTCGCAATTGTGGCAATAATGAGAATAACGTGCAGTGAAATCTTAATGTGACTCTTTGGCATTATAAAAACCTAAAACATTGAATTGATCGCAAATTATAGCATTGACACATTCCTCAGCATGTAAACGCAATGAGCTTTAGCAATGAGACGACTTAGTAACCCCCATAGGCAATGGCTAGGAACTCGCATGCCTGATCGTAAGACTACCGGCTAGTAACTCGCCCCGACCTGCTACGGCCGTAGCGCCAGCGCAACCGGCAACTTGCCCGGCGCGATGGCGCGCCCACACAGCACATCGGCGATGGCCTGCAACGACACTGGCACGTAGCCGTAGGCAGTGAGATACGTTGGCGCGTTGGGGAAGCTGAGCAAGTCGTATGGGCTTTGCAGCGCCACCACGATCACCGGCACCCCCTGCGCCTGCAACGCCTCGATCACCAGCGCTTGGCCGGGGAAGTTGTTGGCGTTCCACGATGCGACGATGACGACATCGTATTTGGCGGCGCGTTTGGCCAGCGCCGTCGCGTCGCGCGCGGGCGGGTCCAGGCGCATGCGTGCGACGGCCACGTTCTCGCGGCCATGACACGCCTGCAATGGCGCCGCCAGGTTGGCCGCGCCTGATGGCAGGGCAAGCAACACCTTCGCCTCGGCCCGCAAGGGTACCTGCTTGCCCGCATCGCGCACCAACGTCACGCTGGCCTGGGCGATGCGCTGCGCCAGAGCGCGATGTGCCTCGCTGCCCAGCACCTGCGCCGCCTGCTCCGCATCGGCCGGTTGCTGGTCGAGCACGCCGTAGCGCGCTTTGGCCGTCAGGATGCGGCGCACGGATTCGTCCAGCCGTCGCTTCAAGGCAGGGTCGGCGTTGACGGCGTCAAGCACGGCCTGATAGGTGGTGCGCCGGTCGAGCCGGGTGTAGCCCGCATCCGCGCCGATGGCCAGCACGTCCACGCCTGCCCTGAACGCGGCCACCGTGACGTCGTTCAGGCTGGCGTTGCCGGTCAGCGCGCGCATCAGCAGCGAGTCGCTCACGATCAGGCCCTGATAGCCCAGCTTGCGCCGGAGCAGGTCTTGCAAAATGCGCGGCGAGAGCGTGGCCGGCGTAGAGGAATCCAGGCCGGGATAGACGACGTGCGCCGTCATGATGGCGTCCGCGCCGGCGCGCACGGCGCGCTCAAACGGCGCCAGGTCAATCGTCAGTGTGCCGGTCGTGGTGCGGTTGGCCAGCGGCAGATCGTCGTGCGAGTCGCGAAAGGTGTAGCCGTGGCCGGGAAAGTGCTTGGCGGTTGCCAGCACGCCCTGGGCCTCGTATTCCTGGATCATGGCCGCACCCAGGCGCGCCACGCGCTCCGGCTCGGAACTGAACGAGCGCGTGCCGATGACCGGGTTGGCCGGCTGATCGTTCACGTCCAGAACGGGGGCCAGATTCATGTTGATGCCGAGGGCCTTCATCTCGGTCGCAGTTACGCGGGCCATGCCGCGCGCCAGTTCCACCGAATCGGTCGCGCCCAGCGCCATCTGCGAGGGGAACCACACGGCTGCGTTGGGCAAGCGCGACACGGTGCCGCCCTCTTCATCGGCCGCGACAAACAGCGGGATGCGCGCGCCGTTCTCATTGCCGACGGCTGCTGCCTGCGCGTCGTTGATCAGCTTGACCGTTTGTTTGGGGTTGAGGATGTTGCCGGCGCTGTCGAACAGCACGATGCCGCCGATGTGATACTGCTCGATCATGCGCTTGAGCGAGCGCGACAGGCGCGGGCCAGAAAACGCAACCAGAAAGAGCTGACCGACTTTTTGCTCGGTCGTCATCACGCGCATCAGCGCGTCCACGCGCCGGGTGATTGGGTCCGAGGACTGGGCGTTGGCTGGCGAGGGAGGCATGATCGCCGACAGGCAAATCGTTAGCGCCAGCGTCAGCTTCAGCACGGCGGCGATGCATTTTGAGATGAGCATCGTTGTGCTGCCGATTGTAGCCATGACCCGCCGGCCCGGCATCCAGCGGGTGCATTTTCTAAAGGGGGATGCGCCGTGCGATTGGAAATCGCGGCTATGGGGCTTTCAGCCAAGCGTCGGCCTGCGCCGACGCAGGTATTGTCCGCGTAGGCGGACAATCAGCCGAAGGCTCTACAGGCGCGGTTTTCAACCGCTTGCCCCTTTCGGCGAATGCACCCCATCCAGCGATGCGCAGCCACGACGCAAGCACGCTGAGAAATTGGCACTAAACTAATCGCATCAAGAGCGTCGAGGGGGAACTCGTCCGCTCGTTCTGGCCGCGCGCAAAGATGAGGGCTTTGCCACGGTTTCACCACAACAACGCAAGGAGACTCATGTTCGTATCACATCGCGCCACGCTCGGACGGACGGCTATATCTATCGCATTTGTCGCCACGCTTGTCGTGACGCCAGCATCGCACACGAATGCGGCTGCGCCAGCGATGCCTCAACTCAAAGATGAAGCGCTGGTCGTCGAAGACAGCGGTTTTGGCCAGGACAAAAAGAGACTCAGCTTCGGGTTTGTTGTCCGCAACCCGAATGACGATCAGGCCGTCACCCGAACCGAATATCAGGTCGCGTTCTACGACGCGGATGACACCATCGTGGAAACAGAAACTGGCTATGTTGACATCGCCCTGCCCGGCCAGACTGTGGGTGTGGCAGGCAACACATACCTCGACGACGGCGTCGAAGTGAAACGCATTGAGGTGCAACTGAGCGAGGGCGATTTTGAGGATCTTGATCCGGTTGCCTCATTCGAGGCTGATCCCGCCACTTATTGGCCGGGAGACTTCACCGACAAAGTAACCACCGTAGTGAAAAGCCCGTACAGCAAGCTAGTTGAAGATGTCCGCGTCTCGGCCATTGCCTACGACGATGCAGGCAAAATCATTGGTGGTGGCTATACGTTTCTTGGGTTTGTGCCTGCTGAAGGCGAAGCCGCAGTCAGCGTCAGCGTGACGGCACTGGATACCCCCAGCAAAGTGGATGTGTATGCCGTGTTGTCGGCGCTATCGCTGATGTATATGGACAAGGCTGAAGGCGACAACAAACCCATCGAACTGCTCGCCCAGGGGAACAGCACCAAGGGCAACAAGATCGGTTACGCCTTCAGCGTGAGCAACCCGAACACAGACAAGGCGATTGAGAACTCGCGTTATCAAGTCGCTGCCTACGACGAAGATGGGCGTGTGCTGGAGGCAGGCTCCGGTTACATCGGGCTGATGTTGCCGGGTGAAAAGCTGTCCGTGGCCGACACAATATACCTGCCCGATGACATAGCCATCAAGTCGCTCGTCGTGCAAGTCAAAACGGGCACGGCTGAAAACTCAAAAGCCGCTTCGCCGTTGAGCGCCTCCAAAGTCACGTTCAAGGATGATCGCTACAGCCCCAAGGTGACGGGCGTCATCAAGAGCACGCACAAGAAGAAGCTTGAGAATCTACCGGTTTACGCGGTGGCATACGACGCCAAAGGCAACTTGATCGGCGGGGGTTACACCTATCTCAACTTCGTGCCGGCCAACGGGCAAGCCCCGATCGAGGTGTATGTGACAGTGGCGGCCAAGCCAGCCAAGGTCGAGTTGTTCGCGGCTTTGTCATCGCTCGATCAGTTGAAGTAGAAACGAAAAACAAAACGTGCCACGCGCTTTGAAACGCGTGGCACGCCAGTCACAATGACGGCCAGCCGGTGATTACATCTCCGGCGCTTCCAGGCCGGGCAGGCCCAGGCCGCCCAGCTTCGGCATCTGCCGCCGGTCCTCTTCCTTGCCGAAGTGGACGATCTCGCCCGCCTCGTTGATCGCCTCGACCGCCAGGCCGAGCGATTGCAATTCCTTGACCAGCACCTTGAACGACGCCGGGATGCCCGGTTCCTCGATCGGCTCGCCCTTGACGATGGCCTCGTAGGTCTTGACGCGGCCTTGCACGTCGTCGGACTTCACCGTCAGCATCTCCTGCAACGTGTGCGACGCGCCGTAGGCTTCCAGCGCCCACACTTCCATCTCGCCGAAGCGCTGGCCACCGAACTGGGCCTTGCCACCCAATGGCTGCTGCGTCACCAGCGAGTATGGGCCGGTGGAGCGGGCGTGCACCTTGTCCTCGACCAGGTGGGCCAACTTGAGCATGTGCAAGTAGCCAACCGTGACCGGGTTATCGAATGCGTCGCCGGTCTTGCCGTCAATCAGTTTCATCTTGCCAAGCGTCGGCAGCGGGTCGCCCGTTTCCATGCTGATCTCGGCCGCGCGCTCGCGCAGCTTTTCGATGCCCATGTTGCCAGCCTTGTGGCCCTTGGCTTCCATCCACAGGCGCAGGCACGCGCTCACCGCCTGTGCGTCTGCGGCCTCGCGCGAGGCGTGGCTGCGAGCATCGTCCTCATACACCAGCACGTCGGTCGGCTCGTAGCCCTTGTCGCGCAGCCATTCGCTCAGGACGATGCGCCGGGCGTAGGCCTCATCCAGCGAGGCGCGCTCCAGGTCATAGTCGCTCTTGGCCAGCCACTCCGACAGATACGCCATGCGGGCGTCGTGGTCGTCGCGCATCTCCTCGGTGTCCACCTCATTCTCGCGCAGTGCTTCCCAGGCGCGCTCGGTAATGTCGCGGTAGGCGCGGTCAATCATCCAGGCGCGGCACAGCTCGGCCTCGATCTCGCTCTCGCTGGCCCCATCGAACACAGGCGAGATGGCGCGGAAGCCGAGGCGATCCGACGCCCAACCCAGATGCGTCTCCAGGATTTGACCGATGTTCATGCGGCCCGGCACGCCGAGCGGATTAAGGATGATGTCCACGGGCGTGCCGTCTTCCAGATACGGCATGTCCTCGATCGGCACCACGCGGCTGACCACGCCCTTGTTGCCGTGGCGGCCAGCCATCTTGTCACCCTGAGTGAGCTTGCGGCGCTGGGCCACGCTCACGCGCACCTGCTGGTTTACGCCCGCTGGCAGATCGCGGTGATCGTCGCGGTTAAACACCTTGACCTCCACCACCTTGCCGTGCTCGCCGTTAGGCAGACGCAGCGACGTATCCTTGACCTCGCGGCTCTTCTCGCCGAAGATCGCGCGCAGCAGCTTCTCCTCCGGCGATAGTTCCTTCTCGCCTTTGGGTGTGATCTTGCCGACCAGGATGTCGTTCTGGTTCACCTCCGCGCCGATGCGGATGATGCCGTTCTCGTCCAGGTCCTTTAGCGTTTCCTCGCCCACGTTCGGGATGTCGCGGGTGATCTCCTCCGGCCCCAGCTTGGTCTCGCGCGAGTCAATGTCGAACCGCTCGATGTGGATCGAGCTGAACATGTCCTCGCGCACCAGGCGCTCGCTCACCAGGATGGCGTCTTCGTAGTTGCCACCCTCCCAGCTCAGGAACGCCACCAGGATGTTCTGGCCGAGCGCCAACTCACCGTAGTGCGTGCTGGACGAGTCGGCGATGACCTGACCCTTCCTGATGCGTTGACCCTTCACCACGACCGGGTGCTGGTCAATGCAGGTGCTCTGGTTGCTGCGGCCATACTTGCGCAGCATGTAGCTGCGCTTGCCCTTGCCGCTCTGCACCACGATCTGGCGGCCGGTCACGCTGATGACCTCGCCGTCCTCGATGGCCGCGACGACCTGGCCGCTGTCCATGGCCGCCTGCTCTTCCATGCCAGTGCCCACGATTGGGATGTGCGGCTTGAGCAGCGGCACGGCCTGACGTTGCATGTTGCTGCCCATCAGCGCGCGCGACGCTTCGTCGTGCTCCACGAACGGGATGAGCGCTGCGCTGATGCCGACGATTTGCTTCGGCGCGATGTCCATGTAGTCCACCTGCTCCGGCGCGGCGAACATGAACTTCTGGTGACGGCGCACCTG
>Ga0224722_1001633_pt1 | contig 12344 bp, 9 predicted proteins | sample Balambano_FR1_Me_FD_161646 | JGI IMG/M metagenome (GOLD analysis project Ga0224722, IMG submission 161646) | Freshwater sediment microbial communities from Lake Towuti, South Sulawesi, Indonesia - Balambano_FR1_MetaG | ecosystem: Environmental > Aquatic > Freshwater > Lake > Sediment | place...
GGGTGATCGCCTTCCTCGACGCCGACGACCGCTGGGTGCCGGAGAAGCTCGAGCTGCAGCTCGCCCAGATGGCGGCCACGGGCTGCCCCTTCGTCTTCGCCGCGGTGCGCCGGATCGACGCCGCCGGCCGGCCGCTCGGGGTGATCCCCGCGCCGGCCCGGGTCGATTACGCGGGGCTCCTCCGGGGCAACGTCATCCCCTGCCAGACCGCGGCCTTCGACCGGCTGCACTTCGGCCGCGCCGAGATGCCCGACCTGCCGCGCCGCCAGGACTACGCGCTGTGGCTCCAGCTCCTCGCCCGCGGCGGCGAGGCCCGCGGCCTGCCCCAGCCCCTCGCCGACTGGCGCATGCGCCCGGGCTCGCTGTCGTCGAACAAGCTCGTGGCCGCGGCCGGCACCTGGCGGGTCTACCGCGAGGCCGCCGGCCTCTCGCGCTCCGAGGCCGCGCTCCGCCTCGCCCAGAACCTCGCCCGTGGCGCGCTGAAGCGGCTCGGGCGCTGACGCGGCCTCCCGACCGCTGGGGGGGCGTCCGGCCAGGCCGCCGCGAAGGGGGCGCGGCGGCCCCGGAGGTCGATCCGGAGCGAACCGCCGGAGCTCAGCCGGCCGCGGCCCCCCCTGGGGGCCCCCGCCTTGCGCGCCACGCCCCAGCCCAGGGCGGGGATCTTCTCGATGTCGCGGGTGAGGGCGTCGAACCTGTCCATGCGCCCGCCCTCCGGCCGATCGCGCCAGTTTAGAGGCGCGACGCAGGGCTTGTCCAGAGCGCCGCCGGGCCGCGCTCGGGCCGCGCGCGGTCGGCGCTCGCGCGGAGGTCCGCCCGGGGCCGGCCTCAGCGCCGCTCCGGCGCGCCGCCCGACAACAGCCGCGCGGTCTCGGCCAGCTCCACCCCCCAGAGCCGGTAGAGCACGCCGAGCGCCGCCCGCCGCTCCGCCCAGGGCCGCGGCGCGGCGAGGAAGCGCCGGGTGGCGCGCAGGGGCGGCGTCAGCGTGCGCAGGAGCCAGCTCGCGCGCCAGACGAGCCCGCCCCCCGTGATCTGCCCGCCTTTCACCCGTCGCGCCTTCACGGCCAGCGCCTCCCAGCTCCCGCGCACCGGATGGGTCACCGCCGCCTCCGGCACGAAGGCGAGCCGGCGCCCCCGGAGGAGCGCGCGTCGGCAGAAGGCCGCGTCGCCCCCCGAGCGGCGCCGGGCGTCGAACCCCCCGAGTGCGGCGAAGACCTCCGCCGGGACCGCGAGATTGGCCGTGGCCGCATAGCCGTGGCGCACGTAGCGCTCCTGGGGGATGCCGCGGATCAGGTCGTAGACCTCGTAAGGATTGGGCGGATCGCCCGCCCCCGTCAGCCGCACCGGCCCCGCGAGCAGCCGCCCCGCCGTCGCGGGCGCCGCGGCGGCGGCGTCGAGCGCCGCCAGCCAGCCTGGTTCGGGGCGGCAGTCCGCGTCGGTGAAGGCGAGGAGCGCGCCGCGCGCCGCGGCGACCCCGGCGTTGCGCGCGGCGTAGGAGCCCTGCGCGGCGCAGGGCGTCACCCGCGCGTTCGGGGGCAGCGCGAGCGCCGGGCGCGGCTCGTCGGGGGCGTTGTCCACCAGCACGACCTCGAAGGCCGCCGCCTCCAGGCTCTGCGCGGCCAGCGCCGCGAGCAGGCCCGGCGCGAGATCCCAATGCCGGTAGACCGGCACGATCACCGAGATCCGCGGCGGGGCGGGGGCGGGGGGCGCAGCGGCGCGGTGGCCCCCGACCTCGGCCTCGGGTCCGGGCGCGAGTCGGATCTCCGGCTCCATCTCCGGCCCCGCCGCGGGCGCCGCCATGCTCAGGCAGCCTCGGCGAGCAGGTCCGCCACCCAGCGGCCGCGGCGCGCTTCGCGCCGGGCCCAGCGGCTGCGGGCGAGCGCCTCCAGGAGCGCGCGGCGCGTCCGCGGGTCGAGCGTCACCACCTCCTCGAGCCGCCAGGGCCGCACCGCCCCGCGCACGAGCGCCCAGGCCCCGCGCGAGGCCAGCGGGCCGCGGCGCTCGAGCCTGCGGTAGTCGAGGTCGGGAAACACGAGCCCGTAGGCGTCGCGCAGCCGCAGCGGGTCGGACCGGGCGTAGTCGATCGCCTCGGCGATCTGCGGGCGCAGCCGCGGCCGCGGCGCCCCCACCGCGCGATCCGCCCGGACGAGCGCGCGCAGCAGCCCGGCGCTGTCGGGGGTCGCCACGTCGGCCCGACCGGGATGTAGGGCGAGCCGGTAGCGGCGCATCAGGTCCATCGCCTCGGCCGAGACCGTGGCGTTGGCCTCGCGCCGCCAGGCCAGCGCCGCGAGGTCGATCGCAGCCTCGGGCAGGTGAGCCGCGAGGAAATCCGCGACGATGTCCCCCTCCGCGAGCAGGCGGCGGTCGTAGACGCGCAGGCGGACCGCGTGCGGCCGAAGGCGGCGGCGTAGCTCGCGAGCACGGCCCAGGCCGACTGGACCCGCGGCGGCGTCACCACATGGGATTGCTTCAGCCGCTGCTGCAGCGCCGAGAGGTAATAGGCCGAGGGCCGGCGCAGGTAGACCGCGACCCGCGGGTCCCCAGCCCCGATCAGATGCGCGAGGAACGCCGCACAGGCCGGGCCCAGCGTCCCGGGCGCGTAGGCAGAATGCTTGCGGATGTGCCGGGGCAGGTCGTCGAAGCCGGTGAAGCCCAGGATCAGCAGCCGGTGGTTGTTGAAGGGGCAGCCCGGCGGGCTCGACGCATAGAGCGCGCTGCGGGCCGCCAGCGGCCCCGCCGAGGCGCGCAGGCAGTTCTGCAGCGCGGTCGAGCCGGTCTTGGGCATCCCGATGTGCAGGATCGTCTTCATCGCGCGCCGCCGGGTTCGCACCGCCCTCCCGCGAAGTCAACGGGCCGCGTCTTGCCGCCCGCCGTCCCTTGGGGGCTGCGGACGCAAGGCCCCGGCGCAGGGGAAGCGGATGACCGTACGCACGACGCTGAGCTTCACCGACCGCCGCCACCGCTTCCCGAGATCCGACCGCACCCGGCGGCGGCGAACGATCTGGCCGGTCTCGCCGAGGGGACCGCCGATCGCGCCGGCTGGGCCGCCGCCGAGCGCCGGCTCGAAGCGATCACCGCGGCGATCCGGTCGCTGGCCCCCGCCGCCGCGCCGAGGGCGCCTGCGCGACGAGATCGCGCCGGGGCTGCGCGCGATCCCCGCGCCGCGCCGCGCGGTGATCGTCTTCGGTCGACGACGCGGCTCGTGCTTGTGAAGGCGGTCGGCTACGCCGGATCGGACTGGGCGAGCGCGGCGGCCCGGCACGGCGGGCCGGGCTGATCGAGCCCGACCCCGGGCCGGACCCCCGGCCCGGGGTCGATCAGCCCCGGCGCGGTCAGCGCCCACCAGGGCGGGGGGCCGTCATGGGGGTCGAAGACCGGGCGCGCCGCGGCGAAGGGCCCGCGGAAGGCCGGCGGCAGCGCCTCCGGCGCGACAAGCCCGGTCTCCAGCGCATGGGCCGCCAGGGGCAGGCCGCGCGCGGGGTCGAACGGCCCGATCTGGGGATGCGGCCAGGCGGCCAGGTCCTGGGCGAAAACCCAGGCCAGCGCCCGGCTCACCCGGTCCCAGGGCGCGGCGGCCGGGTCGGGGCGCAGCAGGCCGCGCCGCCGCCCCACGCGCGCCAGGGCGACCCAGCCCTGCAGCGTGAAGAGCGCGTAATGCGCCGTCGTCCGCCGCGCCATCTCGGCGGGCATCGAGCCCTCGGGCGTGATCTGGACCGGGATGCGGCCCTCCGCGCGCAGCAGCGCCCGGCGCAGCCGCTCGCGATCGCCCAGATGCGCCGCGATCGCCGCCGCCTGCAGGTCGTAATAGACCCCGTGGTTGTTCTTCGCCCCCCGCTCGCGCGCGCCCTGCGGGCTCGTCCCGAGCCAGCCGAGATAGGCCCCGAGCCAGCCGCGCAGCCCCGCCGCCGCGGCCGCGTCGAGCGCGCCGCCCGCTTCGAGCAGGCGCGCGGCGTCGAGCATGTGGTGGAGGTCCTTGAACTCGATGATCCCCGCGCCGGTCCCCCGGTTCCGGTTGCGGCCGCGGCGCACCTGGGCGTAGGTGAGATGCGGGGTCATCGCGGTGGCGTGGTCGACGAACCAGGCCGCGAGCTGGCGCGCGGCGTGGGCGGCGAAGTCCTCCCGCCCCGTGACCGACCAGGCGAGCGTCAGGCTCGTCACGTCGTCGAACACCCGCTGCAGCCGCGTCCGGTCGTACTTGTCGCTCTCGGGCTCGTAGAGCCGCGTACCCGCCACGCGCACTCCGTCGCGCTGAACGTAGGGCAGGCCCCCGGGGATCCAGCGGTTCGGGTGCCAGTAAGGGGCGGGGTGCCAGTAGTCGCGGCGGTTCCCGCCCGGGGGCAGGGTGGTCTTCTGCATGACGCTGAACGGGCCGCGCCCCAGCGCCGCCTCGGCCTCCGCCACAAGCGCCGCCGCGAGGCCGGGGGCCGCGCCCGCGGAGAGCCGCGCCAGGGCCGCGCTCGAGTAGCACAGGAGGCCGGCGGGATCGGCCCCGGCCGCGGCGAGCCCGTCGTCGATCCGGTCGAGCGTCCCGGCGATGGCCTTCCGCCGCGCCGCGCCGCGGTCGAGAAAGCTCGCCTTGTCCGCCCGCTCTAGCGCCTCCCGGCCCGAGGCGAGCCGAGCCACCCAGCCTGCGCGCCCGACCGCCTCGGGGGCGGGCGGCCGGCGCGGCGGGTCCCAGGGATCGTCGCGCCAGGCGTCCCAGGGGCCGGGCAGGCCGAGCCGCCAGAACAGCTCCACCTTGGGCCGGCGGCCGTAGGGAAAGGCCTCGTCGAAGGCCTCGGGCGCGTCGCGGCGCAGGATGATCTGCGGCTCCTCCTCGGCCGGCGGCGCGAAGCCGGGCGCGCGCAGCGCCGCGTTGTCGGCGACCCGCGCCATGGGGACGGCGAAATAGCGCAGGCCGGGCGCCGCCGCGACCGCGGCGCGGATCGCCGCCCAGGCCTCGACGGTGACGAAGCAGGCGCCGTCCCAGGGCAGGACCCATTTCGCCAGGCCCCGCCCCTCCGCGAGCGCCGCGTTGCGCGCGCCGTTGTTGTGCATCGCGTAGAGCGCCTTCAGCCGGTAGGTGGCGAGCCAGAGCCGTTCCTGCGCCTCGGGCTCGAGCGCCGCGCAGGCGGGCGAGGCGAGGAAGTCCGGCGGCAGGCGCCCGAGGTCCCAGCCGATGCGCGCATAGGCCTCCGGCTCGAAGGGGATGCGCTGCGTCGCCGTCTCCTGGCCATGCTCGGCCAGGAGCGCCATCAGCCGCGCCTCCTCCCGCGGGTCGACGATGCGGTTGACGATCCAGCGCTTCGCGCAGCCTTCGAGCGGCGGCTCGTTCACGAGGATGAACGCGAGGTTCTCCCGCGTCTGCCCGCGCGCGTGCCGCGGCTCGAGGTCGTTGCCGAGGATGCGATAAATCACGAAGTCGTCCGGCCCGGGCAGCGGGTCGGCGCCCGGCGCGGGGTCGGGCGCCGGCGGCGGCGGGCGGCGGCGCAGGAGCCCCGGCGCCCGCTCGGCCATACGCCGCGGCAGACCGAGGCGGGTTGCCGCGGCCTCCTGCCACCCCCCGGTCATGCCGGGCGACGGGCCTTTCGCTCCGCGCTCCCGAAGCGCCGCTCGGGATTGGCGACGTCGAAGATTGCGAAGAGCCGCGCCCCCTTCCGGCCCGCGAAGGGCTCCTGCACCACGAGGTGATAGTTGGGCTTGCGCCCGAACCAGCGCGTCACCGCGTTCAGGTCCACCGGGTCGTTGACGTGGCCGGGGTTCGACCCCTTCGGCCACTTGTGCGGCACCGACACCAGCACGATCCGTCCGAGCTCGAGCAGCCGCCGGGCGAAGGGCTCGGGCTCGGGCACGTGCTCGAGCACCTGCATGCAGCTCAGGAGGTCGAAGGGCCGCTCGAAGGAAAGCTCGAAGACGTTGCCTTCGATCCCCTTCACCGCCGCCGAGCGGTAGGGGTTCGCGAGATCGATCGAGATCCGCTCGGGAATCCAGTCGAACCAGTCGAGATAGGGGGCGTTGCCCGAGCCGACATCGATCATGCTGCGCGCGTCATGGCCTATGCAGCGCACGATGAAGCGGAAGTACTGGTAGTAGAGCAGGTCGGCGCGTCGGCGCCAGTATCCGCCCGAGGCGTACATGCTCTCGTCGTCGAGCGCCTTCGCCGGCTCGCTCATCGTTCCGCCGGCGCCAGCTCGTCCGCCCGGGCCGCCGCCGCCGCGGCCCGGGCGGACGGCTTTCGGGCGACGCCCCAACGCACCTCGGGAATCTCACGCATGTCCACATAACCCAGATGCGGCAGGACCAAGTCCCAGACCCGGCGCACCGTGGGAGCCGCAGCCTCGTCCTTGGAGAAGACGGCGAGGCGCTTGGGTCGGCTCTTGTAACCCGGCGACGACTTCGCCCGCCAGTTCATGTCGTCGAGGATCAGGAGCCCGCCCGGCCGCAGCAGCATGTCGACGAGCACCACCCCGAAGCCGGTGTCGTCCCAAGTATGGCCTCCGTCGAAGTAGCAGAGGTCGAAGCGCTGGCGAGGCCCTTCGGCGATCAGCTTCTGCAGCTCCCAGGTGAAGGAGCGGAACGCGAAGCGCGGCTGCGCCCTGTGGCCGAGGCCGGAGAGGGCAAGCATGTCGTGGATGGCGGGACTGCGCTTCGCCGCGTTGAGCCGATCGATGGTGACGAGCGACCCGCGGCCCAGATCTTCGAGGATCGCGGCGATATAGGTGCTGCTCTTGCCGTGGAAGAAGCCGATCTCGAGGATTTCTCGGGCGTTCTCGGCCACGATGAGGTCGCGAAGGATGGCGGCCTGAGCCTCGTTCATAAACCGCACGTCGGAAAAGCGTTCCGTGATCTCGCGGAACTTGCTCCAGGGAAGGTCTGCGCTGTCCTGCACGGGAAATCCTTGCGCTAAAGGGACAATCCGAAGTTCTCGCCCAAGATGGCCTGGGCTTCGGCGACCTGATGCGCGGCGATGGCGCGCACGATGTTCTCGGTCCGCACCCCCTTGCGCTGCAGCCGGAACGAGAGGTTCTGGGCGTGGTTGACGACGTAGACCCCTGGGAGGGGTAAGGGGTCGAAGCGGCGGCCGAACTCCTCGGCGACGATCGGCCAGTAGGCGTGGCTCTGGAAGAGGTTGAAGTAGAGCTCGGGATTGTTCTCGCTGTCGACCGGCAGCTCCTCGGGCGCGAACCAGATCGCCGCCGAACTGCCGCAAGCCCGGTCGAAGGACACCGACCAGGCGCCGGGGATCGGAGCGAGCACCCGGTTGTTGTAGTCGAGCGCGAAACCCTTTTCGATCAGGTAGCCGCGGCGGTTGTCGTCGGCGCGCACATAGGCGACGACGTCACGATGCACGAGGTCGTCTGCGTCGAGCGGGAAGAAGTAGCCGCCGCCGCGCGCCCGCAGCATCGCGCCGATGATCCGGCGCTTGCGCATCTTGTCGCCGCGGAAGCCGACCAGGGTTCCATTCGGCGGGGCCTGGTCGGATTCGACGAACTGGACGCGGGGATCGGCGAGTTCGGGCAGGTCGGGCCGCTCGTGCCCGCAGATCGCCACGCCGAAGCGGGGATCGCTCTGGTTAAGCACCGAGCGCAAGGTGTGGCCGAGCAACTCCTGGGTGCGCTTCCAGTCGCTGGCGACCCGCGCCGAGACGAGCGAGATGCCGAACATAAATTCAGGTTCTCCCGCCCCTGCAGCTCGGGCGGGCGTCGGGAGATCCGGCGCGGCTTCGGCCGCTCGGCCGGGAGCGGGCGTCGCCATCTCGGGCGGCGCGGGGAACGGCCTGACCTCGACGCGAGGGGGCAGCTTCAGCTGCGCGGGATCCGCGGTCGCATGCCAGTAGAAATAGCTCGCCGCATAGGCGCCGCGGACCGGCGAGTAATTCTCCCGGTCCATCGCCCCGTCCCCGCTCCGCGTCAGCGAGTCGGCCCGGATAGAGCCGAGTCCAAGGCAGAGCGGGAGCGACTTGGAGCATCCCGGCCCGAAGACCCGCCGGACCCGGTACCAGTGCTCGGAATCCGCCCCGAACCGGACGCTGTCAAAAAAGCCGACCTGGTCGAAGACCGAACGGCGGTAGAAGGCCGAGGCCGGATTGGGGTGTTGGAACCTGCGGCCCCAGCGGCGGAAGCTCGGCGCGCCGTCGGCCTCGAGCCGCAGCCACTCCGAGCGGCTCGCCATCACCGACCGCGCGCCCTCCATCAGCTCGACATGTCGGGCGATGCGCTCCGGATGCGCCCAGTCGTCGGAATCGTGCATGGTGACGTAGTCGCCGGACGCCTGCGCGATCGCACGGTTCTTGGAGCAGTAGGTGCCGACGTTCTCCTCGTTCAGGAGCACCCGGACCCTGTCGTCTGTGGCCTCAAGCGCCGCCAGCCGGGCGCGCGTCCCGTCGGTCGAGCCGTCGTCGACGATCCAGATCTCGAGATTGCCGTGGGTCTGCCCTCGCAGGGAGGCCACTGCGTAGTCGACGGTCTCGACGCTGTTGTAGGTGGTCATCACCACGCTGACCAATGGCCCGTTCCGCCGGGCCTGGGCCTGCGACGTCAGATCCGCGAAAGCGAACTGTGTCGTGGATTCGGAAAGCGGCGCGGATAGGCCCTGCGTTACGAAATACCCATTGAAGCGGCGCCTGTAGGTTTCGAAGTCTCCTCGCCTCAGCGCGGCGATGGCGGCGACCAGCGGCATCTGCGGATTCTCGGCCAGGCGGTCGTCCGTGGGGGGCGGGCCATTGGCGACGATGGTCTCCAGATAGGCCTCCAGCAGAGCGTGGGAGCCGCCGAGGTCGCCGTCGCGCCGGCTCTCGGCGATATCCTCAAGCGCCTGCTCCGGCGCGTAGGGCCAGCATACTTCCGCGCGCAGCTGCAGGATCTCCGGGGACCGGTCCAGACGGCCGACCGCGTCGTCCACGAGCCGGCGCGCCTCTTCGTACCGTCCTACGCGCGTCAGGGCCATCGCCGCGTCCGCCACGAACCGGCCGTAGACCGACTTGCCGAAAAAGCGCACGATCCAGGCTTGCTTCCTGCCCAGCCGCTCCGTGATCTCGTCAGCGGTCCGGGCGACCTCCGAATAGGCCGAGAGCGAGCTCATCGCGATAAGCTTGCAGAATCGACCAAGGAAGAAGTTCTGGTCCGACTGCGGCGCCGCCGAAAAACGCCGCTCCTCCGCCACCAGAGCGACATAGTCGCGCTTGGTCGCCCGCCTGATCAGATCCTCGCCCGCTTTGCGCGCCGCCGCGGCCGTGAGCTTCGCGCCCTTGCCCTTCTCCGGCCCGCCGCCCGGCGGCGTCTTCGGGCCGTCGAGGAAGCGGGGCGTGAAAGGAACGCCGGGCCGCTTGCCGGTCATCAGCCGGATCGCCCGGCGGGCGGGCTCCATCACCCGCCAGGTCTCGCTCTCAAGCATCGCGACATGCCGCGCCTCGAGCGAGCGTGCGTAGATCTCGAGCGCCGTCAGCCGCTCGCGCAGTTCGGCCTCCTTGGCCGCGGCGGCCTCCATGGCGCGCTCGCGCTCGGCCAGCCGGCGCTCGAGGTCGCGCATCGAGGCCTCCCGCTCCGCGGCCGCCTTCTCGCCGGCGCCTCGGGTTCGTCGCTCGGCGTCGAGCAGCCCCCGGAGCTCCTCCAGCGCCTGGTCCCGCTCGACGAGGCTCGCCCGCAGCGTTGCGATGTCGCCCGCCTGGGCTTCGGCGGTCCGCTCGCGCTCGGCGAGGCGCTCCTTGGCTGCGTCGCGATCCTTCGCGGCGGCTTCGGCCTCGCGCCCGCGCTCGGCGAGACGCGCCTCGAGCTCGGCCGCGTGCTGGCGCGTCGCAAAGAGGTCGCGCGACAGGCGGTAGGGCGCGCTTTCGGCGAAGCGGCGGCTCATGAAGGTCATGTTGCTCCGCCGCAGCACCGGGCTGTCCTCGAGCCATTCGTTCTTCTGCTCATAGATCTTGAACAGTCGGTAGCCGTGGCCGGCCAGCAGGTCCTCGATCCGGCGGTAATAGGTCAGGGTCGGGCTCGCGGGATCGAAGCCGACCTCGACATGGATCATGTCGATCGCCTGCTCGGCGAGCAGGCCGGCGGCGCCCGCCAGCACCTCCGCCTCGTGCCCTTCGACGTCGATCTTCAGGAGCGAGACGTGACGCGGGGCGAAGTCCGCGGCGAGGTCGTCGAGCCGGCGGGCCTCGACGTCGAAATGTTGCGGGCCGGGGGTGCCGTCGGCGGGGCCGACGACATGGGTCATGGTGTCCTCGGCGCGCAGCCGCAACCGCGCGGGTTCGGCGCCGAGCGCGAGGTTGTAGCAGACCGCCGCCGTCCCGGCCGCGAGTTCGCGCACCGTCGCGGTCAGCTGCGCGAAGGAGGCCGGGTTCGGCTCGATGAGATAGGCCCGGCGCGGTCGAAGCCCAGACCGCCATATCTCGCGGAACGTGTTCCCGGCATGGGCGCCGACGTCCACGTAGGTCACCGGCCGACCATGGAAGAAGGGCTCGACATCGCGCAGAAAGGCCCGGGCAGGGCTATGGGCCGGCGCGCTCTTAACCTCGACCACCGTCATTCACTGCCTCGCTCCCGCTCGCCGCGCCGCTTTTCGAAATGGAGCGCTTCCGGGCCGTTGAGCGGTCTTATGCGCGGAGAGGTGCGGCCCCTCAAGCGGAAACCGCGCCCGTGTCTCCGCGCGGACGACGGCCGCGCCGCCGCTTCGCCTCCGGCGCCGCCGCCTTTGCGGCGTTGTGCAGGGTCCGCCATTCCGCGAGGGCGGCGTCGCGATCGCCAGTCGCGCCGATCCAGTCCCAGAACCGCGCGAAGTCCTGCGCGCCCTCCTCCGTGCGGAAGGTCATGACATGGGTCTTGTCGCGCAGGAACAACCGGATGTTCTCGGTGACGGTGTCGACGAGATCACGGGCGACGTCGAGCGGCATGAGCTTGGGGTTGCGGTGCGTGCGCTGCATGACTCCGTTCCGGTAGGCCCGCATGATACCGAAGCGCGTGCGCTGCGTGAACGAAGCGGCCGTGGCCTCCGGGTCGCGGACGAGATGCACGTAATGCGCGGCGTCGCCGTAGGCGCGGTCGAGGCGGCCGAGCATCCAGCTCAGCCGGTTGTCGATCTCGATATGGCGCGGCGGGTAGGCGAGCCGCGCCGCCCCGGCGAAATGGCAGCGGGACTCGTGCGCGGCGGTGAAGTTCGCGATGCGCCTGGCCGCCTCGGTGAAGGTGGTCGATCCGGAACGCCCGGTGCAGAGCACAAAGACGTTCATTTCGGCGCGGTTCCAGTCATGGGCGGGTCTCCGGATTCATAATAGCTCCTATACCACGCCACGAACCGCCGCACCCCCTCGGCCACCGGGGTCGCGGGGCGCCAGTTCACCGCGCGGGCGAGGCGCGAGCTGTCGGCGAAGGTGTCGAGCGCGTCGCCGGGCTGGAGCGGGCGGTTCTCGATCAGGGCGCGGCGCCCCAGCGCGGCCTCGAGGGCGGCGATGAAGTCGCCGAGCTCGACGGGGGCGTTGTTGCCGATGTTGTAGATCCGGAACGGCGCGTCCGAACTCGCCGGGTCGGGGTCGCGCGGGTCCCAGTCGGGATCGGGCGCGGCCGGGCGGTCGCTGGCGCGCAGCACCCCCTCGACGATGTCGTCGATATAGGTGAAGTCGCGGCTGTGCCGGCCGGCGTTGTTGAGGAGGATCGGCCGCCCGGCCAGGATCGCGTCGGCGAAGAGCATGGGCGCCATGTCCGGCCGCCCCCAGGGGCCGTAGACGGTGAAGAAGCGCAAGCCCGTGGTGGGCAGCCGCCAGAGATGGCTGTAGGCGTGGGCCATCAGCTCGTTCGCCCGCTTGGTCGCGGCGTAGAACTGCAGGGGGTGGTCGACCCCCTGGCTCTCGGCGAAGGGCATGACGGCGTTGGCGCCGTAGACGCTCGAGGTCGAGGCGTAGGTGAGATGCCCGACCTCGGCCCGCCGGCAGGCCTCGAGCAGATGGGTGAAACCCATGAGGTTCGAGCGCACGTAGGCGACCGGGTTCTCGAGGCTGTAGCGCACCCCCGCCTGGGCCGCGAGATGGATCACCCGGTCGTAGGGGCCGCGGGCGAAGGCGGCCGCGACCGCGTCGGCCTCCGCGAGGTCGGCGCGCAGGAACGTCCAGTCCGCGCCGGCCGCCGCCGCCGCCGCGTCGAGCTCGGCGAGCCGCGCCTCCTTCAGGCCGGGGTCGTAGTAGTCGTTGACCACGTCGAACCCCGTCACCGCGTCGCCGCGGGCCATCAGCGCGCGCGCGACATGGTAGCCGATGAAGCCGGCCGCCCCGGTGACGAGGACCCGCATCGGGAGCGCGCGGCCCGGCCGGGCTCGCCTCAGGCCGCGTCGGAGGCCGCGCGCGGCGCCGCGTCGGGCGCCGGCCGGGCGGCGGCCGACGCGGC
>Ga0224722_1001634_pt1 | contig 12342 bp, 11 predicted proteins | sample Balambano_FR1_Me_FD_161646 | JGI IMG/M metagenome (GOLD analysis project Ga0224722, IMG submission 161646) | Freshwater sediment microbial communities from Lake Towuti, South Sulawesi, Indonesia - Balambano_FR1_MetaG | ecosystem: Environmental > Aquatic > Freshwater > Lake > Sediment | place...
GTACTGGCCCACTCGCCCGGAGCGCGTCGCGCTGAATGAGGTCGGGCGCATGGGGTATCACTTCAACGCCGATCCATCACAGGCAGAACCTGATTCGGATGTTTATGTGATGCTGCATGAAAAGCTAGTTGCGGTGTCGCCGATGAGCCTTGACCTGACGAGCCGCACGGATATGTTCCGCCTCGATCAGCAGCTTCGCGGCGAATATACGAATGGCTATAATGGGCGCAGCGGCAAGGCAGTCGAGCAGATTCAGGAATTGCGCGAGAAGGCGCGGAAGAAGACGGTGGGGGAGTAAGTGTGGAATCAAGTAAGCGCTAAGTTCGACACTCAAAGCGCATCATGATCGGTTTATCGGGGCGAAGCGTGATCATCGGCAGCAAGCCAACCGGCGCATCGTCAGCACGAGAGAGCCGCCACTGTTGGGAAATCGTCGCCAGCAATAGCTGTGTTTCCAGCCAGGCGAAATGCTGTCCTGTGCAGACGTGCGACCCGCCGCCAAACGGGAAATAGGCATAGCGGGGCAGGCGTTTTTCCAGACCGTTCGCCCAGCGCTGAGGCTCAAATTGCGTCGGACGGTCATAAAAACGCTCGTCGCGCTGGACGACATACGGACTGAACAGGACGGTACTGCCTTCGGGCAATGCCCACTCGCCGACCTGTGCGCCTTTCAGCGCCCGCCGCGTCAAAATCCACGCCGGGGGATACAGGCGCATGGATTCGCGGATGATCGCCTCGACCAGCGGCAGCCGTTCGAGATCCGCAAACGTCGGCGTGCTGCCGTTCAGCGCCCGATCCAGTTCGTCATGCAGCGCGGCTTCAACTTCTGGATGCCCCGCCAGCAGGAAAAATGTCCAGGTGAGCGCCGTTGCGGTAGTTTCGTGTCCCGCAATCAGCAAACCGATGATCTGCCCCTGCGCTTCGCTTTCGGTCAGGGTTGAGCCGTCGGTTTCATCCACCGCCGCGAGGATCGCGCCGAGCATGTCATGACCGGGTTCCCCGCTGGCGCGGCGCTGGCGGATCATCTCGCGCACGGTTTTGGTGAGATTGTCCCACGCCTTCCACAGCGTGATATGTTTTGGTGCTGGCACCCACAGCGGCAGGCGCACACGGCGGTTCATCCCACTGAGATATTCCTGCGCGATTCGCAGTGCCTCGCTGATGCCATCCAGCCGAGTCGTCACATCCACGCCAAACAGCGACTGCCCGGCGATTCGCAGTGTCAGTTGTGCCAGGTCCTCGCTGAAATCACGGATATCGCCATCGCGTCGCTGCTGGAGATAATCCGCCGTGAAAGTTGTCATCATGTCGGCATACGGCGCAAGGCGGGTCGGCATAAGCGCGGGCTGGATAATGCGGCGCAGACGGCGGTGATCCACTTGCTGCTGCGATACCTTTACCGGGTCAAGAACGCGTGACGAATCGCGGCGAAAACCGGGCGTGGCGTGGAACTTGTCCGCGCCTTCAACCAGGATCGTCCGTATTTGATCGGGATGGCTGAAGACGTAAAAGTGGCGATCCAGAAAACGGGTATGTACACTGTCGCCATAAGTCCTGTGAAGTTCCTGAATCGCATAAATGCGCCGCGACGGTTCAGACCGCAATTCGCGCAGGACCTTGAGCGCGGGCGGACCGGGCGGAAAGCGAGCGGTCATCTGGAGAACTCCAGCATCATGAATGGACTAGGCGGATGCGCTATCGCGCATCCCTACTGAAGGTGATGTTCACGCTTCGTCCGGTTGCAGCGTCAGACACACCGAATTGATGCAGTAGCGCAGCCCGGTGGTATTGCGCGGACCGTCGTCAAACACATGCCCAAGATGCGAGCCGCAGCGCGAACATAGTACTTCGACGCGCTTCATGCCATAACTGTTGTCCGTTCGCAGTTCGACGTTGCCCTTATCCACCACATCCCAGAAGCTGGGCCAGCCCGAACCGGATTCAAACTTGGTATCCGACGCGAATAACGGCTGCCCGCACGCCGCACAGAGATACTGCCCTGGCGTCTTGGTGTTGACGTACTTGCCCGTGAAAGCGCGTTCCGTGCCGTGCTGCCGCAGCACAGCATACTGTTCGGGCGTCAGTTGTTCGCGCCATTCGGCATCGGTCTTGGTCATTTTTTCGCTCATGGTGAGTCTCCCTGTCGGCGTGAGTTAAAAGTTAAAAGTAGAAAGTTAAAAGTAAGTGCCAAAACAGGTCGTCGCTTTTCCAGTTCACTTTTAACGTTTAACCGTTAACTTTCAACTGAATCCCTTCATAACTTTATGATCGTTCCGCCGCGGCGCACATGAGTCTTTGCATAGCAAAAGGTGGATACAATCTTGACGAGGCGCATGAACTGTGCAACAAGTGCGTTATGAACAAGTTGATCCTCTCGCAAACGCCGCAGGACGCCGCAAACGATATTGGCGCGTGTCATTACCTGAGCGCGGAAATGATGTACAAGCCGCGCCCGCTCAGCGGGGAGGCAAGGCGGCTGTTTGACGCGGCACTTCGGGCGCGGCTGTCCGCGCTTGATCATCACGATGCAGTGCTGCTCCTCAGTCGCAGTGCGCTGGTAGTGGAAAGCCTTGCACCGATCATTCGGGATTACCCCGACCTGCGCTGGTTCGCTGCGCTGATGAATCCCAAACCAGCGGGTAATACTAACCGATCTGAACCACGCCAGTGGGCGTGGGATCAACCCGAAGGGTGGCGGCGCTATGAAATGACGGATCGCTGGGCGCGAATCACCTTCGCCATGCAAACGGCGGCGCACATGCGCGGCAGCGGCTTTCTGCTCATGCCCGCCCACGACGCGATTTATGGGCGCGACCTGCTGAAACAGCTTGAAGCGGCGGCAAATTATTATGCCTGCGACGGGCTGCCCGCCGCAATCAGCCCGTATACTGAATGGCAGCATTCGCCGGTAGATGGGGTGAAAATTCCCGTTGAGATAATTGATGCGATGAACGCCGCTTTCGCTCGAGATTCGTCCATGCGCCGCAAAATTGAGCGCGACATCGTGCAGGCGTTCTGGGGCAAGATGAACCTGATGCCGTATGTGTTATGTGGCGATACATTCAATGCCGCCTCAAAAACGGTGTGGGAGGATGATAAGGCGCTCGATCATGCGCTGCGCGAATGTGGCTACTGCCTCCGCGCCCTGTGGATTGGCAAACCAGACCTGTATCGCCAGTCGCCGCCGGTGTTCAACCGCGCTGATCTCAGACGTGTGATTGAGCGCACCCTGCACTATTCACTCAATATTCCGACAACGCCGCTTGGTGCGAGTTCACTCAATCGTCCGCTGGATACACTCGGCAGCCTGCACCGTCTATATTCGCCGCGTTTCGCCCGCGCCAACGCCCTTGCGGAATCGCTCATCAAAGACTGTATGACGGATATTCGCACTCGTATTGCGACTTACGGTGTGTCGTGGGTGGATTGGGGTGATTATCGTTATGTCGTGCAGGTGGGCAATCCTGATGTGGAAGTATGGGGAAAATAGGCACGGTGGAACTTTTGCGGATGTGCAAACGTCATACTAATGATTGATACGTTGAAAGGAAAAAGCTCATGCGTAAACGGTTAGCAATCCTCGTATGTTTCGCCCTGTTTGTCGCTGCCAGCTATTCGGTAGTGGCGTATGCCCAGATCAACACCGTGCCAGATGGCGCACAGGACAGCGTCGCCCTGACGATTTACAATCAGGGATCGGCGCTGGTGCAGGATCGGCGTACCTACACGCTGGCAGCGGGCGAAAACCTGCTCAACTTTACCGATGTCGCCGCCTATATTGACCCGACATCTGTACAGTTCAATTCGATCACCGATCCTGATGGCACCAGCGTGATTGAGCAGAATTACGTCTACGATCTGGTCAACAGCAGCGCCCTGCTTCAGCGCTATCTTGATCAGACGATTCAGGTTATTGCAACCGATGGCACGACGTATACGGGTCAGCTTCTGAGTGGGCGCAACGGTGAGATCATCCTGCGAACCGATGGGGGCGAAGTCCTCGTTATCGCGCAGGCGCAGATACGCGATCTGCGTTTCCCCGATCTGCCCGGCGGATTGATCACCCGCCCGACGCTGCGCTGGATCATCGAGAGCGCTGCCGGTGGCGAACAGCAGGTTGAACTGACGTACCTCACCGGCGGTATGAACTGGGCAGCCGATTATGTGCTGCTGCTGGCGACGGATAACGCCTCACTTGATCTGAACGGATGGATCACGCTCAACAATTCCAGTGGCACGAGTTTTGAGGATGCCATCGTCAAACTGGTGGCGGGCGACGTGAACCGCCTGCCCGACCCGAATGTCTATGTTGAGGAAGCGCGGTTTGCCGACGGACTGGCGATGGCAACCAGTGCGCCGCCGGTTGCCCAGCGCGAGTTCTACGAATATCAGCTTTACGAGATCAGTCGCCCCGTCACTGTCGCCGATAACGAGACCAAGCAGGTCGAGTTCGTCAGCGGTGCCGATGTTCCGGCGAACACGTTCTACGTCTATTCGGGCAGCCCGCTGTATTACGGCTATCTCAACACCGAACAGTATTACGGCAATACCGGCGTGACTGATGTTCAGAACTATATTGAGTTCTCAACTGATGAGGAAAGCGGCTTAGGCGCAGACTTGCCTGCCGGGCGCGTGCGCGTGTATCAGGAAGATACCGATGGCGCGGCGCTGCTGATCGGCGAAAACAGGATTGATCACACGCCGATGGGTGAAACGGTGCAGTTCTATCTCGGCAACGCTTTCGATCTGGTTGGGGAGCGCATTCAGACCAGCTATACGCAGCTTGGTACCTATGTGATTGAAGAGACGTATCAGATCACGCTTCGCAATCGCAAGGATGATGAAACGGTGGAAATTCGCGTACCGGAGCATCTGTTCCGCTGGACGAACTGGGAAATTCTGAATGCCTCGCACGAGTACACCCAATTGGACTCGAACACGATCCAGTTTGCAGTCAATGTTGAGCCGGGCGGCGAAACGGTGATCACGTACACCGTGCGCTATACCTGGATGTAGATCATAGGGACCTCACACTTTAGCACCCGCTCTCTAAGGAGTGGGGCTAAGGGGTGAGGTTTCCGTCATGTCCTCAATTCGCCTCACCGCTTCATCCAGCGGCAGGTTGACGGGTTCAATCACGTCTTGTTCCAAATCCTTGCCCGCCTGCAAGGCTTCGTAGAGCGCCAGCATTCGGTTCGCTATGATCGCCTGATCATGCGGGGAATAGCGCTCGAAGTGGTGGGGAAGGCGGGCATAATCCACATCATCCGCGCCGTATAACCCCTCGGAAAATGTCTTCTGATAGGCGGCGTTGAAATCAAAGTCCACCTTATCACCATCATTCAGAGGGATACGGACGGTGGGCAACGGATCATCAACACCAAACCGATAGGGATACAGGACACCCTGTTCGTAAGTCGGGCGCGGGTCTGTGACCGTAATGAGATACGGTGTCGCGCCGTCTTCCCCTCGTGAATAATCGGGGAACCAATCATAGGTCGGCGAAAGTTCATGGATGTAATCGAGTTCAACAAAGACAATTCCCGAATGGAGCAGATTTTCACGTTTGGCGAAGTAGGTCTTGGCGTCTGTCGTGTTTCCCTTGACCGTTGGCGAGAGCAGTTCAATCCAGGCAACCACATCATTGAGTTTGCCTGCCTTGCCTGTCGGATAGATGATGACCGCTGAATAGGGGTTTTCACGGATGTCTTCGGCTTCCATGATCGCCATCAGCGGCACTGCCTCCACCGCCGCTTCCATCACGGCGACATTTCCCATCGGGCGCTGCCACATATCGCGGATCGTTATGTCGCCTTCAGGACGGTTGATGACGCCCTCAAAGCCTCTGCGGATTTGAAGGCTTTCTTCCACTGTTGCAGTGTATCCAATTGGAAGCAACTGCCGTTTAAGCATCTGCATCACTTGAACCGCATGAGGATTATGAATGCGATTCCAGTAGCCTTCCGCGAAATAGAAGCTGTGCATGTGCGGGTTGATCCCGCGAAACGGGTTGCGAATCGTCTTAAGGGTGTTGATCTTACCCATGTTATAATCCGCCCATGAACCCACGCCAACTGCTTGAATCGTATCACATTCTGCCGAAGAAGAGTCTCGGTCAGAATTTTCTGCATGACCCGAATGCACTGGAGAAAATTGTCTCGATTGCCGATGTAACCCATCAGGATGCCGTGCTGGAAGTGGGACCCGGTACCGGTGCATTGACGGATGTGCTCGCCCGCCATGCGCGGCGCGTGGTTGCCGTTGAAGTAGATGAGCGTTTTCAGCCGATTCTGGCGACGCGGTTCGGTGGAATACCTCAGGTTGAGATCGTCTACGGCGATATTCTGGCTCAAAGCGTTGCCACGTTGCTGGGCGCAGATGCGGAAAATTATATTGTCGTCGCCAATGTGCCGTATTACATCACGAGCGCGATCGTGCGGCATGTGCTGGAACAGCCCTCGCGCCCGCGCCGCCTTGTCCTGACGATGCAGTTGGAAGTCGCGCAGAAGATGATCGCCAGACCTGGCGAGATGAGCCTGCTCAGCGTGAGCGCTCAGTTCTACGGGCAGGTGCGTATCGTGGCGCGATTTCCGCCCGCCGTGTTTTACCCACGACCGGATGTGGACAGCGCGGTGATTCGGCTGGATGTTGCCGATCAGCCCGTCGTTAACACGGATGAAACAGTATTTTTCCGCGTAGCACGGGCGGGTTTCAGCCAGAAGCGCAAGCAGATCAAGAACTCGCTGGCTTCCGGCTTAAACCTGAGCGCCGCTGAAACACAGGCATTACTGGAGAAAGCGGGCATTGATCCGCAGCGCCGCCCCGAAACACTGACGCTGGAGGAATGGGCGGCGCTGGCAAATGCGTATCAAAGATAAGCAATGAACGGTTGAGGCGAGCCTCAACCCTACGCGCAGGCGCTTGAATGGGTGAGGGTGCTGCTACCGTACTGACAGCGCCACCGCTTCCACCAGTTCGCGGATCGCCTCCGCGCCTGCGCCGTCCGCGCCGCCCGCGACGATCACCACACCGTCGCCATAATCGAACGTGAGCAGATAACCGCTGAAATCCTCGCCGCTGAAGGTCACAACGTTCACCGGCAGGCGATCATCCAATGTTGATCCCTGTACTTCGCCAATGGTGTAGCCTTCCGGCATATTCCCCAGCAGTGCAACAATTGCCTCGCCCGCATTTGCAGCCGCCCGTCCTTCAAACGGAATTCCCGACAGCGGCAGAAACGCGACGGTCAAGCCCTGTTCTCCCGGCTCAAACTGCGGCGCGGCAGTTGTCATCTGCGCCATTGCGTTGGGCGAACTGCCAAGCGAAATCTGTCCGCCTGTGGTCGCGTCAAGGAAGTTGCCATCTACCCAGCCTTCCGGGTAATTGAAGGCAAATGTCCCGTTCGGCGCGGCATACACGCCTTCGAGCAGGAGCGCGGCTTGAATGCCGGCTTCGCCACACGCCGCCGTAATCGCATTCAGTGCTGCCCGTGCATCGGCGATCTGCGCCAGCGCCGCATCACTGTCCCCCCGCGCTCCGGCGGCTTGCGCTTCCAGCAGCAGCGTCACCGTGCTGGTGACATCAATTTCACAGGCGGGCGCGTCCTGCGCGAATGTAGGCAGCACCATGATCGCGCTTGTCAGAAGAGTCATCAGAACCAGTAAATATCGTGTCATCACATGCCCCTGTCTTTTCAGCTTTATCTTCATACCAGTCACGGCGGTCTCACGTTCATTTCAGCGCCGCCAGAATCGCTTTCGCCCGCGCTTCCCATGTGTAGCGGCTCATGACAAGCTGACGGGCATTCGCTCCTAGCGCATCCCGCAAAGACGGATCATCGCGCAAACGAATCAACGCCGCTGTGAGGGCAGAACTATCGCCGGGCGGCACCAGCAGCGCATTTCCCCCATCCGTCACGACCTCACGGACGCCTGGTAAGTCGCTGGCGACAATCGCCCGACCCGCTGCCATATACTCAAACAGCTTGATAGGCGAGGCATAGTAGGCGAAATGCTGCGTGAATGGGAACGGCATCGCGCAGACATCGAACGCTGCCAGATAACACGGCACGTCGTCAGGCGATACCTGCCCCGCATATAGGAAATGGTCATCGGGCACACCCAATGCCTGCCAGCGCTCACGATACACCGCGACCATATCGTCAGGTCCGCCGACCAGCGCCAACGCTGCGCCGTCCACGCTTTTGAGCGCATCAATCAGCGTTCCGACACCTTTATCCATCGCCAGCGTTTGCAGCCGCCCGACATAGCCGACGATGAATAGATCATTTGACCAGCCGAAGTCGCGGCGGGCGTCCTCAATCGTCGAAATCGTCTCAAAGCGTTCGCGCTTCACGCCGTCATGAGCGACATGCGTTTTGTTCGCCTGTGCGCCAAGCGCGATCAACGCATCCGCCAGCGCCCGTGTCGTCGCAAAGACATGAGCGCGGCGCACGACGTAGCGCTGAATCGCCCGCCCGAATCGACTGTGTGCGGCGCTGTGCGCTTCGTATACCAGTCTGCCGCGTTTGAACGGGCTGACGATCAGGAGAACAAAGGGATCGCGGCTGTAAACCCTGTCGCATCGGGTGAAAAGGACACCGATCAGCGCCGCCAGCGTGAACGTCAGCAGTTGCAGCGCGAAGATGACCCGTGCGATCACGCCTGTGTTGTTCGGCACTAAGGGGAGCAAGTCGAGGCAGGGCAAACGGCGCAGGTGGAAATTCCGCTGAACACCATAATGAACAAACGGATCGCGCCCGCGCAGTTCTGGCGTATTCCAGCGGCGGGCGACCCAGAGCGTCACCTGTGCGCCCGCATCGGCGAATGCCTCGCAGTTCTGCATAATCTGTAGACCGTGTGCCTTTTCCGTCGGCAGGCGAATATTAGCGAGATAGAGAAGTTTCATGACAGCGAAAAACCTTTGAACCACAGAGACACAGAGGACACAGAGAAAAATAGTTGAACAAACCTCTGTGATCTCCGTGCCTCTGTGGTGAAATCTTTCTCGCGGCGGTTCAAGTCAATTCTCCGGTATTGATCACGCTGACGAGGCGCGGAATCAATACGTCAAGGCTGTGCATGGCGATCACGCGCTGGCGCAGGCGCTCACCGATTGCGGCGCGTTCTGTGTCGGTCAGCGCCAGTAGATCACACAGCCGCGCAGCCAAGCCTGAATAATCGTCAGGCGAGTCTGTTCGCAAGTGTGGCGCATCTTCGCCGAGTACGTGGTCAAATGCCGCGTTGGAAACGATGGTCGGGACAGCACATGCCATCCCCTCCAATGCTGCCTTGTCGAATAACCCCACCGGACTGAGATTGACAGCGGCGAACGCGCCGCGATAACCATCCCGCACGCCTTTGGGCGGCTGTGCCCCGGCGAAAATTACGCGATCCGAGACGTCAAGCGAGGCAGCGAGATCGCTTAATTTGTCCTGATAGCTGCTGTCCTGTTCCGGTGGTATGCCGCCGATGAACACTGCCTGTAGCTGCGGTATGTCCGCAATGGCGGTGATCAGGGTGGACTGGTGTTTAATCGGCATGAGGCGAGCGACGTGGACGACGGGGAGGAAGCTCGTATCTTTATCGGTTTGATTAGCGGGCGAGGCTCGCCTCGCCCCTACAAACGTTCTGGGTATGGGCGGGGGGCTGAAAAAATCTGTATCAATCCCTTGCCCGATCACGCGCAGCTTCGGCGTGGGGAGTGGAAACGCATCTGGCACAGAAGTGACGACGCGGCGGCATACGCGCATCCCGTAGCGGACGGTCCAGTGAGGGGTGCGGTGCGCGTACCAGAGCGTGATCGGGATACGCCTTGCCTGGAGCAGCGGCGCTGCCATGAGCGCGAACAGCGGCATCATATGGGCGAATGCCCCGTCGTAGCGCCGTTCGCGCAGGCAGCGCCGCAGGATTGCATAGAACCTGACAGCACGCTTCGCCTCGCTGTATCCTTTTTCCTTGCCGACACTGAATACGCGCACATTCGGCATGACATCTAGCCGCCCTGTCCGCATCGTGATCACATCAATGTTTTCGTAGTGGAGCGCGAGACGATTGATCCAGTTTGTCGTAAAGGCAAGGAGCGGATCATCGGCGTCTGTCGCCAGGTTGAACAGGAGCAAGTTCATCGCTTGCCCAATTCCAGCGCATGACGCCAGACCTCAACCCAGCGCTCAGGGTAAGTATCGGCGTTGTAACGCTCCAGCGCGATCTGCTGCCCCGCCGCGCCCATTCCCGCTGCCAGTTCGGGCTGGCGCAGCAGGTCAAGCAGCCGCGCCGCCATGCCATCGAGATCACCATTCTTAATGAGATAGCCGTTGATTCCATCGTCAATCACAGCATCCACGCCCGCTGCTTTGAAACCAACCAATGGCAAACCCGCTGCTGCCGCCTCCATGAGCACACGGGGAACGCCTTCGTAAGACGAGGTATGCACGTACACATCCGCAAGCTGGTAATAGGGCGGCAGCGCTTCATGAGCGACGGGTCCGTGAATAATTGTCCGTTCGGCAATACCTTCTTCTTCGGCAAGCGTCGCCAGATCAACTTTGGAACGGCGCATATCGCCGATGAGGACGAGGTGCGCGTTTACATCCTGCGACATCACACGTTGGAAGACCTTGAACAGCAGCGGAACGCGCTTAAAGCGCACAGGATGACCAACCCACAGGATGATCTTCGCGTCAGGCGGCAGCCGCAGCGCGGCGCGATGTTCTGCCAGCACGTCAGGCGAAACGGGGGTGGCGAACGCCTGTGATGCTGTCGCCAGTGGCAAAATTGTCACCCGTTCGGCGGGCATCCCGCGCTTGATGACCGAAGCCGCTGCCTGCTGGTTAACCGTGCGAACGCTGTCCGCCCGTTTCAGTACATAACTTGCCAGCCGAAGCAGTACGCGGTTGCGCGTTCGCTTCTCGGCGAGCCACGCACGATTGCCAAACACAAAACTGTGATCCTGCACCAGCAGCGGTACATTCCAGCGCCGTTTCAACTGCGCCCCGACCAAGCCCGTCAGGAACATATCCTGCGTGACGATCAGATCAGGCGGGACGATAATCTGTTTGGCGATACGCGGCGCATCCACCACAAACGTTGCCTGCCGCTGACTGTTGGAGGGAAGGATCGTCAGGTAGGGCGTCGCCTGAATCCGTGCAGGATTGCCCCCTCGTGTGAACGGGATAACCGTCAGATAGCCGCATAATTCAGCATAACGTTCATGACGGCGGCGCGAGTCGGTGGGCGGCTGCTTTGCCAGCGCCGCGTCGAAGCTGATCATCAGGACACGCATCAATACCCCTGCGCCTCAAGTTCACTGATTCGGGTCGTCACGTAGCTGTCCGCTGAATTACCGATCAGGTTGACATAGACCCGGTAATAGCCGAGCGCATCGGCAAACGCGCTGAGATCATAGGAGAGATCGCCGAGCCGCTGATACGGATACGGGTTGTTCGGATCAAAGCTGGACGCGCTGAGGAAGTCGCTGATGGCGGCGGCAAAATCGCCTGAAGCTGCGTGGACCTCGCCTCGCGCCGCATACAGTTCAAGCGGATTGCCCGCCGCCTCGCCTGAATTGATTGCGCTGGTGAAGCTGGCAATGGCGTTGGGAAGATCACCCATGCCCATGTACGCCCAGCCAAGCGCTGCATACAGTGAAACAGCTTGCGGAGCAAGCGTAAGTGCCTGACGCATATCCTCAATCGCACCTGCCACGTTGCCTTGTTGGGCGCGTGCATCAGCGCGGCGCGTATAGGCGTCTACGTTGGCGGGGTCTGCCGCCAACACCTGTGTGAAAAACGCTTCCGCGCCAGCAAAGTTGCCCGCCTCCATCGCCGCGAGACCCTGATTAAACAGATCGGTCATATCCGGCGTTGGCGTATTCGCCGGTGCAAGGGTCACATTCACCGTTGGCGTGTTTACAGGGGTGAAGGTCGCATTCTGATCAATCGTCGGCGCATCAGGCGTGATCGAGGCGGCATCCGTCGTGATCTCCAGCGACGCGGTCTTGAGGATATTGTTCAGAAAACCGTCGTCGTCATCGCCGAGACCGGGCAAAATCACAAACAAGGTCGTGCAGCCGCAGCAGGAAATGAGCAGCGCAGCAATGATGTATAACGGGGCACGGCTCGGTTTTCGCGCTGCGGGTCGCGGTGGGGCAGACGGCGGATAATAGGGCGGCGGGGTAGGCGTAGGCGTTAGCGGTATCGGATAGTTCGGCGCGGGCTGCGGCGGCATTTCGAGAGGCAATTACGCTGCCCTATGACGCCGTAAATCCGAATGATATTCCGACATACGGGCAGCAGGTCGCCGCGCCCGTGCCGTACACGCCCGCGCCCTATGGCGAACGGGC
>Ga0224722_1001635_pt1 | contig 12342 bp, 10 predicted proteins | sample Balambano_FR1_Me_FD_161646 | JGI IMG/M metagenome (GOLD analysis project Ga0224722, IMG submission 161646) | Freshwater sediment microbial communities from Lake Towuti, South Sulawesi, Indonesia - Balambano_FR1_MetaG | ecosystem: Environmental > Aquatic > Freshwater > Lake > Sediment | place...
ACTTGGGGCCACTCGTGACCCACAACCAGTGCGTCGCCAGCCCGCTGATCGTTGAGAAGGCCTTTCCCCTGGCCCGCGCCTGTTGGGAAGTGGGCGCGCCGCAGATCCGCAACCGGGGGACGCTGGCCGGGAATCTGATCACCGCCAGCCCGGCCAATGACACAATCGTGCCGCTGCTCGCCCTGGGCGCAACCGTGACGGTGCAGAGCGCTGCTCGCGGCGAACGGCAGATCGCCCTGGATCGCTTCCTCGTCGGTTTTCGCCGTGTCGATCTCCAGCCCGATGAGATCCTCGTACGTCTCTCCTTCCCTGCCCTGACGGCGGAGCACACAGGTGTCTTTATCAAGCTCGGTCTGCGCCGTGCCCAGGCCATCAGCGTCCTCAGTGTGGCGACGGTCATCGGGCGCAGCACCCCTGCTGCCGATGCGCCAATCACGCAAGCCAGGATCAGCCTGGGTGCGGTGGCTCCGGTAGTGGTGCGTGCCGCAGCCGCCGAAGCGTATCTGATCGGCAAACCGCTCACGGACGAAGTGCTGGCCGAGGCGGCCCGCTTGGCGGTGCAGGCCACCAGCCCCATCGATGACATCCGCAGCAGCGCCGACTATCGCCGCGCCATGGTTGAAACGCTCGTCGCCCGCAGCCTGCGCCAGATCCGCGCCGGCCACGCCCGCGTCGGCTGGACTGATCACCCGGTCATGCTCTGGGGCAATACCGACGGGAAATGGCCCGTCCAACAATTGACAATTGACAATTGTCAATTGTCAATTGTTAACGATCAAACAACTGCGTTGGCTGGCGGTATGACTCTGCTCGACAGCCTGCGCGCCGCCGGTTTTACCGGTGTCAAAGAGGGGTGTGCCGAAGGGGAGTGCGGGGCCTGTACCGTCTTTTTGGATGGCATGGCGGTGATGGCCTGTCTCGTGCCGTCCGAGCGGGCGGTAGGGAGTGAAGTGGTCACGGTGGAAGGGCTAAATACAGAGGGGTTGCACCGGGTGCAAAGCGCTCTGGTGCAGAGTGGTGGTGTCCAGTGTGGCTATTGCACACCCGGGTTTGTCATGAGTGCCGCCAAGCTGCTCGAAGAGCGCCCCCACCCGACGCGTAGTGAAACCCAAGAAGCCTTCACTGGCAACCTCTGCCGCTGCACCGGCTATCGCAAGATTGTAGATGCGGTTGTCACGGCGGGGATGTGAGACGTGGCATGCATCCTCACCCCCGCCCAGTGCAACAACATTACACTCCCGTCGCAATTACTGCTGCTGCCCCAACTGCAAGAGCATGAGCGCTGAGTTAAATTGATAGTCGGTGGCGGGCAAGCTTTCCAGATCGGCGGCCTGTTCGAGTTTGTACGCATCGACCTTTTCCGCCTCGGGCGCTTGTTTGATCAGCATATCCGGGGTAACGCCCTGGTCTTTGAGCAGCCGCATCTTGGGGGTGAGCCAGTTGGTCACGCCCAAACGGATCACCGAGCCGTCGCTCAGGGTAAAGGGCAGGAGTACTGTGCCGGTGCCCACGGTGGTCATGCCGATCAATTTGCCCCGTTCGTTGTCTTGCATTGCACCCGCCACAATTTCGGCTGCACTGGCCGACCCTTCGTTGATCAAGACGACCAACGGGAAGTCGCGCGCCAGGCCGCTGCCGCGCGAGGTAAAGGCGGTCACCTCCCCATCGGCGTCGCGTTCGTTGAGGATCACGGCACCTTCGGGCAAAAAGTGGCTACCCACCCGAATCGCCTCGTGAAGCAGGCCGCCGGGGTTGTTGCGCAAGTCGAGAATGATGCCAGTGATCGGCGCATTTTGCGCATCTGGGCGGCGGATCTGTTGCAGCACTTGGCGCAACTCGGCACTGGTGTCACTGGCAAACTGGGTGATCTGCACGTAGGCCACATCCGTTTCTGGCACGCGGGACCAGAGCACGCTTTCGACATCGATCTTGGCGCGCACGATGGCGATCTCCACGGCCTCCTCTTCATTGGGATGGAGCACCGTCAGAATGACAGTGGTGCCAGCGGGGCCACGCACTTTTTCGATCACCTCCCACTGGGGCAAACCTGTCACTTCAACACCATCCACCGCCAGAACAATATCGCCGGCCAAAATCCCGGCGGCCTCGGCGGGTGAACCGTGGATGGGTGCAATGACCTTGAACTGGTCATTTTCCACATCGATATAGGCCCCGATGCCCTCAAAGGAGCCGTCGATCGAACTGGCCTCTTGTTTGGCAACTTCTGGGGAGAGAAAGGCGGTGTGATTCTGATCGCCCAACGCATCCAGCATCCCTTCAATCGCCCCATAGGTCATCTTGGTGAAGTCGATCTGCTGGCGATCGACAAAATGTTGCACGACGATCTCCCATGCCTCCCAGAAGACACCAAATTCGGCTGGTTGGCTGGCCGCCAGGGCTGGGCGGGCCACAAAACCGGTAATACCACCGGCGACAAACGAACCAAACATACTGCACGCAACAAAGAGCGCTAGAACAACCTGTGTAGACCGATCCCGTTTCATCTTGATGTAACTCCTACATACGCAACCGATTACTTCTCGAATACCTTACGACATGTAACCTTCTTAATGGATTTTGTAATATTTCTCTGTTATAATAAACGTAAGGCTGACAGCGGTTTTGGCTGCACCACCGAGATCATTGTCAGCAGTCCACAATCATTTGTCCTGAATTTTAAGTCTGGCCCGACAAGACCACGTTTTATAGACCGTTGATAACGCATAGTGGAAGCCAGCTGTGTTGAACCACCACAGAGTCAGGGTACGGAACAATCCTAAAGGTGACATGAGGGGAGCCTTAAAAGATCACCAGATAACAAAACTAGCCATGACCAATCAGCACAATCCGTAAGCACGCAAGTAAGCAATGGAGAAGGAACAAGTTCAAAAGGTGATAAGCATGAGTGAACAGAATGGATTGACCAACAGCGAACGCAAACGCATTCTGGTTGTTGATGATGCAACCGAAACTCGGCTGATGTTGAACATGCGCCTCCAGCGCGAAGGGTATCTAGTCTATGCAGCCAGCAGTGGGCCAGAGGCGCTGGACATTGTGCAACAACAAGGGTTGCCCCATCTGGTGATCCTGGATATTATGATGCCGGGCATGGATGGCTTCGCCGTCGCCAGCGAGCTACGCCGCATGGGGGACGTGCCAATTATCTTTTTGTCTGCCCTCTCCGATACTGAAACAAAAGTTGAGGGCCTAAACCGCTATGCCGAAGATTATATCACCAAACCCTTTGCCTTTGCGGAATTACTGGCGCGTGTCCGACGGATTCTGCTGCGTGTCGCGTCTGACCAGATGGTTGACCCGGAAATGGTGATCGATGATCGGCTACGCGTCAATTTCGCCCAACAATACGCCGTGGTCGACAGCGCCCAGATCACGCTGACGCCGACAGAAAATCGCCTTATGCACATCCTCTATAACAATCGGGGACGGGTGTTATCACCAGGCTTTTTGCTCGCCAAGGCGTGGGACCCCGTACGCAAAGGCACGCTCGAATCGCTCTGGGTGCATGTGCGCCGTCTGCGCAACAAGATCGAGCCTGATCCTGACAACCCCCGTTACATCGTCACCGTGCGCGGCCAGGGCTACTGTCTGCCTCAGCGCGACCAGATCGGCACGCTGACCGATTAACGGCGTTCCTATACGCAAGCCAAGATTCGTAGGTGCGGTTTCTATACCCCACGTTCATGGTAATCACGAACGTGGGGTATAGAAACCGCACCTACATTTAGCCCACCAACAGATTCCGGCGCGCCTTTTGCCCCTGTTTACCGGATCAACCGCTGATGGTATAATGGCTACACCCACTGATTCACACACGACTTGACAAAGGGCAGCCATGAAAATCACCAAGCTTGAAACGTTTTTGGTCAAACCCCGTTGGCTTTTTTTGAAAATGCACACCGATGAAGGATTGGTCGGTCTGGGCGAGCCGATCCTTGAAGGCCGTGCCAAAACGGTGGCCCAGGCCGTCGCTGAGATGGAACCTTCGCTGATCGGTCAAGACCCCACGCGGGTGATGCACCACTGGCAAGCGCTCTACAAACATGCCTTTTATCGCGGTGGCCCGATCCTGACCAGCGCCCTGTCGGGGATCGAACACGCGCTCTGGGATCTGGCGGGCAAGGTGGCGGGTGTGCCGGTCTACAAGTTGCTCGGCGGGCCATTGCGAGATCGCATCAAAGTCTACAAGGGGATCGGCGGGCGCAATGCCGGCGATGCAGTGCAGCGGGCCAAAGAGGCCGTGGCCCAGGGCTTCCTGGCCCTGAAGACCGGGCCGGATGGTGGTCGCCCGGCCCGCCTGATCGAGTCGCCGGCGTTTGTCGACCGGGTGGTCGAACGGTTTGCTGCCATCCGGGAAGCCGTGGGCAAAGAAATCGACATCGCGATTGACTTTCACGGGGCTGTCAGCCCACAGACGGCAGGTCTGCTGATCAAGGCGCTGGAGCCTTATCAGCCGCTCTTCATCGAAGAGCCAGTACAATGCCAGAATGTGGATGTGCTGGCCGACCTGGCGCGCAAGACCCATCTTCCGATTGCCACGGGCGAACGCATCTTTACCAAATGGGGCTTTCGCGAAATTCTGGAAAAGCGCGCCGCCTCGATCCTCCAGCCAGACATTTCGCACTGTGGTGGCATCTTTGAGGCGCGTCTCATTGCCGGGATGGCCGAAGCTTATTACGCTGGCGTTGCACCGCACTGCCCGCTGGGGCCGATCTCATTGGCAGCTGGGCTGCATCTCGATGCGGCGATCCCGAATTTCCTGGCCCAGGAGCACACCACCTTTGGTGCGGGCTACCTGAAAGAGCCGTTTGTCTTCAAAGATGGCTATCTGGAGCTACCGACCAAACCGGGACTGGGCATCGAACTGGATGAGGAAGCGCTGGCCGACAAGATCGGCCACGATTGGCGCAACCCGGAAACCTTCCACCCCGATGACGGCGCGGCGATTGATTGGTAGGAGTCACGCACCTTTGCGTATGACGCCACTGGCAGCCTCCCTTCCACTTGCAGCGTAAACACATCATTCGGAGCCGTAATTCTTATGAAACGCAAAGTTTTGATTACCGGCGCGGCCGGTCGGATCGGCACTTTTTTGACAAACCAATGGCGCGATCGCTATGACCTCGTGCTTACCGATGTGCGCAACCCTGATCACACCCACAATTTCCCATTCACCCATGCGGAACTCAGCGATTTCGCCGCCATCCGCCAACTCTGCACTGGCATCGACACCTTGGTGCATCTAGGGGCCGACCCGCGTATGGAGGCGCCCTGGGAGACGCTGCTGCCGAGCAATGTGATCGGCACTTACAACGTCTTTGAAGGAGCACACCAGGCTGGCTGTCGCCGCGTGGTCTTTGCCAGCAGCATCAATGCGGTCTTTGGCTACCCAGCCGAGCAGCAAGTCAACACGGACATGCCGGTCAACCCGATCAATCTGTATGGGGCCACCAAGTGTTGGGGCGAGGCGCTGGGGCGCTATTATGCCAATGCGCACAAGCTCTCGTCGATCTGTCTGCGCTTTGGTGCGGTCTCCTATCGCCCCGGCCAAGATCCGCACTATGACAATCGCTATGATGTCAGTCACCCTTATATCGACATTATCCTGACCATGGAAGATCTGACGCAACTGGTCACACGCAGCATCGAAGCGCCGGATGATCTGCTGTACGGCGTCTTTCACGGCATCTCTAACAACCGCTGGAAGCGCCTCGATCTCAGCGACACGCGTGCTCTCCTCGGCTATACCCCAGAGGATGATGCGTTTGCGCTGGCTGGTGTGGGGCAATCGTGATATACTTCGCCTCACAGCTTGAGATTTGCCTGAGAGGAGAGGTCAGAGATGGCTACACAGGTGCGGCAAAAAACACCCCCCAAAACGGTCAATGGGCGCACATGGGCGCAGCCCAGCAACGTCCAGGTTGCCGCCACGGAAGAATTCATCGACGGGTTAATTTCAGAGGATGGCCTGCATGTCTCTGAGGCCGAGTATTGGGAGAAATACTATGAACACCCTGACTTTAGCTACGAGTGGAACAACGGTGTGCTTGAGGTGAAGCCCATGGCGGAGGTCATAGATGCGCTGCTCTATCGCTGGTTCTATCTCTTGCTCTCCACCTACCTGACGGCCAGGCCACTTGCCACCATGCTCAACCTGGAGATCGGCTTTCGGCTGGCCCTGCCGGAGAAAGCCACCATCCGCAAACCCGATCTCTTTATTGTGCGCCATGACAATCCAGCGCCGCTGGGTCTGCATGATCGCACGTTTAAGGGCATCTGCGATCTCTGCATCGAATCGCTTTCGGATTCTACGCGCAAAGAACGCGAGCGCGACACCAAAGTCAAAAAACTCGAGTACGCGCTGGTGGATGTCCCTGAATGCTACATTCTGGATGCGGGGCGGACCCATACGGCGTTTTATCGACTTAGTACCCGTGGTGTCTATCAGGAGATCGCACCGGGGCCAGAGGGTGTCATTCGTTCCGAGGTGCTGCCTGGCTTTCAATTTCGCATTGCAGACCTCTATCGGCAACCGCCCTTGATTGAGTTGATCGAGGATGAGGTTTATCGTAGCTACGTGCTCCTGGACTATCAAGCGGAGCGCGCCCGTGCTGAACAGGAGCACGCTCGCGCTGAACAGGAACGCATCCGCGCCGAGCAGGAGCGCACTCGTGCTGAGCAGGAACGCATCCGCGCCGAGCAGGAACACACACGCGCCGAGCGGCTGGTAGCCAAACTGCGCGAACTAGGTATTGATACGGAAAATCTGTAACCATAGAGCATGAGAGCGGGTGTGAACTCTTATAAAAGTGTGCTTATCACCATGCACTCCTGACCCATGACGAGTGACCAACGCCGACTGGAGCGCATTATGACCCATTCTCGCCGTTTTGCCGTGCTCGCCGAGCGCGAGATCAACCGCGAAACCTTTGTTGAGCCGTGGCCCGAAGCCGGGTTGATCGTCGTTGACAGCCCATACGATCCACAGCCGAGCCTGCGTATGGCGGAGGGGCCGGACGGAACGCTGGTCGTCGAGATGGATGGTAAGGAGCGCGCCGATTTCGACACGTTGGATCTCTTTATTGCAGACCATGCCCTCAACTTGGCAGTGGCCCCCGAGGCGATGGCGACGCCATCGCAACAGCTCGCCCGCATGTTAGTGGACATCAACGTACCGCAAAACGCCGTGCGTCGCCTGGCCGAGGGGTGTACGCCGGCTAAACTCTGCGACATCATCCGTCACATGAACGTGCTGGAGATGATGAACGGCCTAGCGAAGATGCGTGTCCGCCGCACACCGGCCAACCAGGCCCATGTCACCAACTGGCGTGAACACCCCGCCCTGCTGGCGGCGGATGCGGCCGAGGCGGCGCTGCGCGGTTTTGCGGAAGTAGAGACGACGGTGCGCGTCGCCCGCAATGCGCCCTTCAACGCGCTGGCGATCCTCGTCGGCGTGCAAACGGGACGCGGTGGCGTCCTAACGCAATGCGCCGTTGAGGAGGCGCTGGGTCTCAAGCTGGCGATGAAGGGGTTGACCAGCTACGCCGAGACGCTCTCGGTCTACGGCACGGAGCGCACCTTTGTCGATGGCGACGATACGCCGTGGTCAAAGGCATTTTTGGGCGCGGCCTATGCCTCGCGCGGGGTCAAGGTGCGCTTTACGTCGGGCACCGGCTCAGAGGCGCTGATGGGCAATGCCGAGCAGAAGTCGATGCTCTATCTGGAGGCGCGCTGTCTGTTGGTGGTGCGGGGGGCGGGCAGCCAGGGCGTGCAGAACGGCTCGATCTCCTGCATCGCCCTGCCCGAATCGCTCCCAGGTGGGGTGCGCGCTGTGTTGGCCGAAAACCTGATCGCCGCCATGCTGGGGCTGGAATGTGCGTCGGGCAACGATGCGCTGGCCTCGCATTCGCAGATCCGCAAGACAGCCAAGCTGATGCTCCAGTTTATTCCGGGCACGGACTTCATCCATTCGGGCTACAGCGCTGTCCCCAAACGCGATAATCTTTTTGGTGGCGGCAATTACGACGCCGAAGATTTTGACGACTACAACGTCCTCCAGCGCGATATGCAGGTCGATGCTGGTCTGCGTCCGATCACCGAACAGGAGGCGTTGGCGGTCCGCGGTCAAGGGGCGCGCGCGATCCAGGCGGTCTATGCCGAGCTGGGCTTTCCACCCATTACAGATGCCGAAGTCGAAGCAGCCACGATCGGCCACAGCAGCGATGATATGCCCGAGCGCGACATCATCGCCGATCTCGCCGCGGCGGATCAATTCTTGACCGGTGATCAGACCATGCTCACCGTCATCGCAGCCTTGCAGAAACATGGCTTTGCCCAGACCGCGACCAATCTGCTAGAGATGGGCCGCCAGCGGGTCGCCGGGGATTATTTGCAGCCCGCGGCGATCTTTGACCATCATTTCAAGGTGCTCAGTGGGGTCAATGACGTCAATGATTACACCGGCCCCGGCACGGGTTATCGTGTGGAAAACGGGCGCTGGGACGAAATCCAGCGCATCCCCCAGGCCAAAGCGCCGCATGATTTTATCAACCCGCAAGTGGGCGAGCCGACCGAGAAGCTCGTCGAGATTGGCCCGGCAAAACCGGGCACACGGCCAGAAGTGATCGTCGCCGTTGGCCCGGCCTTCAACACGGCGCTGACCCGCACCATCGGCGAGATCGAGCATGAGGCGGTGCTCCAAGCCATTCTCACCGGGATCGCCGGCGAAGGGCTGACCGCGCGCATTGTTAAAGTGCATGAAAGTTCGGACTGTGCGGCCATCGGCCATATCGGCGCGGCGTTGAGCGGGTCGGGGATCGCTATCGGTCTGCAATCGCGTGGCACCACCGTAATCCACAAAAAAGGGCTGGCCCGGCTCAACAATCTAGAACTCTTCCCCCAATCGCCCAGTCTGACGCTAGTCCACTATGAGACGATTGGCCGCAACGCCGCTCGCTATGCGCAGGGATTACCGGTCAAACCGGTGGCGGTCAAGATCGACAACTGGGCCCGCCTGCGTCTGATCGTCAAGACGGCCCTGCTCCACCGCCGCGAGACGGAAGCGATCATCGAGCGCCCACCCAGTGAACTAGCTTTTGACTGGGAACCGGAAGTGTGAAAAGCGTACTGCGTACTGCGTAACTCGTGCTGCGGCCTACGCATTACGGATTACGCAGTACGCAGTACATATCGAAGGAGTCGCTCTTGCCACATTCAACACCGGCTTACCCGTTGATGGATCACGCCGCGGATAGATTGCAGGCGGCCAGCGGACGGAGGATGGACGCGTTGACCATCGACGCAGTTTTGGCCGGGGAGTTGTCGCCGGCGGATTTGCAGATCCATGCTGAGACATTGCGTGCGCAGGCAGCCGTAGCGCAACAGGCAGGCTTTGCCCCACTGGCGGAGAATCTACTGCGCGCCGCCGAGCTGACCGCCGTGCCAAACGAGGCGTTGCTACACATGTACACCGTTCTGCGCCCTGGCCGCTCAACTTATGCCGAGTTGCAACAACTGGCCGAGACACTGGATACCCAGTATGCCGCCCCCCGCAATGCGGCCTGGGTGCGTGAAGCGGCGGAAGTGTACCAGCAGCGCGGTCTGCTCAAACGCAATCTGGGCTAATGCAGGGATAGACAGACTGACATGTGCTATAATCCCCGTTGGGAGGTGACGTATGGAGCGTGATACAGTCTTGGCGTGCTTACAATCAAATATTCACCGCATCAAAACCTTTCCTGTCAAATCATTAGCGGTTTTTGGTTCAGTCGCTCGCAATGAAGCTCGCATAGGCAGCGATGTCGATATTCTGGTTGAGTTTGACACACAGGCGCGTGTCGGTTTATTTGAATTTGTGCGCTTACAACAATTGCTCAGTGAAATTCTTGGCGCTCCCGTCGATCTTGCTACACCAGCCGCACTACGCAAAGAACTACGTGAACAAATTTTAGCGGAGGCGATCCGTGCCGCTTAGAGTCTGGAAATTACGCATCACAGACATGCTTGAATCGATTCAGGTAATTCAAGATTATACCAGCGGTATGGACTACGATACCTTTATCGCTGATCGCAGAACCGTTGATGCGGTGATCCGCAATCTAAACATTATTGGCGAAGCTGCAACTCACGTACCTGACGAAATCACTGAGCAATACCCAGAAATCCCGTGGGCCGAGATGCGCGGGATGCGCAATATCGTTGTCCATGTCTATTTTGGGGTCAATTTGCGGATTGTCTGGGATACACTCCAAGTAAATTTGCCTCCGCTCGTAACACTTCTGAAAAGGTTACTTTAACAACTGATAGGTCGAGCTGACCACGTCTATGCCCACCCTCCTTGCGCAGATCGCACCACAGCGTAGCACCCAATACACCGAACTGGCGACGCATCTTGCGCCGCTAGAATTACAATTAAGCTCCTGTGGCGGTCAGATCACACAGAGCGAACTGGTGACGCTGGGTACACAACAGTATTTACGTTTCTCCCTACCCACGCTGCCAACGGCGGCGGATTTGTGTGAATTGGGTCTGCTAGCGACGGTGAGCGCGTTTTTTGAGTGGTTTGACCAGGTGGGCGAGGTGACCGGGCCGCTGCTACGTCCACTGCCAACCACCTTTCAACCGGCACTGCCGCTCGACTTGGTGATGACGCGGCGCTATCGGGGGAAGACCAACGAACTATTTACGCACTTCCTCTGCAACCTGGCCCGCTTTAGCAGCCGATTTGCCGACCAGCCGTGGGGCAACCTGCGTCTACTCGATCCACTGGCGGGTGGCGGAACGACCCTCTTCACTGGGCTGCTGCTCGGGGCGCAGGTGGCGGGGGTTGAACAGAGCGAACAGGATGTTCAGTCGACGGCTACCTTTTTGCAGCACTATCTACGCGAGGCGCACATTGCCTGCCAAGTCAAAGAGGAGCGCTTCAAGAAGCTGGGGCGGCGCTGGGTCTGCCAGGTGGGCAAACCCCCGCGCCAGTGCATTCTGGCGCAAGGCGACACCATCCACGCGGCCGCCCTCTTGCCCGGTTTTCGGCCCCAGCTGATCGTCACCGATTTACCCTATGGCATTCAGCACAATGGACCGCTGATTGACCTGTTGACTGGTGCGCTGCCCGTTTGGAGTGCGCTGCTACCGCCACAGGGGGCACTGGTCTTTGCCTGGGATGCGACCCGGTTTCCCCGCGCCGAGATGGTTACCCTCGTTGAACAGATCGCTCCGCTGTGTGTGCGCAACGAACCGCTCTATCAAGCCCTGGCCCATCGGGTGGATCGAGTGATCAAACTGCGCGATGTCATCGTGGCTGTGCCACGCAATGAGGACCCTGAGACCCAGCGCGCGCCAATCTCACCGAGGAAGGAGTAAGGAGGACGTTGCAATCTACGACCTTTCGTCTGATCTGGGCCGGTGTGACACTGGCGCTTTTGACCGCGCTGATCGGCGTGGTACGTCTGGCCTGGTCCAGCAATTCAACCGTGCCGGCTTTGCCCAGCGCAATCTCAATACCAGCTAATACGCCGACCCACACCGCGCAGCCGCCGACGCCCACACCTTTGCCTTCTGACACGCCCACCAGCCAGGCCGCACCTGTATTGGGAAACCTGCAACGGATCAGTACGGGCGGCTTTGCCTTTCGTCCACTGGCTGGATATACGCTGGAGATCATAGACGGTGTCGTTCAGATGAGCCGTGAAACCGGGGTCAATGAGACAGTGGGCAGTGGAGCAGCAGTCAGTGAGGCGGACGGGACTATCTTTTTGCTCCAGGGCGGGCCACCTGCTGATTTTGCACCCCAAGCGCCGAGCAATCTGGCCGATCTCTTTCAAGATTATGTCACCGCCTACGCCGAGAGGCAAGGCGTGCGCGCAGGTGCTCCCCAAACTGTCACCGTCGATGATCAGGTCGGTCTGACCGTCGAATTAACCGCTGACACGTCGACGCGCGCTGCCGTGGGGCGCATTGTCATGGTGCAGCCCGTCGCGGGGTGGGTCTTTGTAATGGCCGGCAGTGGCCCGGCGGAGCTCTGGGCAGGCGCAACAGCCAACGAGTACGCAGCCATGCTCGCCACGGTGCGCTTCTTTGCGCCGCCTGCCCCCTTGCCCACACCAACACCACAGGTCACGGCGACGGTCAATGGCACGCCAACGCCGATCCTACGTCCTACCGCCACGGCGCGGAGTACAATGGCCCTCACCCCCCGGCGCGCCCCAGCCACCGACCGCACGGACTGGACTGCGTTCACCAACGCCAACCTGGTCAATGATGTGGCTGCGGCGCTCAACACCATCTGGGTCGCCACGGATGGCGGGGTGGTGGTTTGGAACAAAA
>Ga0224722_1001636_pt1 | contig 12337 bp, 6 predicted proteins | sample Balambano_FR1_Me_FD_161646 | JGI IMG/M metagenome (GOLD analysis project Ga0224722, IMG submission 161646) | Freshwater sediment microbial communities from Lake Towuti, South Sulawesi, Indonesia - Balambano_FR1_MetaG | ecosystem: Environmental > Aquatic > Freshwater > Lake > Sediment | place...
ATTGTTGGGACAGTTTGCGATGCTGCTTGCGCCGGCTGCTTATTTAATACAGCCAACAAACCCGCGGTAGTGGATTTTTTTAGACTAAAAGCAGACGGCATTGGCTCAGATGTCATTTGCAAAATAGCACTTTGCTGAACAGTCATCACTTGTTTGCGATTTTCTTTTAAAAAAGTTGCCAGCCATTCTTGAATTACTGCTGCATTGAGCGGCTTACAATCCTTGTCTCGTGTATCTTTTTCAGAGTGGGATGTTGCATCAAGCAAAGAATCACGTATATCTTTTCCTGATATTTCAATACCACAAGTACGTAAAATTAATTCAGCAATAATATCAAATAAAGATGTTTTAAGCACTCTAGCTTCTTCGCTTTTGATGAGAGCCGGATCAGCGCTAGAATAGTTGACAGAAAGTTGCATGCCAGGAATAATTTTTGCTGTCGCAACAACATAAGGACGACCACAAACAATTTTTATAACTGCGTTATAAGGCCTAACGTCATTGATGAAAGCAGTTAAACATTTTTTTTCTCTCGCATCAATTAAATACCACTGACCCGTAGCAGTATCTTTGTATTGTAATACGTAATCTGTTGGCCCAGACCATTTTCTTAATGCTTCCTCAACTGCCGATTTGGTCCCGAAAGGCCCGAATATTTCTCCGTCATAAGGCGCTATTGGCTCACCTTTATCGAATTGGCCTGCTGCAAACAAACCAAGCCCACAACCCGGTGCTGCCATAATGATAAAAGGATTGCTGTCACTATTTTCATCATCCAGTGTTTCATCCACAGTAAACGCATCAATTTTCAATTGCAACGCAGTTAAATCATCTCTTTCTATTAAATAATGTTTTAAGCGCTCAATATCTTCTGGATTATTTAAGTCAAAGAATAATTTTTTTTCTGCAAATTCACGATATTCTTGATCAATTTTTCTATCAAGCGGTGTCAGCGCATCCAGTTCTGGCACTTTTTGCTCAGAAGAACTGCTAGCAGAACTTACTGGCGTTGTTAAAAAAGCTTCTGACTGATGTTCCGCATCTAAAAAATATTCTTGTACTTTACTACTGTCATCAGGTTGAGCATTAACTACTGGGTAGCCAAGTCCAGCTAAGCGAGTATTAAAATAAATTCGCGCTAACTGTCGAATTTCTGGCAACCAATTCGCTGCTGAATTTGATAAACTTGCTGGAAATTCGATGGACTTTGTTTGAAAAGCTTGCCGAATCAATCTTTTTGCAGCATATAATTGAGCATCTCTTATGTCGCGTAACTCAACAATTGACAGATGAAGCAATTCTTCACTACTGGCAGCGCTGTATCGCTGAATAATTTCATTAATTTTTTGTCGTTTTCTTATACCACGTTCAGAACGTACTTTTTTTCCCTTTTCACTTTTTTCATATTTATCGTGTGTCGTTTTATAACTTTTCCATATTTTAAAAATCTTTTGATCCTTTTCGCTTAACCCGTTATCTAAAATCGGCATTTTACCGCCGCATACCTCCTTAAGTTCTTTAAAGCTTTCATGTCTCTTATGGTTACTCTTTTTTTGAATAGCTTTTATCCTTTCATGCTGCGCTTTTTGTTGCGCTTTAGATTGCGTTTCTATTTTGATTTTTGAACCTTCTTCATATAAAAATCGTAAAAATTCACACTGGTTTTCTGTTATAGCAGGATAATTTTTTAAATCAGGCATAAGGTGTTTTTTTTCGATTGCATATTTAACTGCTAGACCAGCATTACGATATTGTTTATTGCGTTTTAGATCGTGCTCAGTCAATCCTTCCGTTATCTCTTTGAAAAGCAGTTGAATCCTATTTGCTACTGTTACATCAAGCCCAGTGGTATCGAGTACCGGGCGCCTACCACCTCTGATCTGGCGACGAATTTTTGTTGCCTGTTTACTCAATTGTTCTTTCTGCTCTTTTGTTAGTCCTTGTTTATATTTTTCATCGCCAGCAAGATTTTTTTGACCCGTGCTTTGTTGTGTTCTGCGTTTCGCCCATTCGCCACTTTCCTCGAGCTCTTTTTGAGTTGCATCATAATAAAAACGCAACTGCTGCGCTACGGGATCGTTTTTATCATAGTAATGCGATCTTGGAAAAGGGTAAGCATTCCTAATCGCCGAATCAACTACATTTTGTTTAGCTATTAAAAAAGTTTCTCGTTCTTGCATAGAAGATAATTCTTTTAAATAAGGCCAATATTGAAAATTCCTAAAATCTAATAAATTAGGTTTGCCGCGCTTTGATTTACGACCATGCATAAATAAAAATTCCCATTGTTATTTTTCATTAAATTTAGATAGATACTCTGCGAGATATCATTTGAGCTCCAGCGGAGAACTCAAATATTGTTCCATATCACTATCATTTTCTGCATTCTCGTCATTATTTGTTTTTCGTCTTTTACTAGAAAATAAATCTGTTTGAGAATAGCCGCCGCGAGATAAAAAAGGAGAATTAGCTGATTGAGATTGATCAACTACTGCGATAGTCTCTGTCATCGTAGTTGAGGCACTGCTACTAGAGCTAGTCATTTCTTTAGATTGTTTTGAACCTTTTTGAATTTCATCACAAATTATTTCAAGAAATTCGTATTGAAAAACTTGTTTGGGATCAACACCAAGCAATCCTCCTATGGTTTCTAATAATAGAATAGGAACAGATACTTGAACATGATCTCGCCACACACTCTTCGAAAGATCTACGATACCTTTTTCATATTTTTCTTCAGTCTCTAACCGTGTTGTATCTTCGCCACGCAGTTTGGCAATAATCAATTCGCAAATACTCTCAGCGCCATCAGGACGTTTGAGGACTTGATCAACATTAATATTATAAAGATTAGCAATCTTGATGAGATCGACTATCTGAACTGAAGTAAATTCTTTCTCTTCATATTTATTCTCTTTCGCAGCCAGCTTTGTGATTTCGTCAGTTTCTTGCTCCCGCTCAGCTTTATCATCTGACTGAGTTTCGTCTTTCAATTTTTTCTGGATAAATTTATTATATTGTTTGGTATTATTACGAACAATATCTAATAATTCTGCTAATAATTCTGATTTCTCGTCAGAATCATCTAAGCGGGCATACAACACCTTAAGCTTTAACGGTTTTAATTTTGAAACTATTAGCTTATTTGTGTGTCGTAAAATTTCAATTAAGCTATAGGGTTTTACCCCTTTTTTCGTTAAAACTCCTGAATCTTTATAACACGCATAAATTTCTTGGCCTACATCGATGTATTGAGCATTTACATTTGCTACTGATTTGCTTCCATTAATGGTTATATTTGCCTTATCCTCCTTATTCAGAGGAGGGCGGAAAAAATTAAAAACATTTGATTTCTCTTTGGTGTAAATGAGAGTATGTCCTTTTTGATATATAAAATTTTCATCCAAGATACTGCTTTCTATTTTTTCTTCCGTTACAATTTCACCGACCATATGACAAAGCTTTGCACGACGCTTCACAACATTTTTAACAAACACTGACAATTCACGACTCTCTCTATGTGGCGCACAAGCAATAACTAGGGGAGCGTCATTAGCATCATATTGATAGACGAATTTATGTCCCTCCTCTTCTTCAATCAATCTTTGTAAATTCTCTCTATCTTCAGAATTCGTTATATCAAATATTCGCGGAATGATAGCGCCATTACCCAAGGTATGAACAAACCAATCCTGAGGATATCGGCTTAATGCAATTTCAGCATCCAGTCGTCGGGATCTTTTTGTCATAATCGTTTTACTCCTAATTTCAGCGTGTTATATAGATTTTATTAACGGATTTATTATATTTACACTAAATTAAGGTTTTATTAAGGCTAAAAATTATGTGATTATTCAACTCGTATCAAAAATTGATAATGGCTATTAAATACTCCCAAAAACACGGATTTATGGTATCTTAATTAACGTCTGTTGCGATTTAACGCAGGATATTCATGAGAACAATTAGTTATTTACTTGCAACGCTCTTACTGCTATTTAGCTTGACAGGCAGCGCTGTCTCTTATTCCGCCAATAATGATGCATCCAATCAAGCACGGCTGTGGAATTTACAGGACGCTGATATTTTGAGCGTTATAAATGAAGTTTCCCTTGAAACAGGGAAGAACTTCGTTGTCGATCCACGAGTGAGCGGCAAGATTTCATTAATATCGAGTAAACCGATTCAGCCTGACCAAGTATATGATTTATTTCTTTCTGTACTGGAATTATTGGGTTATTCTGCTATTCAAAGCGGAGATGTCGTTAAAATTGTTCCCAATATTGAAAGCAATGAACTCGCTACCCCTATTGCCAGCGCAAAGTCACCGGGGAGGCCAGATGATGTAGTGGTTCGTGTTATATCGCTAGATAATATTACTGCAGCACAACTCATTCCTATTATTCGCCCAATGCTGCCGCAATGGAGCAACGTATCAACCTATGTTCCCGGCAATGTCATTATTTTAATGGGCAGGGCAGGTAATCTCGAACGCATCATAAAAGTTATTCATAATGTTGACAGCGCATCAGGCAGCGAAATTTCTGTCATACAATTACATCGTGCAACAGCCACCCAGGTTGCTAGCGTGATAAGCAACTTACAAAATGCATCGCGCGCTGCTGGCGAAATACCTCTTGTATCCATTTCGGCTGATGAGCGGGGTAACCGGATTTTACTTGGCGGCAGTAAAGCGGCACGATTACGAATGGCAGCCCTCGTAACAGAATTAGACACACCTAATGCTGGCGTACAAGGTAATACTGAAGTTATTTATCTTCGTTATTTACAAGCGAAAAAATTTGCGCCCATTCTCGGGAAAATCGCGCAGAATATTCTTGGAAAAGGTGATGGAAATGTATCAAGCGGCTTGAGCACATCCATTGGTACGTCTAGTTTTCTCACTCAGCAGAACAACCCCTCTACTCGCAGCAGTGGAAAAACAGCACCTGAAGAACCTGAAAACAAAACACTCATTCAAGCTGAACCAAACACCAACTCACTCATTATTACAGCGCCTCCCGGATTAATGAGCGCACTGAATACAATCATTTCTAAACTGGATATTCGCCCTGCCCAGGTATTAGTAGAAGCGGTCATTGTTGAGATTGATGAAAACGAATTAAATGATTTCGGTATTCAATGGGGCGAATTGACAAGCGCTGCATCGATCGCAAACTCAAATAGCGATGATGGATTTCCAGCAGAGGGATTAGGCAGACTCGGAATTATTCCGGGTGTTGACCTTAAAGCAGTACTCTCCGTGCTAAAAAACACCAGTGGCGTAAATGTTTTATCTACTCCCAATATTGTTGTTTTAGATAATCAAAAAGCGACGCTTGCTGTAGGGACAAATATTGGTGAAACATCCGGATCTTATGCGACATCAGCGGGGACTACGACTGTCACACCATTTAATACGGTGAGTCGCGCTGATGTTGTATTAAAACTGGATGTTATACCTCAAATTAATTTAGGCAATGCTGTCAAACTCACTCTTAACTTAAAAAATGACTCGTTACAAAATCCAACGGATCCTGGATCTAATCCAGTGATCAATACCAGCCAAATCAAAAACTCTGTTCTTGTTAATAGTTCTGACGTGTTAGTGATTGGCGGATTGATGAGTAACAAAATCAACGATAAAATCGATAAGGTTCCACTATTAGGCGATATTCCCATCTTAGGCAATGTATTTACCCATAAAGCACGAACATTGGAAAAGAAAAATTTAATGGTATTTTTGAAACCCGTCATTATGCATAATGAAAATGACTTAAATAATATTACCCTCTCAAAATATGACATGACCCGCAATGCACAAATAAATTGGCCTGAGGATTTATCTGAGCCAGGCAAGCAAAAATTAGCGAATATCCTGCCACCATGGAAAAATCATACCGTACTGCCGACCCCGTTTGGTGATCCTGCATGAATGCAATACCATTCTCATTTGCAAAACATCACGGTGTTCTAGTCAGCCAATTTGAAAATCATCAAGCCAAAATTATTTGCCGCGCCGCGCCTAGTACCATGATATTGGCAGAACTTCGCAGACATTTGAATCGTCCAATCACATTGGAAACAGTAGACGATGAAACATTCAATAAATTATTGGTAAAAAGTTACGAAACAGATTCCAGTACTGCGATGCAGATGGTAGAAGATTTAGGTGAATCAATGAATCTGTTCGACTTGATTCAGCAATTACCTAAACCAGAAGATTTATTGGAAAGCCAAGATGATGCGCCTATTATTCGTTTGCTTAATGCATTATTGTCAGAAGCGATTAAAGAAAGTGCTTCTGATGTCCACATTGAAACATTTGAAGAGCGCATTGTTGTTCGTTTCAGAATTGATGGCATTTTACATGAAGTACTTGAACCGCAGCGTGTATTAGCACCACTCATTGTGTCGCGCATCAAAGTCATGGCAAAATTGGATATTGCAGAAAAACGTTTGCCACAAGATGGCCGCATTACATTACGTATTGCCGGCCGTGCAGTTGATGTCCGTGTATCAACAATGCCAACCAGTCATGGAGAGCGCGTGGTCTTGCGTTTATTAGATAAACAAAATGCGCAGCTTGATTTAGCACAACTTGGCATGGATCCAAAAACACTGGGATTAATGATAAAACTGATCGCTATTCCACATGGAATCCTATTGGTAACCGGGCCAACAGGCTCAGGCAAAACCACCACACTGTATGCAGCACTCACTTCTTTAAACAATGATACTCGAAACATACTTACTGTCGAAGATCCCATTGAATTTGATCTATCGGGTGTCGGCCAAACACAAGTAAATTATAAAGTGAATATGACTTTTGCCAAAGGGTTGCGTGCTATTTTACGTCAGGACCCGGACATTGTGATGGTTGGCGAAATCCGAGATCTCGAAACCGCGCAAATTGCAATTCAAGCGAGCTTGACTGGACATTTAGTATTATCAACATTACATACCAACAGTGCAATTGGTGCCATTACCCGATTAGACGACATGGGCATCGAAGCTTTTTTGCTTTCATCCAGTTTAATTGGTGTGTTGGCACAACGTTTAATGCGTTTGCTTTGCAAACAGTGTAAAAAACCAGCTCCAGCAACATCGAGTGAATGTGCCATTATGGGCGTACCTGATGATCCGGCTCCCACTATTTATCATGCCAGTGGTTGTTCCGCTTGCCGGCAAATTGGTTATACAGGACGCAGTGGTGTGTATGAATTGATTGGTATTGATGATACGTTACGTACGATGATTCATGATCGTCAATCAGAACAACAAATTAAAAAATATGCACGCACTTTATTCCCGAGCATACGTCAAGATGGTTTTCGCCGAGTACTGGCTGGCGATACCACCTTAGAAGAGATTTTACGTGTGACCAGTGAAGAATGATATCTACTAAAGAATATTTTAAGGATGTTCAGAAAATAATATTGGCAAAACATTAACTGCTAAATAATCTAAGATAAACTTAGAGCCTGTTTAAGATCTCTGGGCTCAAGCGAAAAAGTGGATAATCGAGATAAAATTTTCGCGAATTTGAGGCGAATATCGGGAATATTTAACGAGAATTCGCGAAAATTTTAGCCGATTATGCCGCTTTTGCAGCGAGTCCAGAGATCTTAAACAAGCTCTTAGATAATTAGTTGCTGTCGCAAAATTAAGTGGCTACTGTCATTGCGAGGAGGGCGAAGCCGTTTCGACGAAGCAATCCAGCTTATATTGTTAACTGGATTGCTTCACCCAAACGCTCCGCGGGCTCGCAATGACACCGTTTTTCTATTTCGTGCCAGTGACTAGTTAAGTATTTGCCAATATTATTTTGTGAAGAACTCATTTATTAGTGAGAGGTATGCATGCCTGCTTTTCAATACACAGCGATCAACAATAAAGGTGCACAACAAAAAGGAATTATTGAAGCTGACTCCGCAAAACAAGCACGGCAACTGTTGCGAGAAAAGCAGCTTACCCCGCTCAATGTTCAATTAGCTCAACAAAAAACAACACTTCTGACTACCAAGTCATTTCGCCGTCAATCACTCAACAGCAAAGAACTCGCTTTAATTACCAGGCAATTAGCAACTTTACTTTCAGCGGGATTACCATTAGAAGAAGTCCTCGCAGCTGTCGCTGAACAAACCGAGAAACAAAATGGCAAAAGCTTGATTTTATCCGTCCGCAGCAAAGTACTAGAAGGACACGCATTGGCTTCCGCACTCGGCAACTACCCACATGCTTTTTCAGCCTTGTATTGTTCGACGGTCGCAGCAGGTGAAAAATCAGGCCACTTAGATGTTGTCCTGCAGCGATTAGCTGATTACACGGAACAACAATTCCAAATGAAACAAAAAATTCAAAATGCATTAATCTATCCCAGCATCATGATATTGGTTGCCATTGGTATTGTCGGATTTTTACTGGAATACGTTGTACCGAAAATGATTTCTGTTTACAGCAATATCGGACAAACACTACCTACATTGACACGTATTTTGATTGCTATTAGTTCGGGAATAAAAAGTTATGGTTTGATTATTTTATTAGTCATTATTTTGTTAGTATTTTTCTTACGTTATCGAATGAAAAATAATATTCATTTTCGCGATAAAGTACATCATATCTTGCTACGTTTACCGATAATCGGCAATGCCATCAAAACTACAAATACAGCACGATTTTCCAGAACATTTGCTATCTTGTCTTCCGCAGGTGTTGCAGTGATTGAAGCCATGATGATTTCATCAGCGCTTATTACTAACTTACCGATACGCAATTCAGTTGAAAATGCAGCGAAAAAAGTAAAAGAAGGAGCCAATATTCATTTAGCATTAAAACAAACAAAATATTTTCCTGCAATGAGCATTCACTTGATTGCAAGCGGCGAAGCCAGCGGTCAGCTGGAAAATATGCTTGAACGCGCCGCTAACAATCAAGACGGCGACATCACACGTTTAATTGACACGACTCTTGCTTTGTTTGAGCCCGCAATTATTTTAGTGATGGGTTTTATTGTTTTGTTTATTGTGCTGGCGGTATTGCTGCCGATCTTTCAGTTGGATCAGTTTACGGGGTAAAAGTTTTGTGATTTATAGTGAACGCTTTTGCTCTATTGAAAGCTCTATTTTTTTGCTGGCTTCAGATGAAATTGTTGTTAATTCAATATCTCGTTTATTTTTGTTTACATCAACTATTGTTTGATCCAACATTTTTTTTTGTAAATTCACCGGATCAACTTGTTGACGAGTTATTTGCAATTTTAATCCTTCCTCTGGAAGCTCCTCTCTCTCTGATATCTTTTTGCTAAAATAATCTATTGATTGCAGCCCAATATTAGCGACAATGATATCAGGTGGATTTAATTTATGTTGCGTAATACAAACATCAAAGGTTAGATCGGATACTTGTTTTATTTCAGCAGGGATGCTTGCAACGGGTTTTATTGAATGGATACTCAACAAATAAGAGTCAGGCTGTATTTCTGTGTTTAAAAACAGGGTGAACTTTTCTGTCATATCGTGATACTGCTCAAAATCAGGGTTAAGCTTCTGATCCGCATCTTGTTGTATTAAATCAATAGTAAGTTTCTTTCCCTTAAAATGAGCTTTATGTTCATTGAGAGCCTTGAAAGCATTTCTACCAGTAAATAATTCTGGGGAAATGTGCAATACACACGTTTCCCCTGTCTCGGATCGAATGATAAATGTTCTACATCCTGTAATATTAATCGTTGCGCATCTCATTGGGCCATAAGATTCTGAATAGCCGTCCCACCATTGTTTCCCCATATTTTGATTACCCCAGACATGGCGAACTATTCTATCTTCATATTTTTTCATTTTTATTTTATGTGAAGATTCAGCGGGCATAGAAAAAAATGCTTCATCCGTATCAACAGTTGCATAATAGTACAGTCGTGTCGCATATTTTTTTGCTAAATTTAATGGAAAAAATCCACTACCTATAAAATAGGCTGCGGAATATAAAAAACCCTCATAACTGATCCAGCGATGATTTTTTGGGTATTTATTTAGATTAGCTATCCATCTTGCAAGATTTGGCGACTCTAGACTAAATCCAAATATTTCGTCAACTGCATCTCTTAATTTACTAAAAATTAAAAAGCAAGCCGGCGGAAGATTGCCATCTAATAAACTTGCATAAAGCTCATCTCGATGATTTTCTAGCCAATCTTTTATTTCCTCTTTTGCTTTTTCTATAAGATTTTTTATTTCTATGGTCATCACTTCGTATTTTTGTCGTTCAAACTGTAAGTAATGAGATAAAAATCCCTGTGATTCTAGCCAAGCATACATCGCTTCATGTTCATAAAATTCATTTTCTGAAAATGTTGAATACGCTTCAGAAAGATTGTTATCTACATACCATATGTATCTTTTTAAAAGTAAAATAAAATCATCCTGTATATTTTCTAACTGTTCAATGTGTTCTAATAATTCGTTTAGATCCACCTCAAATACACTGGAAAAATTAGATAATTTTTTTTTGATCTGCTCTTTAGTTGGATGGGATAACAATAGGATAGCATCAAGACAAGTTTTCCACGCCTTAAATAGGCTATTTTGTTCTTTAAAGAGTGTTACTGAGCGCTCTTCGCTGCCAGATGAAGAAATAATTTTTTGATGGGCTTGTTGTAAAATACGAAACACATATCCTCCCCTTAAAATCTATCTTAATTATATTATAATTAATTTATAATTACTTTTTGACTATTTTTCGTCGCCCTGATTAAAAAATACCTTCTTTTCAAATACCTATCTTACAAAAAATTAGTCTGGGTAATTTTGATAGCTCTAACGATCCTGTTAATATAAGCTCAATATCTCGTGATGGGTTTTAAGGAAAGATAGATGCGTAGACTCCTATTAATTAGCCTGTTTCTAAATTTTTTTACCCAGCACGTTTACGCAGATAATAACTCATTAATAAAAATAGGAACGGGTAATCCACAGCTTATTTTTTATCAAACAGGTCAAAAACTCTGTAAAAAAATCTATGCAAAAAAATCAATCCCATGCACAGTGACTCCCTCCTCTGGTTCGGTACAAAATCTACTGGATTTGCAAAATGGTAAAATTGATATTGCATTATCACAATCAGACACAACATGGTTAGCAATCCATGGAAAAGGCCCATTCAAAAAAATAGGTTCTAATTCAACGTTAAAGGTTCTTTACCATTTATCTGATTTGCAGCTTGTCATTTTAACTAAAAAAGATAGCTCGATTTTTTATTTTCAAGATCTCAAAAAACATTCTATCAATTTTGGAATACAAGAATCAGGATTACGCAGCACAATGGAAATCATTACTGAAGCATTCAATTTATCGAAAAATGATTTTTCACATATTGCAAGTTTGCCTGCGCCTGATCAAGCAAAAGAACTCTGTTCCGGAACACTAGATGCCATTATCTTTATTGTTTCAAAAAAGAGTAATACGATTATTCATGCCATGCAGCTATGTCCAATGCGATTAGTGAGTTTTTCAGAGGAAGACATAAAAAATCTGATCAATTTACCGATTGGATACAAAAAATCAATTATCAAAGCAGGAACTTATCCTAACCAACAGTCAGACATCAGAACCGTTGCAATTGAATTGCAAGGCGTGGTGAAACAATAATTTAAATTATTCAATAATATCAATTCCCAATCCGCCGAACACTTGTTCGACAGTATCATCTACTGCATCAGCAAGTGAATAGCCTGCTTGTCCAAACCAGCGTTTGATAGCGACTAATTCACGACCGCGGAGAAAAATATAAAAAGCGAGAAAGACAACTTCAAGATCATCTTGATTGGTTAAATCAAATATATAACGTTCCGCATAGGGCAAACGCTTTTTTGCTTCATTTCTGGAATAGTCAGACAAAATGGCCAATGCATCTTCCGCATCTTCCGCTTGTTCGCACTTTTCTTTGACCTTATGATAATCCTCAATACGTTGATTAAGAATGCGATCGATTTCTTCTTCTTTAAATAATTCAGTAAACCCATGCGGCAAACGCTCATCGAGTGCAAATACTTTATTAACAAAGTCGGCACAATGAATATCCATCGTTTTTTGACTGATCACTTTATGAAAAAACGGCACTGCAAGGCAGGCACGTTTAAAGGATGGCAAGTTAACATATAATTTATCATCGCGAAGAATGATAGTCGCTAATCGAATAGGGTGTTCTGGATTTTTGCGAAAAGACGTGAGTGATTCGAAATGTAAATCATCGCATTCTGCTTTCCAATACCAGCTCCAAGAATTGGGAGCGGTATTTTTTTGGATACATTGTAATTTTTCTATCGCTTGTACCAACC
>Ga0224722_1001637_pt1 | contig 12331 bp, 10 predicted proteins | sample Balambano_FR1_Me_FD_161646 | JGI IMG/M metagenome (GOLD analysis project Ga0224722, IMG submission 161646) | Freshwater sediment microbial communities from Lake Towuti, South Sulawesi, Indonesia - Balambano_FR1_MetaG | ecosystem: Environmental > Aquatic > Freshwater > Lake > Sediment | place...
CACTTCGGCCACCGACGGGCTGCGGGGCCCGGCGGCTGAGGCGGTATCAGGGCGGCTGGCATAACAGTTGTACTTGGTCACCCCAAGGCGTACCAGTTCGCCGATCAGTCGCTCGGCCCGCGCCAGCGTATCGGTATCGCAAGGGGTAGCAATCAGCTGTTCGAGCCGACTGGGTTGGCGGGCATCGTAATAGATGCCCACCGGATCGGCGATCAGCGACACCGCCATCCCCCCCTTGGCGGGGTGGCCGATATAGCCGATAAAGCCGTCTTCCAGTTGCCAGTAAGGCAGGCCCAGAGCCTGCGCCTGCGCCTTGATCTGGCGGGTGTTGGCCTTCTGGCCCCAGCCCACCAGCACATCACCCGGTTGTGGTTTATCAGGGGATGTGAAGCGAGCCAAGGACTGACCCAAACAGGCGCTTATCTGGACGTTGCGAGCCACAATGCCACCGGATTGTGTCCATAGAGTCATATATTTCTCTTACAATTTCTAATAATACTATTTAGAAATTTAATTTTGGTTTTATATATTGTTGTGATCAATAGCTGAACTGGCAAGTTTTATACTGGCTACACTCCCTTCTGAAATATTTTCTGAGCAGAAAAGAGATAGAGAAGTTTGTTGTAGTGATAGGGGTGAGCACCCCAAAGATGATTTTTATCACCATAAACCATCCAACTTGGTGGTGAAATGATATTAACGCCAACATGTCTCTCATTTATTCTTGATATGATTTCATGTAAATAATTATTGTATCTGGAAATAGAATAGCGAGTTTCTTCAAATGGAATGTAACCTGTCTCATCAATATAGTGTGTTGCCATCGGGACATTAAGTATATAAATATTTTCTACAGGAATCTTACGTGTGACATCTTTTATTATTTCATCTAGGGAATGTAGAGTCATTTCTTTTTTAGATGAAGAGTCAAAGGTGAGGTATTTATCTTTTTTGTTTTTTTGGAAGTGTCTTGTTTTCCTGTAATCCCATGACATAGTAGCAAATGAATCGTTTATCGGCAGTAAATCGAATCGCTCGTCCATGAAGTCGATAAGTAGAATGCTTTCTTTAGATTTTAATGATGATAATACATCATTAATTGCATTCTTGTTTAAGTCTAGTTTGACACATTTTTTTATAAAAGGACTGTCTATTGAATCTATATCACTGTCAGAGAAAACAATTGGAGTGGACAATGCACAGGCTATACTATTACGAGCTATATATGAGGACAGTATAATGTCATCATTTCCTCCATATATCTCATCATAGATTCTTAATGTATCTCTAGAGTCACAACTTCCTAATATTGATATTTCATGCTTTGACGGTAGAGAGTTATCAGGGCCAGAAATTTTTAAGGTGTTCGGAGTATCGCCATAAAAAAAGAACACTTTTCTCTTCAGTATTTCTAATATTCTCTTTTCCTCTTCCGAATTATCGTTATGAGGAAAAAGAAAATACACATTAGTTTTCTCTGGTACTACATTTAAAACCAACAGTAAATTTGAAATGAATGTGTTACTAAAGTTCCCATTAGGGTTAAATATAATGTTGCTGGTTTCTTTTATATTATTTATTGTTTTGTCTAAAAACTGTTTTGCTTTAATACTAATCTCTGTCTCAGAATTAGAAAAAAGCACCTCAAGAACGTCGGTTTTTATATCATCGATAACTACAAGTTTTCTAGTTTCAACTAAATCAGAAACCCTTTGGCAAACATCTCCAAGTATAATGGTACTCTGCATTCTTATATCCCTTCGATAACATCAAAAATTCGTTTTGAGTTTTTATTGTCTTTGTATTTAAAAAATCGCTTTGCAATTTTTACATATTTAGTTTGAGGTATACAATTATTTTCAATATGCATACTCAACTGACTTATCAATTCATTTTCTGTTGATGAAATTGGGCCCGGGAAGTCTTTGAGAGGACAAATGAGTGGGCCACCTCTGGTCGCAAAAAACTGTTGTGAGTCAAACCAATAGTACAAGACTGGTTTATTTTGATATAAAATATCAAATGATGCTGATGAGTAATCTGTAATCATTAAATCTGCATCTGCAATTAAGGGCTGAATATCTATATCGTTCATGCTGAAAAGATCAAGCTGACTACTTCTTACTGAAATATTTTGAACATGTTTATGCATTTTATGATGCAAACAAACAACTAATCTGTAATTCTTCTCTAATAGAAGATTGTTTAGGTCTTCATTAGTAATTAATGAGTGTATTTTATTGAAATATTGTGACTTGATAAATTTCTCTTCAGAAACGTCAGAGAGCCAATCTCGCCATGTAGGTAATAGAAGAATAGTCTTTGAAAGTTTATTATTCTTTTTGACTTGTAATTTGTCGAATCTTGCAAGACCGGTGATTGCGATCTCATCGCTATCAAATCCAAATTGTCTACATACTAATTTTTTCTCTAGTTCCGAGCTGACTATGAACTTATTTGGTAACTCTCCCCTTCTCAACATAGAGTTTTTATCATAGTAGCCTTTGGCTCTACTAGTGGCAAAAATACCATGCTGTAGAAAAACTCTCGGTTTGTGAGCGTGTGCATCGCTAACTCTTTGCCAGTGATGAAATACATCTCTCATACTGTCGCTAAAAATATATTTCCCCGCAGCATGAAATAATGCGAAATGCTTCATACTTCCGTAGTTAACAACATTGCTAAACTTGGATAAATTCGACTTTGTCTTGGCGTTCTTCTTAATTACATAATAATATTTATGTTTAGATTTCTGAGATGTGTTGTTACTGTTTATGTGCGAAAACAGGTGGTAACTAGAGTCATTTGCTGTATTACCAAGACGTTCGCCTATTAAAGCAATTTCCTTTTCCTGATCCTTATATAGTGGAGATATTATTTTTGCAGTTTTATATTTTGCGAGCCATGCCGCATAAGAAATTAGCTGAGTATATTTGTTTTTATATCTTTTCAGCGGTTTTTTAAACTTGTCACTCTTTAGCTTTTTATAATCACTGATAATATCATTGTCTTTAAGGGATAGACCTTTTTTGAGACATGTTTTTTTAAACTTATTATTTAGGGTTCTATGTGCTTCACTATAGAATCCATTATATATAAGGAGTAGTGGTAGCCTTCTTGCCGGGGTAAAAATCCTTAGCAATTGGTCATCAATGTAATTGTGTAGAAATATATTTATTGCTTTATAGATCGGCTTGCAATTTTCAATAGTATTATCTTGAGAATATTTGGCTAATCGATATAAAATTCCACGTAGAATAAATAATTTTGCAATTCTGGTTTGAGTTGGTGGAAGTGATAACTCCAAAGATAGTTCATAAACTTTTATTAGATCATAAAATACTTTATCATTTACTATCTGAGTGCATGATGGGTTTAACTCATCATCGCGCCCTCTATATAAATAACTAATGTGGGGTGTAGAGGAGATATGATTGGCTTTTTGCATTGCTTTCATTACAAAAATCCAGTCTTCTGCCAGTTTTATGCCTATCGGAAACTTGATATCATTTCTTGTAAGAAGCTCTCTCTTATATAACTTTGCCCATGGAGCCGGTGTTTTTACCAAAATGGAACGGTGATAGAAATTAATTTTTCTAAATGATGCACTTGCAACTTCTGCATGATCATCAACAAACCAGCTTCGTCTGGAGTTGAATGCTTTACTATGTGAGATAATGACTTCAGAATCTGTTTCTTTAGCTAGCTTATACAAAGGACTGAGAGCATTGGGGGGGAGTAAATCATCAGAATCTAAAAAGAAGATATACTCACCAGAGGCTATATTAATAGCATTGTTTCTTGCTACTGACTGACCTGCATTTTCTTGTGATATTAAGAAAATATTTTGATATTTTTCTTGATATTTCTGAATTATTTTTGATGAGGAGTCTGGTGATCCGTCATCAATAAGAATAATTTCAATGGAATCTTCACATTTAATACCATCGATTGATTGAGTTAGTATTGAATCAATACATTCCTCTATATACTTCTCAACGTTATATACAGGAATAATTACGGTAACTAGCTTCATCAACTTCTATCCCGTGATTGCATCTTTGAAATATCGTGACAGTAAAAGTGTCACGTTAGAATCTTTTATTTTTTCTTTACTATTAAAGTCATTAGCACAAAATGAATGTGGCAGAGTTCCTTTTTGTTTGGCTATCTCAAGGGCTTTAAAATAGGTCGCAGCGGCAGGTGATCTTGCATTAAAATAATAGCAAATATCCCTGGAGGGGACAGCGACACCTCTAATATAAGAAAGCCAAGGGACAAAGAATGTTGCCAAATTCAAATCATGATTTGTTCTGAATTTATGAGATAAGAAATTCTTTAGGTCTGCTCGATATAACCTCCAGCTCTCTTCAAATATACTTTTTCTAAGAGGTACATAGGTGTGCACCAGTGGGTGGTCGATGAGAAAACTGAAATCCTGGTTAAGGATTGATGCTGATTTCAATGAGGCTGATAGTGTCGGCGTATCCGTACCTTTCTTCTGCATCATGGCCAAGCTTTTGTTGGACATAAAAAGCGAAGCTATCCCATTGCTTCTGAAAAAATGCCCAGCTGGCAATGGTCTGGCGACAAACACATCGTCATTGAAATAGATGAAATGTTCTGCCAAATCAGGGATTTTATGCAGATGTGCTTCAATTACATGAGAGTTGAATGTTGGAAGGTATTGTCTATCAATAATTTCAGAGTGATCAACAATTCTTATTTTATCACTTGGAGTCAGCCATTTTGGACATTGTTGGTCAGTTACAATATATATTCTTCTGACCCATGGTAAGAACTTCAATACACTGCCAAGAGAATATCTTAGTTCATCATGATTGCTGAATCTTGCTGGATCAGTCGCATATCTACCTACATGTTCAGCATTGACTTGCAACTTGTGTTGCTGATATCTAAGCTGCCATGCCGGATCTGTATCATCAACCCATGTAAATACCACATCGATTGGGAAATCGATATCTATTTTACTTTCCAGTGCAAGATCATGGCGCATAAGAATGTCTTCTTCATTCTCTGCACATTCAATCTCGTTTCGAATGACTGGGTACTTTTTATTCAGATGATCACGAATAAAAATACCTGGGTTCTTGAAGAACTTTTTAAGTTTTCTCATCTTATTTCGATATGAATGTAAGTTTCTAATGCGTTGAATGAGTCAGAGTTACATATTTTATAATACTAGCGACCCTATAAACTCTTTAAAACTATGCTGGTACTCTTTATGTCTTAGACCATACTCCACAAAAGCTTTCATATACCCCAGCTTATCGCCACAGTCATGAGATTTTCCCTGCATACAAAAAGCATCTACTTGGCCATTTTTCAGCAATTCTGAGATGGCATCTGTCAGCTGAATTTCATCACCAGCACCAGGCTTGGTTGTACGCAGGTGTGGCCATATCTCTGGCGTTAACACATAACGCCCAACAATAGCAAGGTTGGATGGTGCGTCATCTTGTTCCGGCTTCTCAACAACATCGAATATGGTGGCAGACTCACCCGCATTCACATCAATAGAATGGCAATCCACGATACCGTATTTAGACACATCGTTAATATCGACAGGTTCCACCATAATCTGGGAATGACCTGACTCTTTATAATTACGAACCATTTTTGCCAGATTATCTTTTTTCAGATCGCTTGCAGCGTCGTCGATAATCACATCGGGCAATACCACTACAAACGGGTTGTCACCGACGAGGGGATAAGCTGAAAGCACTGCGTGGCCCAACCCTTTTGCCTCACCTTGACGGACATGCATGATAGTCACATCCTTGGGACATATGGACTGGATCTCTTCCAGTAATTGCCTTTTCACCCTGCTTTCCAAGGTTGCTTCTAGCTCGAATGACTTGTCGAAGTGGTTCTCTATGGCATTTTTTGATGAGTGAGTTACCAGAATAATTTCTTTTATACCTGCTGCAATGCATTCATTGACCACATACTGGATCAGCGGCTTATCGACGATAGGCAGCATTTCTTTAGGAATAGCCTTGGTGGCAGGTAACATGCGGGTACCCAGGCCAGCAACTGGAATCACAGCTTTCATTTTATCCCCTAGCGTTATCTATATTGATTATTTTGGTTTTTATAGGCAAAAAATTCGGGAGGCCATTTAATGACCTCCCGCAACTTAGTAAATTGTCAATTATTAAAGTAGAACCAGTGCTCTAGCCGAAATGGCGATTTGATAGAGCACTTCGGTAATATCCTTGGTGATCTGCAGTGACTTGGTATCGACCTGCGGCAGCACGAAGATCTCGTCGCCCGGTTTGATGGCAATCTCTTTGTTATCCAGATCGCTCTTCTCGATCTGGCTGAAGGTACCATCACGGTGCAGCAACAGGATGCGGGAGTTGCTGGCTTTCTGGGTAAAGCCGCCGGCCAGATTGATGTAATCGGCCACAGTACGCTTGCTGTCCATCAGGATGGCGTTCGGGAACATCACATCCCCATGTACCATGATGAGATTGGTCTGGCGCGGGATACGGATGATATCGCCCGGTTCGAGCCGCACGTCTTCCATATTGGTGCCGTTGGCCAGTACCACCTGGCCGTTGGGCTGAATGTCTTTGGCTCGTTCCACCCACTGCATCAGAAGTTGAGCTTCGCTGTTGCGCAGCTTTGCCTCACCTTCGGACGAGGAGCGGGCGGTCAGGATGCTGGCTTCCAGCGCCTTGAGCGACGACTGCAGCATCTCTTTTTGACGAACCTTGACCGATTCTCGATAGAGCTGGATGGCACTGAGATCGGCATCCTGGGTCAGTTTCAACCCGTTGAGGATGTCGCCAAGGCGGGCGCCGTATTTGAGCACATACTCCTGGGCACTGTCGTGTTCCCCTTCTACCCGCACCGCGATGGAGGCGTAACGCTTGTCGGCAATTACCTCCACGGTATCGCCGGAGCTGACCATGTGGCTGCTCATCTGTTGATCATTGATGGGGTAGTAGTCCATGCGGATATCTTCCCCCTGATTGCGGCTGACCCGGATATGGGTGGCATCGGGGTCGGGCCTGGCCATCTGCATCAGCTCGGTCAGGGTGACATGGGGCTTGCTCAGCTCGAACTTGTTGGCGTTGGCCACCTTGCCTCTGACCGTGGTCTGATAGCGCAGTGGTGCCACTACTATGATGTCGCCATCGCGCAATTGGGTCGGCAGCAGGGTGCCATTGATCAGGAACTGGTAGAGATTGTAGTGGCGCAAGGTTTGGCCATTGCGCTTGAGGGCCACATCCAGATAACTGCCGCGCTCGGGGGAGATGCCACCCGCCTTGTCGAGAAAATAGAGGATGGAGTCCCCAGATTGGCCTGCAAACAGACCCGGCTGTCTGACAAAGCCGGTCACGAAGATCTTGACCGGTTGGCTCACATCCAGGGTGGCATAGACGCTGACGTTTTTTTGATAAACGGTGGTGATGGCGCCCAGCAGGGTGTCGTTGAGCTGCTCGTTGCGTACCCCGGCTACCTTGATGGGGCCCACCTTGGGCAGAAAGATATTGCCTTGATGATCGACCGTCAGCGGTTGATCAAACTCGACGCCGCCCCAGAGCTGTACTTGCACGCGATCGCCAATGGAGATGCGGTAATCCGGGTTGAAGCCATTGAAGGATTCGCGGGCGAATTCGCCGCGAAACAGCCAGTTGCCAAAGACCGGATCCTGGGTCTGGGTGTCGGTAATGACCTTGCGTACCGGGGCCGCTTCTTGCGAGATCTCGAGGGCCAGTACGGGCTGCAACAGCATACCCAGGCCCAGCGCCAGCAGGCTGGGTTTCAGGTTCAAATGGGATAACATCTTCAAAAAATCACTCCTGATCAGTCCTGGTGTTCACGCAGGGTCGCCAGACCCATCACGACCAGACCGTAGAAAAGACAAAGCAGCACGCCTATGGTTGCCAGGTTGTAGAGACGGCGGGGATATTCAGCCTCTTCGGCCAAGCTGGGTTGGCTGACCACCAGCAGATGCTTCAGTTTGCGATAGGCTTCGACGCGGGCCTGTTCCATGCTGACCAGGCCGGTCTTGTAGACATCGGCGGCCAGCTGGGTTTGTACTTGAACCGCCTGATAATCGGCATTGACCTCGTTGAGGGCTTGCTTCTCGCTGCCGGTCAGTCGCTGTTTTTCTTGCGCCAGTTGGCGGGTGAGGGCATCCACCCGATCTTTTACCGCCACCACGTCAGGGGCATTGGGGTTCATGTAGATCTGCAGACGTTTAAGCTCGGCGTCCTGGCGTACCAGTTCCGCTTCCAGCTCAGACACCACGCCCATCATGGCGGTACTGGTAGCCTCGGGGCTCATCAGCTGGTGCTGGTTCTGGAAGGCGAGCATCTTTTCCCGTTCACTCAGTAGCCGTTCGTGGGAGCGGGCCACTTGGGACTCGACAAACTTGAGTTGCTCGACGGCGACCTGACGGCTCAGCCGGTTGATGAATCCTTCGCTCTCCTTGAGCATCAGCGCGACCACCTGCTTGGCATACTCAGGCTCAAAGGCTTGCAAACTGACGGTCAATACCCCGGAAAGCTCATCCAGGCTGACGGTCAGGTGGTCACGATAGAAGGCCAGAAACTCTTCGCGACTGGCGTCTGCCGGCAGGCGGGAGAAAAGATCTGCGCTGTCGCTCTGGTAGTGCTGTTTTAATTGCAGCTTTTTATCCAGCGTGTTGAGCATGTCCCAGGATTTAAGGTAATCCTGGATCACCAGCACATCCTGATGATTGCTGCCCCCGAGCCCCAGCATGGAGAGGGCATCCGGCATCATCTTGAGCTGATCGGCCTGCTTGATGATAAGGCTGGCCTGGCTGACATAGCGATCGCTTGCCACAAAACTGTAATAGATGGTTGCTAACATGAAGCAACCTAGGATCCATAGAAAACTACCTAGCTTGATTGCTTTTTTCCACGACTGGCGGGCTACCCGATAACCCTTGGAATCGATGAGAAAGAGTTTTGGGTCCCGCTTGAATTTGCGAAGTTTTCGCTCAAGCAGGGCACTGAGATTGGCTTTGGTCATAGGTATCCGTGGAAATGCTTAAAAGGAAAAATCAGAGCTTTTGATAGATGGTGATGGCGTCTTCAATGTCGTCGTGCAGGGTCAATTGTCCGTTTTGCAGCACGATCCCCATGTCACACTGTTGGCGCAAAGTTTTCATGTCGTGAGAGACCATGATCAGGCTGGCGGTCTGCCGCTTTTGGGTGAAGACATCGATACACTTTTGCTTGAATCTGGCATCCCCTACCGAGGTAATCTCGTCGGTGAGGTAGATATCGAAATCAAAGGCCATGCTGACGGCGAAGGAAAACTTGGATTTCATACCACTGGAGTAGCCTTTAATAGGCAGCTCGAAGTGTTTGCCAATTTCAGAAAATTCCTTCACCCATTCTTCGACAGCTTCAGTATCATGAACCCCATGAATACGGCAGACGAAACGGGTGTTTTCCCGTCCTGTCATACTGCCCTGAAAGCCGCCGCTCAGGGCCAGCGGCCAGGAGACACGGCTATGGCGAGTTACTTTGCCCTTGTTGGGCATATCCATGCCACCTAGCAACCGCAGCAAGGTCGACTTGCCGGCGCCGTTGGCACCGAGAATGCCGATATTGCGATCTCCCGGCAGGGTGAAGCTGACATCTTTCAGCACGTAATGGCGACCAAATTTGGTCGGGTAATATTTCGAGACGTTGTCCAGCGTAATCATAGGGTTAGCTTGCAATTAGGCGGCGATGGCTGAGGCGATAGGCACTCATGGCAAAGGTGAGCAATATCAATGTGATACCTGTTAGATAGCCCCAGCTGCCACCCTGAGTCTGGAAACCGGCGATCCAGCCGGAGCGGATAAGCTCGAGGGCATGGACAACAGGATTCCATAGCAATAGATGCTGATAGTTCTGTGGCACTGCTGCCAACGGAAAGAATACGGCCGAGATCCACATCATGGGTCGCATTAGAATAGGGATTAGTTTGCGTGCTTCCTCGGACAGTGAAGTCGCAACACAGAACAAGGTGCCTAACGCGAATGAAAAAATCATCAACAGTCCATAACCGGTCAGTACGGCCAGTGGATCGGCGGGCATGGCATCGAAGCCAAACCAGATAAGCCCCAAGATCAGCACAAAGGCCACCAGCACGCCGATCAAGGTTTCCAGCAAGAAACGGGAAAACAGGGTGGCAAAGGGGGTAACCTGCCGATAGCAAAACAACCCCTTGTTGGCACTGACTGCGGATTGCAATTGATTGCTCATGTTTTGAAACATGAGAAAAGGAAGATATCCGGCAGCAACAAAAACAGGGGCCTCTACTCCCCCAAAGCCGCTGCGCTGACGCATACCGAATACGAAACAGAACAACGCAATTGTCAGCAAGGGATCGAGTACGGCCCACGCATAGCCCATCCGGTAGTTACCAAAGCGGGTCTTAAGTTCACGCATCAGCAGGCCGAAGGTGACATCCTTGAGCACGGCCAGCGAGGTTCTGCGATGGGTTGAGAGAATAGGGGTGTTCAATGTTTAATCTAATATCGACAATTGAATTTTAAGAAGGTGCGACTCTATCACAAACTGCTGATCCACTGACTACAGCAATAGTAATAGAGCGATAGTTCGTATTTATCAGCACGCCAATGTTGCGTTTTCGTTGCGGAATTGTTTACTTTGTGCTTTTGTTTAGGTATAGCTACCGCACGGCAATGACATATTCCCGAAGAAAAGAAGCAAGTTGTGATTGGTAAAAATAAAATGGGGATGATAACGAGGGACTGCTTGTTGAAAACAACAAACAGAATTAGCTTGCAAAGCAACCAACCCGTGCATATCGCGTCATTTTGTGATGCGCATCATGCTTAATTTTATTTATGGCGCATACTACCCACCAGTTGCAATTGAGTCAACACGCATTAATCATCGTTCTAAATGTCAACTGTCAGATATAACTTATTGTTATTTATGTGATTTTTTATGAACATTGTAGTGGACTTAACAGGTCGGATGAGTTTTGGTGGCGAAAAAATGATTAATTAAGGATTTCCTTACATATGGGCGTCACTTATTTTAATCTCATTTTTGTGATCTTCATCGCTTGCGGTCGTCTGTTTTATAGTAATTATTTTTCCAGTTTATTGCTGGTTGAAATATGAGCTACGTTGCTAGAAAATTCCAAATAGAATCACTTCATTTCCTCATCGCTAGACCATTTATCCAATAGGATGTCTTTTTTTAGTTGTTCACACCCAATTGACAAACATCTTCCTCACTGACTATGCCTGATATGTATCTGCTCGGGTTTGAGGGCAGTACCACAGGATAACAAGGATGTTGGAGGGGAAATGAACGCTAACACGCTCTTGCTTTCGGGATGGCTGACTTCGCTGATTGCCAGTATGGGGGTCATGGCCAATGAAGATATTGTGGCACTGCAGATGGGTAAACCTGCCGAGGATGAGAAGCTCGATATCTATACGGTAGATGTCAAGTTTCACCATATGTTTTGGCGTTGGGGTGACTCAGGGTGTCAGTTTGGTTGGGGAGCCCGGGGGGGGATGTTGAAGGTAGGGGATGACAGTACTGCCAGACTCGGAACCGGTGCCAGGGTTGAATGCCTGTGGGGCAACTGGGTGGTCTGGCTGCCGGCTGAGGTGCTCTGGCTGGCGGACCATGAGTTTGGTCATCGTGGCAATGGCTTCAAGGACTACGGCGGTCCTTTCCAGTTTTCCACCGGTATCGGTCTTGGCTATGCAATCACCAGCAACTGGCTGATTGGTTATCAGTATGAGCACATGTCCAACGCCAACATGTATGAGCAGAACCCGGGTCTGGATAGTCACTCCATCCACATTGAATATCGCTTCTAACATCGTCAGCTTTTCATACGCCAGAGCCCCTGTCCCCAGGGGCTTTTGTTTTTCACATGACCAGCAATTTTAGACGCGGGATCAGCGACCCAGGTATTCCCGGTCGAAGAAGGTGTTGACCCAGTGGGGGCGGTAGATGGCGAGCAGGGTCATGGCCATGCCGTTGAGCAGCGCTTCGGGGAAGAGCAGCAGCGGCCAGATGGAGAGGTAGTCGGCGCTGATGGTGTACCAGGGATAGGTGTCACTGAGGCCCATCAGGAGGGCGCTGGCCACCACCTTGACCGAGATGGAGAGGGCGCCGCCAAGAAAGGCCACCACGAACAGGTAGACGAACAGATGGCGCGGCAGCCAGGCCCAGCTGGCCAGAAACAGCAGCCAGGTGGTGGCGACCGGCAGGGCCACGCCGATGAGGGCCTGCCAGCCGATCTCGGCCAGCGGGATGACGCCAAAATAGCTGAGCACCAGCAG
>Ga0224722_1001639_pt1 | contig 12316 bp, 12 predicted proteins | sample Balambano_FR1_Me_FD_161646 | JGI IMG/M metagenome (GOLD analysis project Ga0224722, IMG submission 161646) | Freshwater sediment microbial communities from Lake Towuti, South Sulawesi, Indonesia - Balambano_FR1_MetaG | ecosystem: Environmental > Aquatic > Freshwater > Lake > Sediment | place...
CCTCTACTCGAACCATGTCGTCCCCGGCCACTGATACTCGCGCGCCACGGCTTCGTCGAGCTCCACGCCGATGCCGGGCCGCTCGCTGATCGTGATGTAGCCGTCGTTGATGATGTCCTGTTTGTCGGCGGTGATCGTGGTCCAGTAGTCGCGGTGCAGCCAGTGGAACTCCAGCACCAGGAAGTTCGGCACACTGGCGCACACATGCGCCGAGGCCATGGTGCCGAGCGGCGACGAGACGTTGTGCGGCGCGAACGGCATGTAGTACAGCTCGGCCATGTTGGCGATCTTGCGGCACTCCGAAAGCCCACCGCACTTCGGAATGTCCGGCATGATCATATCCACTGCCTGCTGCTCGATCAGGTCGCGGAAGCCATAGCGCAGGTACAGGTTTTCGCCGGCGCAGATCGGCGTCGACGTGGCGCGCTTGACCTCGCGCATGGCGGCGATATTTTCCGGCGGCACGGGCTCTTCGAGCCATAACAGGTGATAGGGTTCGAGCGCCTTTGCCAGCCGGATGGCGCTTGGCACATCAAGGCGGGTGTGGACATCGGCCGCCACGGCGATATCTTTGCCGGCCGCGCGCGTCACCATGTCCACTAGCTCGACCATACGCTCCTGCTCGCGTTCGCCGGCGGTGTAGTTAAAGCGATCGAACAGTGGGTCGGTGCTGTGGATGCGCTTGCCGGTGTAGGCGCCGATGTCCACATCGATCTTGAGCGCCGTGAAGCCGCGCTCGGCCACCTCGGCCACCACCTGTTCCACCTCGGAAAACTCCATCCCCGGCTCGACCTGGCAATCGGCATAGACGCGGATCTTGTCGCGGAACTTGCCGCCGAGCAGCGAATAGACCGGCGCACCAAGCGCCTTGCCCTTCAGGTCCCACAGCGCGATCTCGATCCCGGTGAGCGCGGTGATCAGCGCCCCGGCCGTGCCACCGTCGAACACGTGTGAGCGACGCAACTCCTCGAACAGCGCATCAATCTGGAATGGGTCACGCCCGAGGAGGTGCGGCGCGAGGTACTCGATGATCGCGATCGCCTGGGTACCGCCATGCACACACTCGCCGGTTCCTGTAATGCCTTCGTCGGTTTCCACCCGCACCCACAGGTGCATGCCATGGCCGCGTGTGGCGGCGGTCTTCACTGACGTGATCTTCATTGATGCCACCTTCTTGTATCCACGGAGAGCATGGAGCGCACGGAGCGCACGATCGATCCACGGAGCGCACGGAGCGCACGGAGCGCACGATCGATCCACGGAGAGCACGGAGCGCACGGAGCGCACGATCGATCCACGGAGAGCACGGAGCGCACGGAGAGGAAAAATTATCCGTGTTCTCCGTGTCCTCCGTGGATCATCTCTCTAGCGGCAGCCGTACTGGAACACCACCCTCGGCCGACGAGCGCCGGATCGCAAGCGTGATCTCCTGATCCAGACGCGCCTGATGCGGGCCGTAGCTCGGCTCGCCGCCAGCGCGGATGGCATGGAGTAGGCTGAGGATACAGCCCGCCACGCCGATCTCGTCGTCGTGCCATTGTGGGCCATGGCCCTGTGGTTCCGGCGTGAAGGGGTTGTCCCAGCGCACGATCGGCGTGTCCCCGTCGCCGGTGTGGGCCACGAGCGCCATGAGCGCACCGCCGTCCACGCGCTCCCAGCGCCGATCGAGGGTAATGAAGCGCGGCGCCTCGCCACCGGGTGCGAGCAGACTCAGGCGCTCTTCTACGTCGAGCCCGACGCCAACCGTCACGCCCATGCCCTTTTCGGCCAGAAAGCGGCTCGAACGCCACCAGCGCACCGGCGAATCATAGCCGACGCTGGTCCAGTGAAAAACGCCGAGCCGGCCATCTTCGTATTCGATCAGGCCATGCTCCTGGGTTTCGTCGCGCGCCACGGTGTTGTTCGCTAATCGGCTCCAGTAGGGTGCCAGGTTGAACTGCCGCACTGCGCCGGTCACTTGCGTTGGCCGGGCGTCGAAGCCAAGGTACGAGCGCATCACGCTCACGCCGTGGTAGCCATGTCCGGCGAAGTCGTTGAAGCTGCTATAGACGCGCCCGAATAGGCCGGCTTCGATCAACTTGAGCTTGATCTGCTCCAGCGGCCGGCGATGGAACTGCTCGGCCACTTCGAGCTTCAGCCCGCGCGCCTGCGCCGCAGCAATAATCGCATCGGCCTCGGCCAGGTCGTGGGCAATCGGGGTTTCGAGCAGGGCGTGCAACCCGGCCTCCACCGCCGTCAGACCCACCTGGCCGTTGGCACCATAGGCTACCGAGACCACCGCAGCCTGCGCGCCGGTTTCGCGCACTAGACGCTCCAGGTCGGTGTACCACGGCAGGCCGAGCTGTTCGCCAAGCACACGCGCCGATTGGTCGCTGCGGCCCCACACACCCACTAATTCCACACCGGGAATCGCGCGCAGAAGCGGCGCGTACAGATAGCTCGAACGCCGGGCGGTGCCGACGATCGCAACGCGGATCGGCTCGATGCTCATATATCACTCCAGGTTGTAGTGCGGCTTGAGTGCGCCGGGGTCGATCGCATCACCAGCACCCTGATAGCGATTGTCGGTCGAGATCCGGATGCGTTCGGCGGAAAGATTCGGCAGTGCTTTGTGGATGGTGTAGGCGTGGAAGAACAGCGCATCGCCGGCCTCGAAGTCGGCGGTATGCCACACGGCCTGCTGCTCGTCTACCGGCACGCCATGCCCACCAACCGCGCCGGGATGCCGGATGCTATGCTCGATGAAGCCGTGGGTGTGGCTACCGGGCCATACCGTCAGCCCACCCAGCTCCACCGGGCAGGCCCCGAGCGGCGTCCAGCACGAATAGGTTTCCACCGCACCACGAATGTAGAAATGATCCTGATGGGCGGGCGTGGTCGCCTCGACGAAGTTCGGGAACGTCAGGCGACCGATGCGACGCGGATGCACCAGCACTGGGTCGTCGATGAGCGCCTGCGCCACGGCCAGGAGCGCCGGGTGGCACGGGAACTCATGGAACAGCGGCGTTTTGAGCACCTTGCGATACACCGCCATGTATTCCGGCCGGCCCTCGGTGGTAGGTGCCATGCCCGGCGCCACGATCGCGTCATCCGGCGGGCTGTGCGGGTCGAGCCAGCCGGCGTCCTGAAGGTGCGTCAGCACCGCGCGGCGCACCGCCAGCACATCATCGGGCGGCACGAGTCTGCGGAAGAACAGGTAGCCCTGCTCGGCCATCAGGGCGCGCAGTGCGCTGGCCGATGAGCCAGCATCGGACTCGACGAATGGACGGTACGTCGCTGCCTGTGCCACGCGATACTCCTTGTCATACAGGACTTACGCCGTCGGCGTCTCGCGGTGGGGGTTCGGGGGCCGAAGGGCCTCGAACATGATTTTTGGGCGAAGCCCCTCCAAACCTCCCTGTGGGGACTGCGTCTCCAAACTCCTGCTCGCGTTGACGAATGAAACAGGTTTGCTCTACTAGTGGTCAGCCACGCTGATTGTGATGAGTGCGGAGGCAGGGGCGCGGGGAGGGCCAGGCCCTCCCCGCAAACCCCATCCCTCAGAACCCGTGTGGTGAACCACTAGCATCGTTTCCGGGCACAATTCTTGACATAGGGCAGCCAGGAACCGGGCGGCGCGCCCGGCGTCAGGACGGAGAGAAACACATGACAACGCTCGATCGGTTCCAGAGCCGGGCGGCCCGCCAGGCGATAGACTGCTCGGAGCCCAAGCCTCTGCTACGGGGCTGGTCGCACGCTGTCGCCGCGGTGGCAGCGATGGTCTTCACCGCCGCGATGCTCGCGCGTGCCGGCGACAGACCAGCCCAGGCCGGCGCGCTGGTGTTCGGGCTGAGCATGATCCTGCTGTACAGCATCAGCGCCGTGTACCATCGCTACCATTGGGAAGGGCGCGACTTCCGGCTGCTCACAGCGATCGATCACGCCAATATCTTTGTGATGATTGCCGGCACCTTCACACCGTTTGGCCTGAGTGTGTTGAGCGGGCGTTATGGTACCACCATGCTGACCCTGATCTGGGTGTTGGCGGTGCTTGGGATCTGTGGCTCGGTGGTGGCGGTGCATCTGCCGCGCTGGGCCACGGTGGCGCAGTATATCGGCCTGGGCTGGACCGCCGGTAGCACCGTGCCGCAGATCGGTGCCGTGCTGCCGCAGCAGGCCATGACGCTGCTGCTCGTCGGCGGAATCGTCTACTCGCTCGGCGGCTTGATCTATGCCCTGCGCCGGCCCGACCCGCTGCCGGACATCTTCGGCTTCCACGAGATCTTTCACCTGTTGGTGGTACTCGGCAATGTGCTCACTGCGGCAGTTGTGTGGTTCTGGGTGCTCTAACGTCTAGAAAAACCCCAGCTCATCTCTGGCCTCTTGCGACATCATCTGCGGGTTCCAGAACGGCGTCCACACCAGGTTCACCTGCACATCCTCCAGGTTGGTGTAGACGGTGTTCAGCCCCAGAACCTCGCGCTTGACCTGATCCAGTAGTTGCGGGCCGGCCGGGCAGGCCGGTGTGGTGAAGGTCATGTCGATATCGACCTTACGCCCGTCTTCCACGATGTCAACCCGGTAGATCAAACCCAGGTTCACGATATCGAGGCCAATCTCCGGGTCGTACACATTCTTCAAGGCGCTACGCACCATCTCTTCGGTAAGCATACGGTTCTCCCAGTGCAGTGTTGTATTCAGCCACTTATGATACCACAGGCTATCGAAAAGGGAGGGCACTTGCCCTCCCCTGCACGAAATGCTTGAACGGGAGGGCAAGGGAGGGCCAAGCCCGCCTTAACCCACCGTCCGGCGAGTGAGCATCAGCGAAATTGCCGGATGAACCACATTAGTGGCGCGAGAAGCCATTGGCGCGGTGGCCGTTGCTGCCGTTCGTGCGATACGGCTGATGCAGGCGGAGCGTTTCGAGTGGTGCACTTCGTTCCACCGCCTCCAGCACCGAGCGTTCGAACAACTCAAAGTGGTGCCGGTCGAGTGAGTCGAGCGCGAGCGCGGCGCGGGCGGACTCGAAGTAGGCACGCACCATCGCAAGCATATGGCGTAGCGTGATGCCGTAGCGTGGCAGAATACCCCACGACCAGCGGTACTCGCGCTCGATCACCGTGATCGTCTGAAAGCGCAGCGCAACCTGAAGCAAGCGATGGAGACGGCGGGGTGTTTCTTCGAACGCCAGGCGTTGGAAGGCCGGCGCATCGGGACGCGGCAGATCGAGCATCAGTGTCTCGAATTGGGCGGCAAAATGAGCGGTTGTCGTCTCGCAGATCGAGTTGCCGTGCTCTTCGAGTGCAACTGCCAGCGAAAAGCCGCGTGAGGCAAACCATGGCTCGAGGCCGTGCATAGCGTGCTCGCTTTCGCGCGTGAAGCGCATGCGGCCCCGGCGCGGATCATCCGCTGCCGGGGCCGCTGTTTGCCCGCTAGAACTCGCCGGCCAGGTGGCCAGCGTTTGGCGGGCGGTTCAGCGTACCGGTTCCGGCGTACCAGCGTTCCGGATCGAGTTCCTCGCCGAGTTCGTCGGCGCGTGTCACAGCTGCTCGCAGATCATTGCCCAGGAACAGGCCCGGAATGCGCTGGCGCAGTTCGGGATGCCGTTCGAATGCCCGGCCACTATAGACCAGTGCGATCCGGCGCGGGCGCAGTGGTGCAATCACGCGCGCCACTTCGAGCAGCCCGGTTGTGTGCTCGACCATCGTGGCCGAAAGGCAGACCAGCGCCGGTGCGAGCGGTTGCAGGAATTGTACCAGACCAGTGGCCTCGATCGACTGGCCAATATACACCAATTCCCAGCCACGCTGTTCCATGAGCAGTGCGAACATCAACAAGCCGAGCTCGTGCAGCTCGCCGGGAGCACAGGCGCACACCAGCCGCGGGCCGTTGGCGAACGGCGCATGGAGTTGCGTGAGCGCCATGAGCCGCTGGCGCACGAAGTTCGAGATGACATGCTCCTGTGCCACACATAGCTCGCCACGCGCCCAGCGCGAACCAACATCGCTCAGTGCGGGCTGAAACAGTTCCAGCACCAGATCCTCGGTGGAGAAGAGCGTCGAGGCTGTGTTCACCAGCAGATGCGCCTGACGCATGTTCACATCGAGCAGCGCGGCGGTAAGGCGGCGGCGCAGTTCGGGCCAGGCCGAGTCAGCCGAAATCTGATGCACCGGCGGTTGCGCCGCCGCCTGCACGTGGGCGCGCAGCGCGGTTGTCTCGCCGGCCTCGTTCAAATCGCGCAGCATCACCACGGCTTGGCTGATCGCCAGCCCTTCCTCGGTACACTGCTTCAGCCATTTGATGATCTCGACATCGCGCTGCGAGTACAGGCGATGGCCGTGACCCGAACGTGTGGGGTGCGGCACGCCATAGCGCTGCTCCCAGGCGCGCAGCGTGGACACATTGACCTGTGTCTGCTGCACCACGGCCTTGATGTTGAAGCGTGGCGTGTCAGGCAGTGCGAGGAGCCGATTGATCTGCTCGATCATTGAGCCGGCCTCCCTTCCAGATGATGGCGAACCACTGGAGGCGAACCTGTGCCTCGGCGCGCAGGAGCACGAATTGCGGGAGGCGCTTGTTCACGCGAGCGCGAACGGTAGCCGGGACGCCAGCACCCCGTCGTTCGGAGGGGTGAGCACGCTGCGATGGGGAAATGGGCCCCACCAGACCTCTGCTTTCGGACGGGATGCGGATAGGTGCGATTATACCAATCCTTGCCAGAAAGTCAAATTCTCGTGCTGGTGTGCATCTTCTGTGGAGCTATTGTGTAAACAATGTGTAAGCCGTTTTGATTGACAGCTTGTGCATCTTGGACGTATAATCCGGGTGAAACCCGCAAGAATAACTTTACACTGCCGGTCAAGCCTCGTGTGCTGGCGGCCCCAAGCGTCAGCGAGGGGGCTTCGGCGCCAGTCGGCGGGTTTTCACCCGCGCGCACATGCCCGGGACGAACGCCGTCCCAGGGGCGCGCACGAAAGGGGGTGAATCAGGTGTCGGATCGACCACAGAACGACCTCGTCCCGGATCCCTGGAAGTCGTTGTTTACGAACCAGGAGTGGCTCGTCCACGGCATCGTTGTGCGGACGATGTACGCCGGCGTTGCGATCGCGGTGGTGGCGCACATCCTCGTCTACCTCTGGCGGCCGTGGCTCCCGTAAGTGCTTGTATCAATAGGTGGAGGCTCGTTTATGAGAGATCGACCGTTCGAGTTCCGCACCGTCGTGATCCTCTCGACGCTGCTCGGGCTCGTGATGGCGCTGCTCATCCACTTCGTGGTGCTCAGCTCGCCATTGCTCAACTGGCTGCAGGCCCGCTAGCAGCGTGGTGACTGGCGCCGCGCCGGCAGGACGAGGACAGTGGGCTGTGATGCAGCCCCTGTCCTGCCTTCTTGTCGCTGGCCGGAACCTGTGGCCGGCTTGTTGCCCAGACTTCGCCCGTACGCCTTGCATTCGCTAGAAAGCGAGAGCTCGCGATGTCCGATGTGTCACATGCGCTGCCGCTCGCGAGTGGCGAGTTCCTTCCGCAGGAGGCGAGCTCCGCCACTAGCGCGCGCGTCGCGGCCGCCGAGGTCATCCCGTTTGCGATCGTCGAAGAGTTCTACAAGCGCCCCGGCAAGACCATCGCCGCGCGGCTGTTTGGCGCGGATCCGCTGGACTTCTGGTTTGGCCGGTTCTACGTTGGCCTCTTTGGTGGCATCTCGCTGGTGGGGATCATCTTCGGCGTCATCTTTTACCTGTATGAAGGGATCGTCAACGAGGGCACGCTGAACCTGCTGGCAATGCGGATCGCCCCGCCGGCGATCGAAACCGGGCTGCGCGTCGAGCCGGGTGCGCCAGGGTTCTTCTGGTTCCTTACGATGGTTTCGGCCACGATCGCATTCGTGGGCTGGCTGTTGCGCCAGGTCGACATCAGCCTGAAGCTCGATATGGGGCTCGAAATCCCGATTGCCTTCGGTGCCGTGGTATCGAGCTGGATCACGTTGCAGTGGCTGCGACCGATCGCAATGGGTGCCTGGGGCAATGGCTTTCCGCTCGGCATCACCCACCACCTGGACTGGGTTTCGAATATCGGCTATCAGTACTACAACTTCTTCTATAACCCATTCCATGCGATCGGTATCACGCTGCTGTTCGCGTCCACGCTGTTCCTGCACATGCATGGTTCAGCCGTGCTGAGCGAAGCCAAACGCAACCTGACCGAAGAAAACATTCACGTCTTCTGGCGCAATATCATCGGCTACAGCATCGGCGAGATCGGCATCCACCGGGTGGCGTTCTGGACCGGTGCGGCCTCGGTGTTGTTCGCCAACCTGTGCATCTTCCTTTCCGGCACATTCGTGAAGGACTGGAACGCCTTCTGGGGCTTTTGGGACAGGATGCCGATCTGGAACGGCATCGGGCAGGGCGTGTTGAGCGCTGGTCTGATCCTGGGTTTTGGCCTGGTGTTTGGTCGCTTGCGGCGCACCCCGCCGCACGAGGATCTGCACGAGGCCGAATACCGTGGCGGCTTGGAAGGCACGCTCGGCCAGCCGCAGTACGTTGGCTGGATGGACAAGCTGGTGGGCAGCGGGCAGATCCTGCCGATCTACCTGGGTGTGTGGGGTCTGATCTCGGTGTTTGCTTTCGGCGTCACATCCTTCATCGTCCTGACCGAATATGGCCGGATGGTGGGCTGGAACCCGATCGTCTACCTGCGCGAATTCTGGAACCTGGCGGTTTTGCCGCCACCCACCCAATACGGTCTGCGCTTCGATGTGCCCTGGGAGCAGGGCGGCGCATGGCTGTTTGCCACGCTCTTCCTGCACATCTCGGTGCTGGCGTGGTGGGCCAGGATCTGGACGCGCGCCAAGGCTACCGGCGTCGGCACACAGCTGGCCTGGGGCTTCACCGCTGCGCTGTTCCTGTACTTCTCGATCTATCTGTTCCACCCGATGCTGCTCCGCAACTGGGCGCATGCGCCCGGCCACGGCTTCCGCGCGATCCTGGACTGGACGAACTACGTGAGCATCCACTGGGGCAACTTCTACTACAACCCATTCCATATGCTCTCGATCTTCTTCCTGCTGGGAAGCACGCTGCTGCTGGCCATGCACGGCGCAACGATCGTTGCGACCTCGCGCTGGAAATCGGAGTACGAATACACCGAGATGCTCGGCGAGGGGCCTGGCACGCAGCGCGCGCAGTTGTTCTGGCGCTGGACGATGGGCTGGAACGCCAACTCGTATAACATCCATTACTGGGCCTGGTGGTTTGCGGCGCTTACCGGCATCACCGGCGCGATCGGGCTGCTGTTGAGCGGCACGATCGTCCATAACTGGTTTGCCTGGGCGCAAGACGCTCGGATCGTCGCACCGTGGGGTAACCCGGACTGGAGCCAGTTCATCTTCAAGTAGGCCGCAGCGGGAGGAAATAGGTGATAGGTCATTGGGTATGAGCTTGCTCGCCTTATCCCATCACCTATCACCTAGGAACTAGGAAGGATCGCACATGATCTCACAGCCCCCTAACCTGTTCCCCGAGGTTCTGGATGACTCGCGGCGACGGTTCTACCTGCTCGGTGGGCTGTTTCTGGGCTTCATGGCCGTGGTGAGCATCGCGACGTTCTGGTGGATCTTCTATCGCGTCGTTCCGCCACCGGCCGGGCCAGTGGACTCGGCGGTGTACGTCAATTATGATGTCACCGGGAACCATATCACGCCCGAGTCGCTGGCGGCGATGACTGCCTACATCAATGCCAACCCACAGCCGCAGAACGTCGAAGTGCTCACCGGGCTCAGCACGGCCGAGATTGCGAACTACATGGTTTCGCAGGTCTCGGGCGGTCTGAAGGTGGACTGCTCGTACTGCCATAACATTGCCAACTTCGGCCAGGTTGATGGGTATCCGGCGTATCCGAAGAAGGTGACGGCGCGCGCCATGATGCTGGCGTCGGCCGACCTGAATCAGAACTGGATTACCAAGCTGCCGGCTTCGGTTGGCGGGTATCAAGTGACCTGCGCTACCTGCCACAATGGCAAGCCGCAGTTCGAAACCTACCCGGTCGCCATCCAGAACACGCTGCCGAACGATTTCCGCCTGCCGCTGGATCGAGCGTATCCCGGTGTGCTGGTGGTAACGGGCGACACCAGCAAGGCCAACCCGGAGGTCGAGCTTAACCAGAATGTGATGTATCACATGAACGTGAGCCTCGGCCAGGGCTGCACCTTCTGCCATAACGCGCGCTACTTCCCGAGCTACGAGATCGAGCAGAAGGCGTATGCCTATACGATGCTCAACATGGCCAAGCACATCCAGGATACCTATGTAGCGCCGGGCGGGCAGCTTTCCGACGGCATCATGGCCGGCAAGTCGCCCTCGTGCTATATGTGCCACCAGGGCGCGCGGATCCCGCCCGGATCGGCCAAGCCGGGCCAGGTGCCGGCGGTGCTTAGTTCCACCCCGCCGCAGTAGCGGCGCAGCATGCTGTGCCCGCACTGCGGCGGCATCGGGACGAGGGACGAAGTCCCTCCACCAAAACAAAATCATTCGGATTGAAATGGGGGCCGACGGCCCCCACCCCCTTCCCTGTTCCCACCATTGCATCGAGGAGCCCACCCCATGTCGGAACATAGCGCCCCGACGACGTCGTCGCTGCCACTTGTACGGCCCGTGCTGGCGCGCTCGATCGAGCTTATGAAGCCGGTGACATGGTTTGCGCCGGCATGGGCTTTTTTGTGCGGCAGCGTGGCAAGCGGCGCCAGCCAGTGGACGGTGAACGACATCGGGCGGATCGCGCTTGGCACCTTGCTGTGTGGCCCGATCCTGTGCGGCCTCTCGCAGGTGATCAACGAGTACTGCGACCGCGAGGTAGACGCGATCAACGAGCCACAGCGCCCGATCCCCTCCGGCACCGTTTCGACGCGCCAGGTGTTCATCACAATCGGTGTGCTGGTGGTGCTCGGCCTTGGCCTGGCACTCGTGCTCGGCCAGAGCGTCGCGCTCATGACCGCGATTGGCATGGTGCTGGCCTTGATTTACTCGGCCGAACCGATCCGCGCCAAACGCAACGGCTGGGCCGGAAATTCGCTGGTGGCGATTTCGTACGAGGGTCTGCCCTGGCTCGCCGGCCACCTGGCGTTTGCCGCGCTCACCGGCCCGAGCATCCTCATGGCGGCACTGTTCTCGCTCGGCGCGCACGGCATCATGACGATCAACGATTTCAAGAGCATCCCCGGCGACAAGCAGTTCGGCATCCGTTCGATTCCGGTGATGTACGGCGAGATCACCGCGACCTGGACGGCATTCCTTACGATCAATATCTCGCAGGTGTTCGTGGTGATGTACTTCCTGTACGTCAACAACTGGCTCTTCGCGGGGATCATCGGCGCGCTGTTGCTGATGCAGATCCCAACCCAGATCAAGTTCTTCAGCATCGAAGACCCTCGCAAGCGGGCGGTGTTCTATAATGCCAGCGGGATCGCGATGTTCGTGTGGGCGATGCTGGCGGCGGCGATCGGAGTGCGGTAATTGACGATTGGCGATTGACGATTTACGATTAGCCGACGACATACGTTTAGCAGCTTGTAATCGTCACTCGTGCAATCGTCACTCGTGCAATCGTCACTCGTCAATCCCCAATCGTCAATCGTCAATCGGCACTGGAATGGGGTTTGCACAATGGATCCAATTCTCGTCGTTGGCGCGTCCGTCGGTGGTTCAACCGCTGCTGATACGCTGGCGCGCGCCGGGGTGCCGGTGGTGTTGCTGGAAAAAGACCTGGCGCATGTCAAGCCGTGTGGCGGAGCCGTGCCGCCGGTGGCATTCAGCGAGTTCGAGCTGCCGCAAAGCCTGATCTCGCGCAAGGTACACCGCGCGCTGATCCACTCGCCCTCCGAGCGCACGGTCGAGATCGAGGTGGCCGGCGTCCGAAAGAGCGACGATGACTATATTGCGATGTGCTGCCGCGAGGTGTTCGACACCTTCATCCGCGACCGGGCGGTGGCGCGTGGAGCGCAGTTGATCGAAGGCCAGTTGCTTGGCCTCAGCTTCGATGGCGAAGGTGTGACGGCTTCGTTCCGCCCGAAGGGCAGCAATACGAAGCAGGAACTTCGTGCCACAGCCGTGATCGGCGCGGATGGTGCCTATTCGCCCACTGCCAAGCTGCTTGGGCTGCCGAACCTGCCGCGCTGCGTTGCGATCCAGGAGCGCATCCGCTTGCCCGAAGCCAAGATGGCGCGCTGGGAAGACACTGCCGACCTGTACCTTGGCCCCGAAGTGAGCCCGGATCTGTATGCCTGGGCGTTTCCCAAGAGCGACCATGTGGCGGTTGGGATCGGTACCGGGCCGAAGCACAGCAA
>Ga0224722_1001640_pt1 | contig 12299 bp, 9 predicted proteins | sample Balambano_FR1_Me_FD_161646 | JGI IMG/M metagenome (GOLD analysis project Ga0224722, IMG submission 161646) | Freshwater sediment microbial communities from Lake Towuti, South Sulawesi, Indonesia - Balambano_FR1_MetaG | ecosystem: Environmental > Aquatic > Freshwater > Lake > Sediment | place...
GATGTAATAGGCCCGCACCAGTGGCGATTGCCGCTCATGATGACCCCAGCCATGAACGGTGTGGAGGATCACCGGCACGCCCGCCAGCTTGGCTGCCCAGCGCCCGACGATGCCCGCTTTGGAGCTATGCGTGTGGACAATCGTGTAGCGCTCGCGACGCATCAAGCGCGCCAGCCGTCCGATCGCCCGCAGGTCTTGCCAGGGGTTGACCTCGCGCACCAGGCTCGGTTCTAACGTCAGCGGGATGCCGCGTTCACGCACCGTCTCGATCAGGCTGCCTTCGCTGCCCGTCTGCGGCCCAGCCACAATGGCGACCTCCCAACGGGCCGGATCGAGCAACTGTGCGGTGAGCATGGTATTTTCTTGGGCCCCGCCGACGATCAGACGGGTGATCAGATGGAGGACACGAATTCGGTCAGGCATAGGTTTGTAGGCACGAAAACGCCTGCCGTTCGGCGTAAAGGGCAGGCGGATTGGGCAGTTTTGCTATTGTACACAGAAAAGCGGCGGACTGCGAAACTAGAACCTGGGTAAGCGCGCCGATGCAGATGAAAGAGTACTTGACCGATAAACATCTGTTATATACGCAAAAAACCGTTCCGCTGTCTGCTCGGTGAGCACACGGTGGCGTGATGCCTGTTGGCGTTCGGCCAGCGTCGGGTCGTTGAGTAGGGCGAGCAGCGCCGCCGCTACTGCCTCTGGCGTCAATGGAACGCGCATGCCATTTGTCTTATCCACCAATCGCCATGTCTCACCCACATCTGTGGCAACAATGGCATTCGCACAGGCCATCGCCTCTAGCACACTCTGGGATGGATAGTTTTCGTCTTTCTGCATGGTGACAAAAATGCTTGAACGACTTAACGTTCCTAGCGGCTGCGGATCAAATTGAATGGTGACATTTTGGGCAACCCCGGCTGCTTGCACACTCTTTTCAATTTCATGGCGTAGGCTCCCTTCACCCAGAAAAAAACAATGCGCATCCGGGTGGCGAGCGATGACTGCAGGAATGGCTTGCGCAAACAACAAGGGATTTTTGGGCTCGATCAGCCGTCCCATGTAGACGATCCATTTTTGTTTCGTAGCAGCCGGTTGGCAGAGCGAAACATCGGTAAATGAGCAAGGAGCCACCACAATTTTTTGTGGATCAACGCCACTCGCGACCAGATCATTCCGGATGGAGATTGTGAGTGCATCAATGATTTTACACCGATGAAAGGCATAACGCTTGATCGTTTCACCGATGCCGATCCCGCCTATGCGCGTATCACGATAGGCGCCCAACCCAACCGTGTAGGCTGACATGACATGTTGAACACGCGGGTTGAGCCATAAGGCTGGCAGAATAAAGTATACACCCGTGAGGATAGGATGGACCACATCTGGATGAAGTATGCCGATCACGCGCCCGCACTGCCAGCTATACCAAATGATATCGACCACTTGCCCAATAGCAGGAACGCGACGTAACCACCGGAGACGTGTCGTGGGCGGATCTAAAACAATCAGCGCGGAAGAAGACTGCGTTAGAATCCCAGCCGATTGCAACAACTGGAGCATCGAGCGGTTGATCAACAGCCGATGCTCGGCACCAGGCTGGGCCATCAGCATCTCAAAAACGCGCGCATAGCGTTTTTCTGCACCACCCAACAGGCATTTCATGCACAGCATCACCATGAGGATCTTTGGCATCCAAGTGAATCACTTTCATCCCATTGTTCAAATAATTAGGCGAACCACTTCAAATGCTTCGGCAAATTGCGTGTCACTATTACACTGCGTACCCCGCACATAGGCCAAACTGCGAATAAAGTCCTGCGCCGAGTAATTGCGAAAACGCTGTGACTGATAATGCGCCAGGGCTTCAATTTTTTTCTGGAGCGTAATCTCCGTGAGCTTCACAAAGGCAGTGTTATCAAAGGAAATCAAATTTTGGGGCAGTTCATACCCTAAGATCGACGAATGCTTGAAAGCGCGAAACCCTTCGGCGTAGACAGTTGCATGATCCTGATGGGTGTCAAACGAGGAGGGCAACAAAACCAGCTCCGGTGCATATTCGCGGCGTAGCTGAACGAGATATTCAAGAATTTCCTGACGCTGGGCTGGAAAGTGACGAACTGGATAGCGCAAAACTTCTACCAAGTTCGCTTGGATACCTAGCGCCGCAGTACAGCGCCGACACTCACTTTCCAAAATATCTTCTGCGTAAGGTGGCGGTACGGAAGCTTCGCAACGGCTCAACGCCACATAGCGAACTTCCACGCCAGCCTGAAGGAGACGGACGATTGTACCTGCGCAACCATATTCGTCATCGGTGTGGGCGCAAAGCACAAGGGCACGCTGAAACTTAGCCAACCAAGGATTCATGACCATCTACTCACACTGATTTCTTCCGCAGTAATTTAGCGGGATTGCCCACCATGACTGCATCTGCTTCCACATCTTTGAGTACGACTGCCCCCATGCCCAAGACAGCGGCTCGCCCCACGTCGATCTGGTTCAAAATCGAGACACTGGGCGCAACCCACACGTCTTCTTCCAGGGTAACGCTGCCCCCCAACATTGTATTGGCAATTACAATGGTGTTAGGTTTGATCAGCACATTGTGGGCTACGTGAACAAGATTGTCAATCTTGACGCCACGACCGATCACCGTATCGCCCAAAGCGCCACGATCGATGCAGGTGTTTGAACCAATTTCCACCTGTTCTTCGATGATCACACGGCCAAGGTGTGGAAAGCGCCAGTACCGTCCTTGTTGGTCCTTTTCATACCCAAAACCGGCCAGGCCAATGGTGCAATTCGCGCCTACCCGCACGTCGGGCTTGATCGTACAGTTGGCGATGACGGTATTAGGGCCAAGCGTGACGCCGGCTTCAATCACAACATTGGAACCAATGACAACGCCGGGTGGCAGCTTGACATCGGCGGCCACTTGCGACCCTGCTGCCACCTGTTGCCCCACAGCGGGCCAGGTGATCGACAAGTGCATGGGAAAGAAATAATTCACAGCTTGTAAAAAAGCCAGTTTGGGGTTCTCACAAGCGAGCAACGGTGTCGCTACGGCTTGAACCGGTTGCGGGCCAATCAGCAAGCTGCCGTGGAATGCGGCAAACCGTTCGGGATGGGCTTGCGCCTGTTTGGGCGATATCCAGGCTAGGTCGCCCGACCCCGCCGCTTGATCGGTGCTCACCCCAGTTAATTCCTGGGCTAACTCATGGTCTTCTCCATACCAAACGCTGGCTGTTTCGCCAACGGTTGCCAAATAGTCAATTACTTGTTGAATCGTAGCCATTGTCTCCTCCTGTTCCGGTTGTCAGTTGCTGCAACCAAAGTTCCAAATTGAGCCAGCGCCAGGCCAGCTTAGAGAGATCGCGGCGACCGGCAACGTGATCGGCCAGGGCTTGTTTGATCTGGGTGGTGTCAAAATAAGGCCGATCATTGAACGATGGGCTGTGGACCAACTCCTCGATCCAACTGCGCAGTTCGTTGGCCAGCCACACCCGCTCCGGGGCGACGAAGCCCATTTTGTCTTTGCGCCCACGCACCGCCTCTGGCAGCACACCCTGCATGGCCTTGCGCAGGACTACTTTGGTCGTTGCCCTGTGGATCTTCTGCTCCGGTGGCAAGGAAAAGGCGTATTCGACCAGCCGATAGTCCAGAAAGGGCACACGCGCCTCGATCGAATGCGCCATCGAATTGCGGTCTTCAAAGCGCAGCAACATGGGGATGCTGTAGCGGATCAGTTGACCCAGGTAACCACGTAGCGGATCGGTGCCCCGTTCGATAAATTCGTAGGTGCGTTCCGAATAGAATCGTTCAAACTCTGGCGCGATGCCCAGGCTGCCGCGCTCCCAGCGGCGGGCTATACCTTGCAGGTTGACCGGTGCGAAGGGGCGCACGGTGCGCAGGGCCAGGTAGGGCAACGGTGCGCCATACTGTTGTTGATAGGCGCGCAGTTCTCGCCCCAACTCTGTCCATTGACCTCGGCGCAACAGCCCACCCCAAAAGTAATCAAAACAGGGATGATAGCCCGCCAGCAGTTCATCCCCCCCTTGCCCGTCGAGCAGGACGGTGACCCCGCGCGCCGCGGCCAGTTCCATCACACACCACTGGGCGTAGATACTCAAGCCGCCAAATGGCTCATCCTGGTGCCAGACCAGGCGGGGCAGCACCTCTAGCAGCTTCTCGCCGCTAGGGAAGGTGTAATTGGCCTCCGCGCCGGTCTGGTCAAGCACGGTTTTGATGAACTGGCGTTCGTCGAAGCGCGGGTCTTCGTAGCAGGAGGAAAAGGTCTTCTGGCGTTCGCCCATTGACCGGGCTGCATCGCTCTGATCGTGCTGCAACAGCCGGTTGGCAACGCAGACAATCGACGACGAATCTAAGCCGCCGCTCAGACAGGTGCCCACGGGCACATCGCTGCGCAGGCGTAGGCGGACGGCGTCTTCAAAGAGTTCAGAAAAGCGCGCCGCAGCTTGTTCGCTGGTAATGTCCAGCAGCGGTTGGTCCAGATCCAACGTGTAAAACGGGCGTACCGCAGGGTGACCGGTGGCATCCACCGTCAACGTGTGGCCGGGCGAGAGCTGGTGGATCTGCTGAAAAAAGGTCTCCAGCGTGTGATCGGTTCGCCCATAGCGCAGATAGTCGAAGATCAGGGCGTCGTTGGGCTGCCACACGACATCTGGCAGATGAAGCAGTGCCTTGATCTCCGAGGCAAAGGCAAAGCGCGCACCGTCCCACAGATAATAAAAAGGCTTGACGCCAAAGCGATCGCGCGCACAGAAGAGTCGCTGCGTCACGGTATCCCACAGCGCAAAGGCCCACATGCCGTTAAAGCGCCCGAGACACCCCTCTCCCCACATCGCATAGGCGTTGAGGATCACCTCGGTGTCCGTGCCCGAACGGAAGCTACACCCGAGCGTGCCCAGTTCGGTACGCAGTTCGCGATAGTTGTAGATCTCGCCGTTGTAGACCATCCAATAGCGTCCATCGACGGTAGACATGGGCTGGTGACCGGCCGGCGAGAGGTCGAGGATCGCCAGGCGCCGAAAGCCAAAGGCAAAATTGTACCCTGTCGCCCCGTGCAAGGTCTGCACGGCGGGCAACTGCAACGCCGGGTCGGTCGTCGCACCGCCCGCCAAGAGGAGTGCCCCCGTCTGCGGGTTGGCGAAGAGATAGCCCTCGTCGTCCGGCCCGCGATGGCGCAACGTGGTCGTCATCGTCTGCACCAACGCCGGCGCAATCCACCGATGCGGATCTAGGTTCCACAGTCCAGTAATGCCACACATAGCTCATCACCAAGTCAGATCTACAGAAGAAAATAACAGAGATTTCGCAGATTACGCCGATTTTTGCTTTTAATCTGTGTGATCCGCGGAATCCCTGTTTATTTAGCAGTTGTTCAGTTCTGCCCTGTGCGAATCTGTGACTCCACTCGCTGAGTCTCCAAAATCGCTTCGTAGTCCCGTTTCAACCGGCTGGCGATCCGCCGCGGATCATGCCAGTGTTCGGCGTAGGCACGGCTCCGACGGCCCACTTCGGGCAGATCGCCGCGCCGCACCGTCAGCCAGGTCTTGAGCACGGCGTAGAGGCTCTCCGGCGTGGCGTTGAGGATCGGTAGCTCCGCCCGCATGGCCGCGGGGGTAAAGCGCAGATCCGCCTCGCGCAGATAGCAGATGACCGGTTTGCCCAGGGCCATCAACTCCAGCGCCAGCCCGCCATACCAGCCGATGAGCAGTTGATCGATCAGCAGATCGGCCTTCGCGTAGATCTGGCGTGCCTCGGCGTTGGCCAGCCCTTCGACAAGTACGAATTTGAAGGACACGCCCTCCGCCTCCAGCCGCCGCACGGCGTCCAGCACAAAGCGTGTACCCTTCACCCCGCGGTGACTGGGCGCATGGAGCACCACCGGCACGACATTACCCGGATCAACCACCGGTTGCCAGGCTGTTAGATCGACGCTGGCATAGGGCAAAAACTCCGCCCGCGTGGGCAGCACATGGAGCAGATCGGGGTTGAGCGCATAGATCCGATCGGCATAGCGGGCAATCTGGGCGATGCGATAACGTTTGTGTGCATCGCTCTCGGCCGAGTAATAGCCCGGCTCCACTTCGTCCACTGCGTGGATGGGGAAATGAGCGCGGCAGAACTCCCCCTGGCGCGCATCATCACCCTGAAAGGTAACGGCGATCCCCTTGCCCAGCCGCTTGAGGAGCGGCAGATCGCGCAATTCGACCAGCCGCACATAGGCTTGATAGAGCGCCAGCCAGCGCGCGGCATAGCGTTCTGTACGCAACACCCGCTGTGGCATCAACGTCTGCCCCGAATTGAAATGAACGATGTCATAGTCGCGCCAGATGCGCGCCAGGAGCGGCCAGCGTTTGAGTTCCAGCTTCAGACGCGATTCCTCGGCACCGAGCAGCACCTCATCAGTCGGGTAGTTGAGATAGTTCTGCTGCGCCGTGATGGCCCAGCTGTGCAGACCCACCGCCCGCTCGGCGCGCGCCACCATCTGCGGATGGCCGCCCGTGGCGCTGGGAAAGTGCAGCACGCGCACGCTCTTCACGCGCGGCCCCGCACGGTGATCCCATAATGGTCAACACATTCCTGGGTGATGGTCAGGCCATTGGCTGCAAACCAGCCCCGCACTTCGTCAAGCGTGTGCCGCGAACAATCCTGCGGGTGATACCAGTCATAGTTGATCACGGCGTTGTCTTGGAACGAGAGATCGGGATTCCAAAAACATTTCATAAAAAAGTGATAGAGAAAACGTTGCACCGGGTACTCACCGGCCTCGATCTGCAAGATGTCAACGGCGGGGACGCGCACCGTCCCGCCTTGCTCGGCCAGCGCCCGCCCTAGTTCCGTGATCTGCGCACACGCCTTGAGTGCCTCTTCGTAGGGCAGGTGGGCAATCTGCCCACGCACATAGTCATCCACAAATTCTCGTACGGGTGCTTTCTGTTTGTAGACATAGATGGCGATCTCACCGCCGGGCGTCAGGAGCGTACACAGGTTGGCAAAAGCCCCCGCCGGATCGGCTGTATGATGGAGCACCTCTTGACAGTAGATCAAATCAAAGTGGCCGAGATCGCGCAGATCACCGAGCAGGTCTTTTTGCTGAAAGGAGACATTCACCGCATCGGCCAGATTCCTGGCGGCGACCTCGGCGGCGACTAGATCGATACCGACAATGGCGGTTGTCACCGGGTCGGAATGGTGACGCAGCAAGGCAGTCACCCGCCCGTTGCCGCAGCCAGCATCCAAAATGCGGCGTTTGTCGGCCAGATAGGTTTGCAGCGCCGCAGGGCTGGCAAAGCCGTTGCGCCGCAGAATCCACTGAAAAATATCCGAATCGGGCCGCAGGGTTTCGGCAAAAGCCAGCCCGACATTGTTTGTCCATTTGTCGTGAAAACTCTGGGCGGTATTGGTCATCATGACTCCTGCTCAAGCAACAGGCGGACGCCATCGGCAAACTGAATCTGCGGTGCGCCGAGCAACTGGCTCATTTTGCCGATGTCTCCCACCAGATGGCGCGGTGCGGCGTCGGCTTCGATCTGAAAAATGGGTTCACGCCCCACCCGCTGACCGATGATCTCACCGATCTGGCGTAGACTGAGTACCTCTGGCCCCCCCACGTTGATCTTGTGGCTGCCCGCCAGCGTCAAGGCCTGGACGATGGCGGCTGCGGCGTCCGTCACATAGGTGGGGTTGATGCGGATGCCGTCTTGCCCTTGCAGGGTGATGCTGCGCCCCTCGCGCACTGACTGCACCAGGCGCGGGATCAACATGCTCTTGCGCTGACCGGGGCCATAGACAAAGAAAAAGCGCAGCATGATCATCCGCAGAAAGGGCGCATAGTTTTCGGCGATGATCTCGGAGCAGAGTTTGGTACTGAGGTAGAAGCCCAAGTCGGCGCGGGCGGTGACGGCCTCCTCTTCGTTAAATTTCTGCTCATCATGCCCATAGACGCCGCCGGAGGAGGCCAGCACAAAATGCTGCGCCCCAGCCTGCCGAGCGTATTCGAGCAAATGCAGCGTGCTGGCGACGTTGACACCAAAAACATCCAGCGCCTTATCGGGAAAGTGCCGAAAATGCTCCGACTGTGCCAGGTGAATCACCGCATCGATCTGCGGGGGCAGGCGATCCGTCGGCCAGCAAGTCGCCAGGTTTAGCGGGAGATGATGCACGGGGGGCTGCGTCGGCTGGCGGTTCGGCGCGGTGCGCGACAGGGCATAGACCTCCCACGCTGGCTGGAGTTGCGCCAACAAAGCCGCGCCGATCAACCCCGTTGCACCCGTCACAAGACACTTTTTCATACCGTCACCATGAACTCTGTTCACTGAAACCACAAAAATTTGTACAGCGGAAATGGTGAATTGCGGAGTGCGCACGCCCTCGTGCGCACGAGGGCGTGCGCACTCCGCAATTCACACCCAATCGGATAGAGCCAGATTTTTTAATCCGTATTTATCCGTGTAAATCTGTGTACGATTTTCTTTGCCCTTGTCCACCCTGGCTGGGGGTGAGACCTATAGAGCGATTGATCTGATCAAACACCGTGCCAATCGCGGCAATCGAATGGTGTTTGCTCACAAACTCGCGCGAGCGTGCGCCGATTTCGGCCAGCCGGTGGCGCTCGGTCGCCAATTCCCGAATCGCGGCTTTCACCGTCAGCGGCGTACAGTGGATGATCGGGAGCTCCCCTTCGTCGATCAACCCATAGGTGGTGAACAGCTCGACAAATTCAGGGCGTAGATAACAGAGCACCGGTTTTTCCAGCGCCATCGCCTCGATCGCAAACATGGCAAACCAGCCGATGATCAGTTGATCCGCCACCACGTCCACCGACTCCATCACTGCTTTGACTTTGTGATTGGGCACGCGCTCCAACAGAATCAACTCGACAGCAACGCCTTCGGTCTGCAACTCTTCCACGGCGCGTATAAAAAACTCTGTCCCCTTGATCGTCCGGTGATTGGGCGCGTGCAAGATGCGCAACGGTTGCGGGTTCGTTGTCACCGGTGTAGGCATCACGCGTGCAGCCGGCTGCCACTTCTCCAGGTCAATCGAAAAATGGGCCAACATCAAGGTGTCCCAGTGATACATGTAATCTACCCAGTCGCAACCAGCGATGATGTGGTTGGCGTGGCGCGTCCACAGGTCAATTTTGGCAGCGATGCGTTTGCGCTGGAATCGATGACGTGGGTAGTCACGCGAGATGGCATGTTTATAGAGCAAGTTGGATGAGCGCGCCATCTCCTGCACATCACTGCCATAAGGCATGACGACGATTTTGACGTTGGCGAGTTTGTAGAGCCACGGTTCGATCCGCCACAACCACTGGCTAAAGCCCAGCACGCCGCCGTTGAAGTAAAAATAGAGGCAACGATAGCGCAAGAGCGTCAGCCCGATCAGATAGAGATAGCCGATATATTTGCGCCCTGGGAGCGGCCAGGGAAACCAGCGATCGGCGCGCACATCAAAGTCACTGGTGATATAAAAGACCGCCAGCACAAAGGTTTCGGCGCTATAGCCGTGTTGCTGAAAAGCCCCTTTGTGATAGACGTGGCTGATGATCGGCTCCGGCCCCAGCCCCACATCGACCTGCTTGGGGACGAAACGCGCCACAAACGCCACGATGAAGAGCACAGGCAGCAGCAACAGCTCAAAGAGCGCCTGAACGAGCGAGCGCACCATAGTTTTGCCCCCGGCGATCATGAAGCAGCTCCTTGCCCGTCGCCCGCTTCGGTTGACGATGGCCGCGTCTGAACCAGCGCCCCCACTTTGCCGCTGATCAGGGTGCGCAGCCGCCGCCAAGCCGCGTGATCGAGCGCACCGAGTGCCACCAAAGCCCCGACATAGAGCAGCACATAGCCTACTTTCAGCGGGATGCTCACCAACAGCGGTAAGGTGGGTGCCCAGGCGGCCAAGATCGTAAAGAGCAAGGTCAGCGCGGTGATGGTCAGCGCGCGCCGAGTTTCATAGGCCACCGGCCACAGCCGTTGAGAGGTCACCAAATAGCCCAGCGTCAAAAAAAGATAGGCCCCTGCCGTGCTCCAACTGGCGGCGATCATGCCCCAGCGCGGCACAAGCCACAGGTTTAACCCCAGGTTGAGCAAGGCCGCCAGCCAGGAATAGAGCGAGAGATAGTGCGTTTTTTTGACGAGCGAGATACTCAACGCGGTGACCTGGGTGGAGGCCAGCGCCAGCATGGCAAAGGCCAATGGCCCCACTGCCACGGCTGCCCCGTAAAACGGCGGCGTCGAGAGCAGGATCAGCGCCTCATGCGCAAAGGCGGTGATGACCACACAGAGCAGACCAAAGCCAAGCAGAATATAGGTCATCACCCGGCCAAAGAGCGCCGGGGCCGCCGCCCGTTGATCCTCATAGGCGCGGATGGCGTGCGGCGACCAGGCCTGGCCCAGGGCGCTGTTGATAAAGGTGAGTGTGCTGGTCAGGTTGTTTGCCACGGTATACAACCCCACCTGCTCCAGCGTCGATAACTTGCCCAGCACCAGCCGATCCGAGGCGACGAAGACCCAGTAGGCAATCGAGACCGGCACCAACGGCACGCCATACGCGAGAAGTTGACCCAACTGGCGCCATGAGAAGCGGGGTCGCAGCAGTGCGCGCGCCGTCCACAGGCGGATGGGCAGCATGACCAGCGCCGCGGCCAGCGCGCCAATCATCAGCCCGGCGATGCCCAGGCGCAGCCAGAGCACCGCCACCAGGCTCAAGCCGATACTCAGGAGCGTGGTCAGCGTGTTCAGGCTGGCAAAGAGCGAGGCGCGAAACTGGTTACGCAACACCTGGCCACACAACCCGTTGATCAGCGTCAGCGGGGCAGCCCACAACGCCAGGACAAAGAGCAACCCATAGTCTGTCACGCCAAAGGACCAGTGCGAAAACAAGCCGGTAAAAGGCAGACAGACAACCACCACCGCCAGACTCCACAGCCCCAAAAAGCCGATCCACGTCGAGGTGATGATCTGTTTCTCGCGCAGCGTTTTGGCCTCAAAGAAAAAGCGGGCGTAGGCCGAATCGCCGCCCAGCGCCAGCACCCCGCTCACCAGCCCGACCGTCGTCATCACAAAGCTCCAAATGCCATAATCTTCCGGCGTGAAGAGGCGCGTATAGATCGGTAACGTGAAAAAGCTCGCCGCCCGCAAGATGATGTCGGCAACGCCATAGATGGCAAATTCTTTGAATACCTGACGAACTCTCAAAACGACACCTTCGCTCTGTATTCCGGCGGTAGACGATTCTCGTGCAGTGGATGCTCCACGCACGGTGTGCGACGGTTGTATTCGGACTTGAGCGGATGAAAAAGATTCATCAAATCTACATCCTTGTTGTGGAGCAGCTTGTCATAGATCGCGCCGAAAAGGTATTGCGCGGCAGCAAAGGAATGATACTTCTCCGCATACCGTCGCCCTGCCCGCCCCAGTTCTTCCCGCAACGCCGGGTTGGTCACCAGCACCCGTAGATGCGCTTTGACTGTCTCTGGGGTTGTGGACAAAATTGGACATTCGTTCAAGAAGCCAAAGCGCCGAAAGGGCCGGGTATAGGCTTCAAAGTCGATATTGGACAAGACGGGCAGACCAGAAGCCATCCCCTCCATGCCGCTGAGCGCATAGCCAGCCAGCAACTGTTCGGCCAGAATATCCATCTGTGGCATCAGCTTGCGCACTTCGCTGTTGGGCATCTTCTCGATCAGCACCAACTCCACCTCCAGCCCTTCGGCCTGCAACTCAGCAATGGCTTGTTGGATGAACTCCGTACCCTTGAAGCCGCGAAAATTCGGCGTGTGGATCACCCGCACTGGGCCGTTACGACCGTCATTGGCCGAGTAGCTTGTCTTCGCCTGCCACTCGTCCGTGTCCAACACGATCAAGCTAAAGACGGGCGCATCCCACCGGCTCATCCCATCCACCATAAACCACGTCAACACCACATCGGCATGACGGCTCCAGTAACTCACCCGCTGCTGGAGTTGCGGCTCCTCGTGCGCTCCACCGGGAAACGAGAGCAGCAACGCATGGCGTAACGAAGTGTCGGTCACTTTGGAATAGAGATAGGCATCGCCGCCAAAGGGCATGACAATGCTCTTGATGCCCGCCCAGCGCAGCAGATGCGCCTCGCAACGCCAGAGCAACGTGTCGCCCAGTGGTCCGCCCTGAAACGACAGATGGATCACGCTGGCGTTGCGCACAATGTAGAGCAGCGCAAAACACGGCCCCAACAGCCGCCGCAACCCCGCCAACCGAATCCAGCGCGGCGTCAGCTCATGATAGTAC
>Ga0224722_1001643_pt1 | contig 12273 bp, 10 predicted proteins | sample Balambano_FR1_Me_FD_161646 | JGI IMG/M metagenome (GOLD analysis project Ga0224722, IMG submission 161646) | Freshwater sediment microbial communities from Lake Towuti, South Sulawesi, Indonesia - Balambano_FR1_MetaG | ecosystem: Environmental > Aquatic > Freshwater > Lake > Sediment | place...
ATCCGCTGCTGGGATCCGTCGAAATTCAATTCAGCCTGCCCGCGATCATTACGTATGCGTTTCCGCTGAATAACGGAAGCGCGGCACTCGGCACGGGCAACCAGGCGATTTGCGTAAATCCGCTCCATGCCTTTCCGGTGCCAGTCCTGAATCTCGACCAGCGGGCTTTCCCGCGCCCACAGGGCGACCCGGACTGCGATATTGGCGCGTATGAATCGGGCAATATTGGCTTCCCGACGGATACGCCAACCCCGACGCCGACTAATACGGCGACGGAGACCCCGACCGAGACGCTCACGCCAACCGAAACAAATACACCGACCGAGACGTTTACGCCCACGAACACTGATACTCCCACGGAGACGCCGACCGAGACACCAACGCCGACGCCGACGCCAACTGGCACTCAGAGCGCAACGCCGACGCCGACGGATACACCGACGGATACCAGTACGCCGACCGAGACCCCAACGCCGACGGAAACACCGACGCCAACAAGTACCCCGACGGCGACGCTAACACCAACCGATACGGCAACCGGTACTCAGAGCGCAACGCCAACGCCGACCGAGACCCCAACCGCGACCAGTACCAATACGCCAGGCGGTCCAACCGATACGCCGACGAACACACCAACAAACACCATTACGGCACCGCCGGCAACGTCGACAAATACCGGAACGCCGACGAATACGAACACACCGGGCGGTCCGACGGACACCCCGTCATCCACGCCAACGGATACCCCGACCGCAACCAATACCAATACGCCGGGTGGTCCAACCGATACGCCAAGCGCGACGTTCACGGCAACCAACACCAATACGCCAGGCGGACCGACAAATACGGCGACGGCAACAAATACGCCGGGTGGTCCAACCAATACCGCAACAGCGACGAATACGCCGGGCGGACCCGTAACCACTGAGACCGTTGACCCGACACAGAGTGTATCGGTGCCAACGCCGGTGGTTGTGCTGGGCGATCCGTTCATCACCAAGTCGGTGAACCCGCCGTTCACACAGCCGGGTGAAATCGTCGTGTGGACGATCACCGTGACGAATCCGGGCAGCATCAACGCGACGAATATCATCCTGGTAGACAATATGCCCGCGGTGGTACAGATTCAATCCGTCACGGCGACAAACGGCAGTATCACGTTTGCGGGGCAGCAGGTGACCTATACACAGGCGGTGCTGTCGCCAGGTGAAACCGTGACAATCACCATCACGACACGGGTACGCGATGATGCGGTGCTGCCGTTCACCGTGACCAACAGCGCCTCGATCACAAATTCTGAAAATCCGACTCCGCGCTCCGCACAGGCAACGCTGACAGGGGTGAGCAGCCTGCCGAATACGGGCGAAACGCTGCCGCCTGTCTTGTGGCTCGGCATCATCGCGGCCATTGGCGCGGTGATCGTATTCGTAGCTCGCAGAGTGTGGTTGCAATTGAAACGGTAAAACCGTGTACCGCCATAACAGACGTGCGCCGCGATATTTGATCCTTGTGGTCATCATCGGTATCGCGGCGGGTATCACCTTCTATTTACGGGATCGGGCTTCACGCGCTACAGTGATCGTGGAGCCGATCCCGACGATAGTTCCTGCTACGCAAGCGCCACAGCCAACTAGTGCTGCAACGCTGCCTGAAATGCTTCCCACGCAAACGCCGTCTATACTGTTGACGATCCCGAATGCGAATGTGACTGCGCCGATCATCCCGATTTTTCTGGGTGAAAGTGGTAGTTGGAACGTCTCGCAGTTAGGCTTTAACGCCGGGCATCTCACGGGAACGGCATGGCTTGATCAGCCAGGTAACATTGTGCTGGCGGGGCATGTGGAAATGTCGGATGGTAGCCCGGGCATCTTTGCTCACCTGGACGAACTGCAAGTTGGGGATGTGCTGTTCCTGTTTGTATCGGAAAGCGAAACGCGAGTTTACAATGTGAACGCTGTCCGTATTGTTGAACCCGACGATCTAAGCGTCCTTTATCCCACCACGAACGATCAACTGACGCTCATCACCTGTGACGATTACGATTTCACCACCAATACCTACCTTGAGCGCCTGGTCGTCACCTCAACCCGTGTAACCTAATCCCTATTCCCTTTTCCCTCTCCCCTATTTGCACACATCCACGATTCATGTTATGGTTTATGCAATCGATTGCGAAGACTGATTTTTCGCGTATTTATTGATTTTCAGGAAGCGTAAAATGCCTTCACTCACTGCGGCTGTCGTCGGCACGGGTTTTATCGGACCTGTTCACGCGGAAGCGCTGAAACGCGCCGGTGTCAATGTACGTGGCATGCTCGGCTCCAGCCCTGAAAAGAGCCTGTCCGCGTCGGATGCGCTGCGTCTTGAGATCGCCTACGACTCGTATGACGCGCTGATCAACGATTCCCAGGTTGATGCGGTACATATCACCACACCGAACAAGGATCATCTGGAGATGACGCGGCTGGCGCTTGCCGCCAACAAGCATGTCATCTGCGAGAAGCCGCTGGCAATGACCAGCGCCGAGACCGCCGAACTGGTCAGGCTGGCACACGCGCATCCCCATCTGGTCACCGCTGTCAATTACAACATTCGCTTTTATCCGCTGATCCATCATGCCCGCGATCTGGTTGCCAGCGGCGAGATCGGCGAGGTGTACGCCGTGCGTGGCGGCTATATTCAGGACTGGCTGCTGTTTGATACCGACTGGAACTGGCGTCTCGTCCCCAGTGAAGGTGGGGCGCTTCGTGCCATTGGCGATATTGGCACACACTGGATGGACTTGATCGGCTTTGTCACCGGTTTGCAGGTCGAGTCGCTGCTGGCAGACCTGGCGACATTCGTTCCGCAGCGCAAAAAACCACGCACCGCGTTAGCCACCTTCAAAGGTAAGGAATCAGCGGGTCCAGTGGATTACGATTTGGTGGATATTCATACCGAAGACTGGGGATCGGTGCTGTTTCGCTACGAGGGCGGGGCGAGGGGTTCGATGAACGTGTCGCAGGTCAGCGCCGGACGGAAAAATCTGCTCACGTTCGAGATCAGTGGGTCAAAAGGATCTATCGGCTGGAACTCGGAGAATCCGAATGAATTGTGGCTCGGCTGGCGCGACCGACCCAACGGCATCGTCATCAAAGACCCGTCCCTGATGAGTGACAGCGCCCGTGCCATCACCAGCCAGCCAGGGGGACACGCTGAGGGCTTCCCCGATACGTTCAAACAGTTGTATCGCGTCGTTTACGGCTATATCGAGCAGGGCGATTACAGCGCTCCGAAGCCATTCCCGACGTTTGAAGATGGGCATCATGAATTGATCCTGTGCGAGGCGATTGCCCGGAGCGATGTTGAGCGGGGGTGGGTGGGAGTCAGTTAAAAGTTAAAAGTAGAAAGTTAAAAGTAAACGAACATACGATGGGTTTTTTCCCTTACTTTTAACTTTTAACTTTCACCTTTTAACTCGTATTTATCGAAGGAGCGAACTGATGCAGCTTGGCTATGTCACCGCGATCTTACCGGACTGGACGCTGGAACAGAATTTGCAGTTTGCCGCGCACAACGGCTTTGACAGCCTGGAGGTGATGTGCTGGCCCGTCGGCAGGGCGGAGCGGCGCTATGCCGGCGTGACGCATATTGACGTGACCCATTTCACCGGTGCCGACGCGGAACGGGTGAACAGTTTGTGCCGGCAGTATGGCGTCGGCATTTCCAGCCTGGGGTATTACCCGAATCCATTAACGCCGCAGGCGGAAGAACGGCAAACGTATATTGAGCATATCCGCAAGGTGATCGCCGCATCCGCCATGCTCGGCGTCAATACCATGACCACGTTCGTCGGACGGGATCCGTCCAAGCCGATTGAAGACCAGTGGGGCGATTTTGAAGTTGTCTGGAAGCCGTTGATCGCCTTTGCCGAAGGGCAGGGCGTCAGGATTGGCATTGAGAACTGCCCGATGCTGTTCTCGCTTGATGAGTGGCCCGGCGGCAAGAATCTGGCGATTTCGCCCGACGTGTGGCGGCGCATGTTCGACATCATCCCCAGTGATCACTTCGGACTGAATTTCGATCCGTCGCATTTGATCTGGCAGCATATTGATTATGCCCGCTGTATCTATGATTTTGGCGACAAATTTGTTCACGTTCACGCGAAGGACACGAAGATTGACGCGGATCGGCTGTATGAGCGCGGCATCATGGGCTTGAAATGGCACGACCCGAAGTTACCGGGCTTGGGCGATGTGGACTGGGGCAAGTTTTTCGCTGCGCTGCGTGGTGTGGGCTATGATGGCGCGGTGGCGATAGAAGTTGAAGACCGCGCCTTTGAAGGCTCACAGGCGGAGATTGAGCGCTCGATCCTGTTAAGTCGGGATCATCTGGCACAGTTCATGTGAGCGAAAGGACTTTGAACCGCCAAGACGCCAAGAACGCCAAGTGTTAGGGAGAACATTTCTTGGCGACCTTGGCGTCTTGGCGGTGAAAATTCTTTACGTAGAACTATGGGTGGTGGTGTACTCGTATTTATCGGCGCGGTAATGGCTGACGCAGAATTCGATCAGTTCACCGTTTTCCAAATAGGCGCGAGTATTCACCACGAGCAGCGCCGAGCGCGGTTCCACACCAAGTAAATCCGCCTGCCGTTTGTCAGCAATGTCGGCGGTGACGGCGTGAGTGATTTCAGTGATGACGAGATGATATTCGTTGGAAAGGATGTCATAAAGCGAATGAGTGGTGAAGTCCCATTTGGGCAGGTCAAGGCAGTGCTGAAGCAGCACAAACGACTTTTGCAAGCCAATCGTTTCGTCGCCGCCGTAACGCAGGCGGTCAATGATGAGGCAGGCTGCACCGTGCAGGTCGCGCAGTGGCGGCGGATCATTCGCCTGAATCGTCCGCGTTTCACTGTGCACCACCTTGGAGTGCGGCTGCAACCCCATTTGCTGCATTTGCTGCGAGAAACTTTGCGCCAGCGAGAATTGACGCCGATCTTCTCGTGGCTTGACCACCGTGCCATGACCCGCTTTTCGCACGATCAGGTTGTCGTTCACCAGCCGCGCCAACGCCGTGCGAATCGTATGCCGCCCGACGCCGTAAGCCTCCGACAATTCATGCTCGGTTGGCAGCAGATCGCCCGCCGCAACGAGTTTGCCGTTCAGCAGCGCCCGCAAATCCGCTTCCACCTGATAGTACAGCGGAATCGGACTGGCAATGTTCACGGGGGTCAGGGGCAGGTCGGTAATTTTAATTTGATGGGCGGACATAAACTTGACTCTATTCAAACAGGCTGGTTAAAATGTGCGGATATACGGAACTTTGTCGGTAAAGGTTGGTTATACCGCAAAGCGCCGCTATTCACAAACTATTGTTCAGTTCAGAGAGGGATGTTGTATGCGTAAGAAAATTTTTGCTGTCGCTGCTTCGGCAGCACTCGTAGGGGTATTGAGCGTGGCGGCGCTGCCTTCAGCGGCGCAGGACACGGTTTATACCATTGGTGTTTCCAACAGCTTCGTCGGCAGCGAGTGGCGCACGCAGATGATCCAGAATTTGCAGGATGTCGCCGCTGAACTCTCGGACGACCCGGAACTCGGCATTGATGTCGAACTGATCATCGAGAGTGAAGATACCGACGCCGCCGGGCAGGAACAGCAGATTCAGAACCTAGTCAATCAGGGTGTGGACGCGATCATCGTCAACCCCGGTGACGCCGAAGCACTGCGCCTGGCGCTCGAAGATGCCGCCGCGCAGGGGATCGTCGTCGTGTCGGTGGATCAGGAAATTGACGGCGAGGGTATCGTCAATGTCGTGATCGATCAGACCGAATGGGCGCGGATCAGCGCTCGCTGGCTGGCGGAATCGCTCGGCGGCGAAGGCGATATTGTGTTGATCGAAGGCTTTGTCGGTCACCCGGCGAACACCGCCCGTATGACAGGTGTGGAAGAAGTCCTTGCCGAATACCCGAACATCACCGTAGTCGGACGTGAGACGGGAAGCTGGGATCAGGCGACGGGGCAGCAGGTGATGAGCGATTTCCTCGCGTCGCTGCCGAACATTGACGGCGTGTGGACGCAGGACGGCATGGCGACGGGCGTTCTGACCGCCATCCAGACGGCGAATCCTGAAAATTGGCCCCTCAGCACAGGTGAAGCCCGCGCCAGCTATGTGCAGCAGTGGGCGGAAATTCTCGAATCCAACCCCGACTTCCAGAGCATCGGCGTGGTCAATCCGCCTGGTGTCGGCGCCAGTGGTCTGCGCGTCGCCGTTGAACTGCTGATGGGCAACGCGGTAGATGAAGCGCAACTTGCGGGTCCGTTTGGCAACACGCTGTATGTGCCGATTCCGTTCGTGGTTCTCGGCTCGGACTGGACGTACACCAATATGGACGGCGAAGAAACCGATCTGCCTGCGAACTTCGAGGATGTTTTCGCGGAAGTCGGTGAACTGCCCGAAAGCTATACGCTCGACGGTATGATCACCCAGGAAGAAGCGCACGGCTTCATGGCAGCAGGTTAACGCTGTTTCGCGCTAAAATCAGGTAAGATGAGAGGCGCAGCCATGCTGCGCCTTTCCTTTAATCAACGCTTTACTGGAAATATTGTTTGATGAAAGACATTACCCTCGTTGTTGAAAATGCTGTCAAAACGTATGGCGGCGTGACCGCGCTGGCGGATGGCAATCTTGCCGTGCGTTCGGGCGAGGTGACCGCGCTGCTCGGCGCGAACGGCAGCGGCAAAAGTACGCTGAGTAAAATTCTCACCGGTGTTGTTTCGCCCAACAGCGGGCGTGTCTTAATTGACGGCGCACCCGTATTTTTTCGCTCTCCGGTAGAAGCTCGGCGCATGGGTATCAGCGCCGTTTATCAGGAATTGAGCCTGATCCCCGATCTGACCGTCGCCGAAAATATCTGGCTGGGGCATGAGCCATTACGTGCAGGCTTTATGAATCATGGCGAGATGAAGGCGCGGACCCAGTCTCTGCTCGATTTATTCAGTGGAATGTTGAAGCCTAATCTCACACCCGACGCGCTCATTACCAGTCTGTCACCGGATGAGCGCCAGATTGTGGAAATTCTCAAGGCGCTGAGTTATGACCCGCGCCTGATCATCCTTGATGAAGCTACCGCCAGCCTGGACAGCCAGCAGGTAAACCGCCTGTTTGAACTGATCGGCGACTGGAAAACCGGCGGTATGGCGATTGTGTTTGTCTCGCATCGCATGGAAGAAATTTTCCGTATCGCTGATAAAGCCTCTGTCTTACGGAACGGGCGCACCGTCGGCGAACGGACGATCAGCGAGACCAACGAACGGGAACTGGTTGACCTGATGATCGAAGGGGCGAACGCGCTCTTACGCGAACGCGCCGCTGTTGTCCCGGTAGATGCACCGATACGCCTGGATGTGCAGGAACTCAGAACAGCGGTGTTGCGCGGCGTCAGCCTGCAAGTGCGCGACGGCGAACTGCTCGGTCTGGGTGGCTTGCAGGGGCAGGGGCAGAGCGACCTGCTCATGGCGCTGTTCGGCGCGATCCGCTATAGCGGGCAGATCGTGCTGTCGGGAATGCCCCGCCAGTTCAAACATCCCAAGCAGGCGATGCGCTCGGATGTCGCGCTCGTGCCGGGGGATCGCGGCACAGAAGGCTTGCTCGCCATTCGTTCGATCCTCGAAAACCTGATTCTGCCATCGTGGGATCGCTACGGTGTACCGCTGAAGATGCAGAAAGCCCGTGCCGACGGTACGCAGATCGCGGCGGAACTCAAAATGGTGATGGCGTCACTGCATGCACCCGTGAGCAGTCTCAGCGGGGGCAACGCACAGAAAGTCGTGATCGGGAAATGGCTGCTGCGTTCGCCCAAACTGCTGTTACTGAATGATCCGACCAAAGGCATTGATGTCGGCGCGAAAGCCGAATTTTATCACCTGCTGACGCAGCTTCGAGACGCAGGGACGGCGATCCTGTTTTACAGCAGCGACGACGATGAACTGCTTGGCTTGTGTGATCGGGTGCTGGTGCTGCATGACGGCGAAGTCAGCGCCGAACTGACAGGCAATACGCTCATGCGGGAAAATCTGGTCGCTGCCAGCATGGGGGCGGCATCGTGAACGGCAGACTCTCACGGACATTCAGCCGCAACCCGTTCGTCTTCTCACTGATCCTGTTCCTGGTTCTGGTCGTGATCAACCGTGCCCTGCAGGACAATATGTTCGAGTTGGGTCCGCTCAACGGCAACCTGCGCGTCTTCATCCCGGCGATCTTCCTCGCCGTTGGGCAGACGTTCGTGATCATCGCGGGCGGCGTGGATTTATCCGTCGGCGCGATGGTCTCGATGACGAGCGCGATTCTGGCGACGCAAATTCCGCAGGAGGCGACAGCCGATGTGTTCCTTCGCGCCCTGCTGCTGGCGTTTGGCGCGGGGGCGCTTGCGGGAACACTCAACGGCTTTGGCGTAACGGTGCTGCGCTTGCAGCCGATTGTCACGACGTATGCGACCAGCTTCATCTTCGCCGGGATCGCGCTGGCAATCCTGCCGGAACCGGGCGGACGACTGCCCCGCGACATCACGAGTTTCTGGCGCAATCCGTTGCAGGTGACAACGGAGATCGGTATTCCCATCGGCTTGATCGTGATCACGCTGCTGGTTCTGTTCTGGATTATCATCGCCAACACCCGCTACAAACAGTTTTTGTTTGCGACGGGCGGCAAGGCGGAAGCGGCATACACGACGGGCATTCGCGTCAACCGCGTCAAATTTACGACCTATCTATTCTCAGCGCTGTTTGCGACGCTGGCGGGCATGGCGATTGTCTTTGGCACCGGTACGGGCAATCCCCGTGCCGGCGAACAGATGACGCTGCTCAGTGTGGTTGCCGTTGTGATTGGTGGTACGCGGCTGTCCGGCGGGCAGGGCAATATCATCGGCTCGATCATCGGGGCGCTGATCCTCGGCATCATCGGCAATGTACTCTCGTTTGCGAATCTTGATTCATGGGTGCGCCCGCTTATAGACGCGCTGATCATCATTATCGCGCTGGCAATTCCCGGCTTGATCAGCCTGGGAAGAAGGATGTGGAAACCATGAGCGCTTCGACCATTCCGACCAGCACGAACGGACGGTTGAGCGCGGTGCGCCGTCTGCCGCCGCCGCTTGCCGCGCTGCTGCTGGCAATTGCGCTGTTTTTGATCGGCGGCATTCTTGCGCCGGGATTCGCCAACAGCACGCAGGCGATCAATATCATCCGTCTGGCGGCATTTCTCGGCATTATCGCCGCCGGGCAAACGCTGGTCATCATCAGCGGCGGCGAAGGCATAGATCTGTCCGCTGGTGCGGTGGTGACATTAGGCGCGATTCTGACGTATCGTGTGACCGATGGCAGCGATGCGATGATTTTGCCCGCGCTCCTGTTCGTGCTGATGGTTGGCGCGGGCATTGGCTTGGTCAACGGCGTGGGTATTTCGCTATTAAAAATGCCACCGCTGGTGATGACGCTCGGTATGGCGGGTGTGGTGACGGGGTTGATTTATTTCGTCACACGCGGCGAACTGATCGGCGATACGCCGCCAGCGATGGGACGGCTGCTCTCGCAGGCATTGATCGGACCTGTGCCAGGCGTGATCGTGCTGTGGCTGATCTTCGGCGTGGGGATGTGGCTGCTGCTCGAAAGGACGACATTCGGCAAGCACCTGTTCGCTATCGGCATTAACCGCACGGCGGCGCGGCTGAGCGGCGTTCGCGTGACGCGGACGGTGACGCTGACGTATGTTTTAAGCGGCGCATTGGCAGCGTTCGGCGGGTTTGTACTGCTTGGCTTCACGCAAACGGTGTTCCTGAATTTAGGTCAGCCGTTCCTATTCCCTTCGATAGCGGCGGTGGTGGTCGGCGGAACAGTGCTGGCAGGCGGCAAGGGCAGCTACTGGGGGACGATGGCGGGGGCGCTCGTCTTACAGGTGATCGACTCGCTGTTGGGAGCATTGCAGGTGGAAGAAGCGTATCAGTTGATGATCCTCGGCGGGATATTGCTGCTGCTGCTGACGATGTACGGCAGGCAAAGGAGCGTTAGGCAGTAAGGTTTGCTGATAAACAGCAGAGAAACAGCAAGAATGACGGGAGTATTAGTGGATGAAATTTGGTACGATTCAAACGTATTTTGCTACTGCCAGCCTAAGTTGTGATTCATGCTTGAAAATATCGTCCAGCGATGTGAGATCAAACCTTGTTTCAACATCGTTTTGATCAAATATTCCCAAGCGCAGCCGGGTATCAGTGAAATATAGTCGAGCTACTTTGTTTCGGTTGTTATCGTCAATTATTATTGCACAGTATGTTTCTCCATCACGCATGAAAATACGTTTTGTATCTATGATTTGACGTAGGATCAGCTTGATGGAAATATAGGCTTCCATTTCATTTTCACTTGTCTTGGCTAAACTTGCTTGTCTTTCAGACACCAGTTCCGGGTTCGGTCGGCTCACACGATTAGCCAAGTCATCCGACGGGCTTAAAGAGTCCAATTTGCTCTTTGCCTGATTAACAATGAATTCGTTCATCGCTTCCTTAACGAGGGGACGTAGCTGGTCAGTTCTATTTGCAGTCCAATTTCCACCACTGGCATACTTGATGCTTTCCATAATTCGTATAATCAATTCATGAGAAGGCGATTCGAACTCACGTTGGAGATAATTTTGTACTCGAAGGCTAAGACGTTGTCTGGCAATCTCAGCTTTGGCTGCTTCTAAAATAGACTTGGTGTCAAAGTTATTCTTTGTATATTGTAGAAGCTGCTGGCGCTTCTCAAAAGAAGCATTTTTGAGTTCAATTTCAAAGTATGGCTTCTCATCCAAAACGTTACGTTTATTGAAGTCGGAATAGAAAAGATACTGATTCCCATCGGTAATAATTGCTATCCTTGCGTGTTGGAATTCGTCTTTTTGTCTTGTTGCTCCGAAATAACTGCTTAGCTGTCCCCGGTGTTCAGGCAATAGATTGCCAAGTGCCTTACACTCGATGATCATAAGTGGCTGATCGTCACGAAAGATTGCATAGTCAACCTTTTCCGCTTTTTGCTTTTCCCAACCTGCATCATATTCTCCGCGCACTTCTGTAACTGAAAAACCGAGACAAGTCTCAAATAGTCTTCGCACAAGCCATTCTCGTGTGTTGTTTTCATTCAGAGACGGCGAAACAGGGTCTTGGCTCTTAATCAAGTTAACTATTGCTTCAAATTGTTGTTCAAATTCCATTTCAACCACCCTATAAATTGCGTCACTTCAAAATAGTATTATACGATGAAACATGAAATGTTTCATTTGGATTTCTTAATTCTTCATCTTCAGCGTCAAGTTCCGCAAGGACTTCCCGAATTGGGCGACCCTCGCCGCGTATTGCCTGTAGCAAGCCTCTTTTGAACGACTCGGCAACTTCCAGGTCGCTGTTCTCGAAAAAGAACGGTGTATCGTTATCATATTCATCGTGTGTGTGCAAATCGTCGGCGATGAGGCGGCGCAGATATGCGGTGACATCGCTCCAGCCGCGCCGTTTGGCGATCTCACGCAATGTTTGTAATGCCTCGGCGTCGAACTCAATTGTGATGATGTTTTCTGCCTGTGCCTGCATGGGGATTCTCCAATTTTACCTGATACAACGATAACACAATTTTTGCCAACCCCTCGCTATCCGTGTTATCATCAAATATGCGGATATTTAGACATTTGGATAAACACGCGCACCATCTTTGAACTTATTTTCCTGCAAGGAGACGCTGAATGCACAAAATAACCATGCTTGGCACGGGCTTGATCGGCATGTTCTACACCATGACGCTGCACGGCTTACGCAGCCGCGATCAGGTCGCCGTCGTCTATTCGCGCTCGGATGAACGCGCCGCCAAATTCGCCGCCGACTGGAACATCCCCAAATGGACTTCCGATATGGACGCGGCGATTAACGACCCGGAAACGGATGTCGTCGTCGTCGGCTTGCCGAATAATTTACATGAACGCGCCATTATCGCCGCGGCAAAGGCGGGCAAGGCGGTGTTATGTACCAAGCCGCTGGCGCGAAATGCCGATGAAGCGCTGCGAACTTTACGCGCCGTTGAAGGAGCAGGCGTCTTTCACGGCTATCTGGAAGATTTGGTTTACACGCCGAAAACGCTCAAGGCGATCCGTTCGGTGCAGAACGGCGCGTTGGGGAAGGTGCTATGGGCGCGTTCACGTGAGACGCATCCCGGTCCGCACAGCGACTGGTTCTGGGACAAGGAACAAAGCGGCGGCGGCGCGATCATTGACATG
>Ga0224722_1001644_pt1 | contig 12272 bp, 8 predicted proteins | sample Balambano_FR1_Me_FD_161646 | JGI IMG/M metagenome (GOLD analysis project Ga0224722, IMG submission 161646) | Freshwater sediment microbial communities from Lake Towuti, South Sulawesi, Indonesia - Balambano_FR1_MetaG | ecosystem: Environmental > Aquatic > Freshwater > Lake > Sediment | place...
CAAGACGATCGTCCTAAGCAATATCTCGATAAAAATGTACGAGTCTTTAAGGATTTACGCTATCCATCACGATATCAGAAGAATCAGTTTGATTTTTATGCGCCAAATCACCCTTTACAGCATAAACCTTTAATTGTTTGGGTTCATGGTGGTGGTTTTATTGGTGGGGATAAATTCGAAGTTAAGGAATACGCAACTCGTTTAGCATATGAGGGTTATTATGTGATGGTACTGAATTATGATTTAGTTCCTTCTGCTAAATATCCAGAGCCTGTGATTCAAGTCTCGGAGGCAATCAGATATATCAATACAAGCTTTGCAAATACACATCACTTGAATAGCTCTAATCTATTTATTGCAGGTGATTCGGCTGGCGCTCAGATTGCATTACAGTTTTTACTTGTACAGCATAACTCTCACTATGCTGCATTACTCAAAATACCTGCTGTTTTAGAACCACAACAGATTCGTGGATCACTGTTGTATTGTGGACCTTATGATTTAAAAGATATGGCGCAGCAAGCAAATTCATCGATTACACGATTTGTATTCAAGCGTGTAGGGTGGGCTTATTTACAGGATAAAAATTGGTTGGTTAATCCAAATGATAGGGGGCTAACGGCTTCTGATTATTTGACTGCAAACTTACCCGCAATCTATTTGACCGATGGAAATACAGCATCTTTTGAACAGCAAGCTCGGCAACTTGCTATAGAACTTAAAAAGCGTTCAGTTCCGACGACGACCAGATTTTTTGATCAGGCAACTTATCCTACAGGTCATGAATATCAATTTTTACTAAAAACTGTACCTGCTCAGCTCACCTTCAAAGATACATTGCATTTCTTAGAGAAAAATCGAATTAGGTAAGTTGTTTTGATTTATAGAAGTACTCATAAGTATTTCTAAGACTTTTTATTCAGTTTACGTTCTTTAAGAATTAAATTTTTCCTATTTGAGGAATGTAGAAGAATCTTTAAATGATGGTTAGGTCTAAATATCAAATAGAATAAGAGTCTTTAGATAGTGAAATTAATATTTGAATTTTACTTTAAAATAGAGGGTTTTTAGTGTGTTTAATGTTTTTAAGTTTATAATTTAAACTAATTTTTATTGTTTTGTGTGTGGTTTGTTATTCATAAATCTAGTAATGTTTGGCTTTATTAGGTAGAGGAGAATCGGTTCTCTTCTTTTGTATTTTTAGTTTCTAATATTGAAATGATGACGTAAATGAATAAATTAGATTTGATATTAAAAAGCAGCATTGCTTTGGTTATCTGTTTGGTATTACAAGCATGTGCGACAACACCACAGTCAAGACAAATGAATGCCTTCGCAAAGAACATATTTGAACCTGTGAAACAGGAAGAGAAGCTATATCCTGTAGTCTTAAGTATTGGTTTTAATACAGGTATAAATTTTCCAACATTGTTAGTCGAAAGTCTTTCAGAAAAAACAATGATTAAGAAAAATAATAAAATTTATAAAATTAATGTGATAAATACTGAAGTATCACGTTCTACTCTGATTTATAGCGGAAAATTACCTGCGGGTGAATATCGTATTGTCGAGCTGAATAGTTTTATGCCTAGTGCAAATCCTATGCTCACGGGGACTACAAAATTTATTAGTTTAGCTGATGATTCAATGGGTACTTTTAAGGTGGTTGAGGATACAACAACTGATCTTGGTCGTATGCTATTAACTCATGCAAACGATGCTTATATTTTTTCAAGGTCTGAAAACTATGCATCCAACAAAAATTTAATAAATAAATTTGGAGATAAATATCTTCAGGCAATTTATAGAGATAAGGTTTTAACAGGCTGGACTCAACCAATTGCAGAGATTGAAAAGAAATTTGGTAATGAAAATAAATTATTACCATTCGGGATGCAGTGTTTTAAGGAAACACAAGAGAATAGGGTGGTTGCAGCAAGTAAAATTGGCTCGGTTTTTTCTTTTTCCCTCATTGATGACATCAAAGATAGAAAAGAAAAAGCCAAAATACTTCATAGTCAAGAAGGCCTAGCTTTTGATTGTGTAACAATAAAAGAAAATAGTAGTTTTGATTTTTTAGCTTATGGTGAGATGAATAATTTCTATAAGCATCAAAAAGGGAGTGATGTGCTGAGTCCCGTTGATACGGGTAATTTGCCTATAGGAATCATTGCTTATGTTGTTGGTAACGATCAACAAGGTTGGTATTTAGCACATATTGTGGGAACTGATCTAACCATTTATCGGAGTGATCGTTTAGAAAAGGGGGATTGGAAGCCAGTTTTAACAAAAAAAATATTTAATGCTTGGTTAGGGCTAAATGGTTTTTGGATGTGGGAGAATGAGCGTGGCTTTGATTATGCTGATATGTATGGAAATATTAATCGCTATGACTATGCGACCAAAGCATGGAGCCAAAATAAGGTACCCGATAACGCCAATATCACACAGCTGTTTGTTAACCCAGACCAGTCCTTTAGTTTGATTACTTCGAAAGGAGGTTTTGCGGGTGTGTTTGCGAAACAATTTAATTCAAAAGATCATGGTGCAACTTGGCAAAAAATTGATAGCCCATTTAATGTCAATATTTGGCCTGCGCAAGTTTCAAAGCAAGGCGATATGTATATTGCATCTGGGCCATTCAGTTGGGGGGAGTTGGCTGTTAAAGAGCAGGGGTCATCAACTTGGGAAAAACGTAAAATAATACCGCAGAGTTATATCACTGTACTTGCATCAGGCGCACTTTTGAATACTTATTTCTCACCTAGCTATGCTGTAGTTAAAATATCTAAAGATAAAGGCAAGACATGGCAGGGAATTTATAGTACTTATAATAAGAAATTAGATGAGCTAGAGAGGCAACGGAATGCTTCCGATAAAAAATAAGTTGATGATTTGACTAAATGTGAAAAACCGCCGTAAAAGCGGTTTTTCTTTTTTACATCTGGTTACCAACTCAAAGCTCCGCCCGTTTGGTAATCCGTAACGCGCGTTTCAAAAAAGTTCTTCTCTTTACGTAAATCCATCATCTCAGACATCCACGCAAAAGGATTGGTTACTCCAGCAAATTGCTCAGGTAAACCAAGTTGAGATAAACGACGGTTACAGATGAACTTCAAATACTCTTCCATCATTGCCGCATTCATACCCAATACACCACGTGGCATCGTGTCACGCGCATATTCGATTTCAAGCATTGTGCCTTCAAGAATCATCTGAATTACTTCTTGTTGGAACTCAGCCGTCCATAAGTGTGGGTTTTCAATCTTGATTTGGTTGATCATGTCGATACCAAAGTTCAAGTGCATTGATTCATCACGCAAGATGTATTGGAATTGCTCAGCAACACCATTCATCTTATTACGGCGACCCATACTCAAGATTTGAGTGAAGCCACAATAGAAGAAGATCCCTTCAAGTACACAGTAGAATGCGATCAAGTTACGAAGTAAGCGTTGGTCGTTTTCAGGTGTACCTGTATGGAAATTAGGATCAGTTAATGATTGTGTATATTTCAAACCCCACGATGCTTTACGTGCAACACTTGGAATTTCACGGTACATATTGAAGACTTCGCCTTCATCCATACCTAGAGATTCGATACAGTATTGGTAAGCATGTGTATGAATTGCTTCTTCAAATGCTTGACGCAAGATGTATTGGCGACATTCAGGGTTGGTAATGTGACGATAGATTGCCAAAACCAAATTATTTGCAACCAGTGAATCTGCGGTAGAGAAGAAACCTAAAGAACGCATCACAATCGTACGCTCATCTTCAGTTAAGCCATTTTCAGACTTCCAAAGTGCGATATCGAGGTTCATGTTGACTTCTTGCGGCATCCAGTGGTTTGCACACCCGTCAAGATACTTTTGCCAAGCCCACTCGTATTTAAACGGAACAAGTTGGTTTAAGTCTGCGCGACAGTTGATCATGGCTTTATCATCAACTTGTACACGCTGAGCACCCATTTCAAGCTCTTCTAAGCCAGGTGCAACATCTAAATGTTCTAAGGCTGCAGATGCTCGAGCCAACGAATCGGTTGGATCTGTTGATCGGCTGGCACTGGTTCTAGTGGGTTGTGCAACTGCCACGCTCTCCGATGATGGCTCTGTAGGAGATACCACCTGCGTATTAACCGTTTTTTGCGAGTCGAGGGACGCAGACTTGTGTTCAGGTGTAGTCGGTTTTTGCGTATCATCTTCAAAATCGTCCCAGCTAAGGATAGACATATTTAATCTCACTATAATCTTAATTTATTTACATTGCAGTTTTAAAAAATGAAAATGGCGCAAAGAAAACATAGCAAAACAATACTGGCTACAATCAATCCCATAATCGCTATACGTTTGAGATTGATGGGCGTGGGGAGTGAGTTTGGCGTTAATAATCTGCCTGTTTCATCGTAAATGGCAATCGCTCTTGCCCCACTATTTAAGCCTAACTCTTGTAATGCTCGTATTTCTACTTGTGTTAAACCAAATTCGACTCGCTCCATTGCTTGAATAAACATAATCGGAGCTAAATATTTAAAACCGCCACCACCACGTTTGAGTAACTGCATTAATGCAGTTTCAGCGATACTAAAATCACCCAATAACGAACGTGGATGTGAAAATTGCGCACATTCAGTTAGATATTCTGTAGAAGATGGATAGTGAAGTACCATCCGATCGACATAGATCTGTACTAAAACAGCAGGAGCATTGGCATATCGTTCTAAATCAGGTTGAAGCATAGTTCTATTCCCTAATAAAGCACTTTATTCGTCTTGCTTACGCTGTTGTTTACGAATGGCTAAAAATGCATAGACCATTGGTACATAAAAGAAAATAAAAGCAAAGATGAGAACTGCAAGTCCTAACATATAGTTATGGTTGATATTGAACATCATCTTTGCCTCTACATTTTAAATCTTGAATAAGCCCTACTTTATTTGAGAAGGGCTATCCTAAGATCTAATTACTGACAAGCTTCGCAGTCTGGATTGTCAATTGAACACGCCATTGGTACTGGAGCAGCAGTAGTGAAACCATCTTCTTCAACTTGAACTGTTGGTTTCTTTTCTTCAACGACAGGAGCTGCAACCACAGGTGTTTCAACAGTCGCTGGTTTTACTGCATTAAGCGCACCCGTATTGATTGTTGATTTCTCAGCAGAGGTTGCACCTAAAGCTCGGAGGTAATACGTGGTTTTAAGACCGCGTAACCATGCCATCTTATAGGTGATGTCAAGTTTCTTACCATTTGCACCAGCGATATAAAGGTTAAGAGACTGTGCTTGATCGATCCATTTTTGACGACGAGACGCAGCATCAACGATCCAGCGTGTATCCACTTCAAACGCAGTTGCAAAGATTGCTTTTAATTCTTCAGGAATACGTGCAATTTTTTGTACCGAACCTTCAAAGTGTTTCAGGTCATTGACCATTACGGTATCCCACAGACCACGTTCTTTTAATGCACGAACAAGGTAAGGGTTGATGACCGTAAATTCACCAGAAAGGTTAGATTTCACATATAAGTTTTGGAATGTTGGCTCAATTGATTGAGACACGCCACAAATATTTGAAATGGTTGCAGTTGGTGCAATTGCCATCACATTTGAGTTCCGCATACCATCTTTTTGAACTTTGTTACGTAAAGTATCCCAGTCCAAACGTTGAGTACGGTCAACTTCAAACATACGCTCTGGACGTGATTTTGCAACGATTTCTAAAGAGTCGATTGGCAAGATCCCTTGATCCCACAATGAACCTTTGAATGTTGAATACGCACCACGTTCGATTGCTAAGTCACTAGACGTTTCGATTGCATAGTAACTGATGACTTCCATTGATTCGTCAGCGAAATCTACTGCTGCATCTGAACCGTAAGCAATGCCCATTTCATAAAGCGCATCTTGGAAGCCCATGATTCCCATGCCCACAGGGCGATGTTTCATGTTTGAGTTCTTCGCTTGTGGTACTGCATAGTAGTTAATGTCGATCACGTTATCGAGCATACGTACCGCAGTCTTAATCGTGCGAGCAAGTTTCTCACGATCTAACACACCACCTTGAACATGTTGTACAAGGTTGATCGAACCTAAGTTACATACCGCGATTTCGTCTTGGTTTGTATTTAAGGTAATTTCTGTACACAAGTTAGATGAATGAACCACGCCAACATGTTGTTGTGGTGAACGTAAGTTACATACGTCTTTGAATGTGATCCACGGATGACCTGTTTCGAACAACATCGAAAGCATTTTGCGCCATAAATCTTTTGCACGAATTTTCTTGTGCAACATGTTTTGGTCTTTTGCGATTGCTTCGTAGTGTGCATAACGCTCAGCAAATTCAGCACCTGTTAGATCATGCAAATCTGGTGTTTCAGAAGGTGTGAATAGTGTCCATTCAGCATCTTCAAATACACGTTGCATAAATAAATCAGGAACCCAGTTCGCTGTGTTCATATCGTGGGTACGGCGACGATCATCACCTGTGTTCTTACGTAGCTCTAGGAATTCTTCAACATCCAAGTGCCAAGTTTCTAGGTATGCACAAACAGCGCCTTTACGTTTACCACCTTGGTTGACTGCAACGGCTGTATCATTCGCAACTTTAAGGAATGGAACAACACCTTGAGACTTACCATTCGTACCCTTGATATAAGAGTTCAAGGCACGTACAGGTGTCCAGTCATTACCTAAACCGCCTGCCCATTTTGATAACATTGCGTTGTCACGCATTGCACCATAAATATCATACAGATCATCACCAATCGTGGTGAGGTAACAGCTTGATAATTGTGGACGTAATGTACCTGAGTTAAACAGGGTAGGCGTAGACGCCATATAGTCGAAGCTAGAAAGTAAGTTATAAAACTCAATCGCACGTTCTTCTTTGTTTTCTTCATTCAGTGCGAGACCCATTGATACACGCATGAAGAACAATTGTGGTAATTCGAAACGTACGCCATTTGAATGAATGAAGTAACGGTCAAATAACGTCTGTAGACCTAAATAAGTAAATTGGTTTGAGCGTTCTGGTTGAATTGCTGCTGCCAATTTAGCAAGGTCAAAATTAAGAAGATCCGCTGAAAGTAGATCAAGCTCAATCCCTTTCTTTAAGAAAGTTTCTAAAGCATCATTTTCTAATGTATCTGTTGAGAGACCTAGGAATTCTAAGCCAGTGCTCACCAATTCATTAGATAATAAACGTGCTGTGACATAAGTATAGTTCGGCTCTTGTTCGATACGAGTACGCGTTGCCATCATCATGGTGGTCGCGATATCGCTTTCTTTTACGCCGTTATATAAATTTTTAACAGTTTCATCAACGATTGCTTGAACATCAATCCCTTCCAAACCTTCACTTGCAACTTCAATTGTTGTTGTAAGCGCACCGAGGTCCAAAGGTTGGAGCTGACCTTTAGCATCAGTGATCTGAAGCGTAGGGTGGTGGTTTGCACCAGTTTGCTGACGAGCGGTTGCACGTTGATCGCGATAAATCACATAGGCACGGGCAACTTTTTGTTCGCCTGTACGCATAAGAGCCAATTCGACTTGGTCTTGGATTTCTTCGATATGAATCGTGCCGCCCGATGGCAAACGACGGTTAAACGTATTGAGTACCATCTCAGTGAGTTGAGTGATACGGTCATGGATGCGACTAGAGTCAGCACCTTGTTGACCTTCAACAGCTAAAAAGGCTTTCCCAATCGCAACAGAAATCTTCTCGGCATTAAATGACGCAATCTCACCAGTGCGCTTAATAACCTGAATTTGACCAGGAGTAGAAGTGATGATGCTCATGTCAGCATAGCTCCATTATCATCTATTTTTATGTTCATAGACCGTTTGAATCGAGCACAAATATGCCACGATGTTTGAGGGATAAACACAATACTTAGTGGTTAAAGTTTATTTTCAACACAAGATACGGGATTTTTTACAGCAGATCAATCCTTGACATTTTGATAAGTTTTTTTTCATGTCTTAACTGCTGAATTCACAGGCACATAGCATAACAAAGCCATTAAAAAAGGCTTATAGATAACTCTGTGGATAAGTCAAAAAACAAACACTTAAATTATTTGGGGTGAAGAAAGAAACAAATTGTTTAACATTGGCACAAAATTTATACTAAAAATTCATCCTGTCGGAAAATGCAGATAAAATTAAAAAATATATTAAAATTCATAATTTTAATAAAAGTATAACAAAAGTGCTTAGGCGTGTATCAGTTTGGTGAACGCCTACTTGTTTACAATGTAAACGTGTGTATATTGCAAAACATAAACCAATGTATCTGTCCGATTTTATACACAGATTCACTCAGATTTTAGGGGCAAACAAATGAGCCAAGAAGAAAAGTTACCGAAGATTTTGATCGTTGAAGATGACGAACGCCTAGCACGTTTAACACAAGAGTATTTGATTCGTAACGGTTTGGAAGTTGGGGTCGAAACGGATGGTAATCGTGCGATTCGCCGTATTATCAGTGAGCAACCCGATTTAGTGGTGCTTGATGTGATGTTACCAGGCGCAGATGGCTTGACCGTTTGTCGAGAAGTTCGTCCACATTATCATCAACCAATTTTGATGTTAACAGCACGTACCGAAGATATGGATCAGGTGCTTGGCTTGGAAATGGGCGCAGATGACTACGTGGCGAAGCCTGTTCAGCCGCGTGTGTTATTGGCTCGTATCCGTGCTTTATTACGTCGTACAGATAAAACGGTTGAAGATGAAGTTGCTCAACGTATTGAGTTTGACGATCTTGTGATTGATAACGGCGGTCGTTCAGTAACACTTAATGGTGAGTTGGTTGATTTCACCAGTGCGGAATATGATTTGTTGTGGCTGTTAGCTTCAAACGCAGGGCGTATCTTATCTCGTGAAGACATTTTTGAGCGTTTACGTGGTATTGAGTACGACGGTCAAGATCGTTCGATTGACGTGCGTATTTCACGTATTCGTCCAAAAATCGGTGATGATCCAGAAAATCCAAAACGTATCAAAACTGTGCGTAGTAAAGGTTATTTATTCGTTAAAGAAACCAACGGATTATAATTTGCCGCTTGCTTAAAATTAGCTTGGAATTATTTTTTGTATGGTGAGTCGAGTACTAAGAAACAGCATTTTCTTGCGAATTTATGCTGGGTTAGTGGTTTTAGTTGTTGTGGTTGCCGCATTTTGTTATTTGCTGGTGCAAGTCATCAACTACCAACGTGCGCAAGAATATCGTGAATCCCTTACTGATGGTATTTCATATGTCATTAGTGAGGGGGTATCTCGACAGCCTCAAAAACAACAAAAGTTAGATTGGATTTCTGATGCTTCTGATTTGTTAGAACTTCCAATCTACTATGTGGATGCAGAACGTGTAGAGCTTTCTCGTACAGAAAAAAAACGGATTGCTGAGCAAAAGTCAGTAGTTCGTTATGATGCAAATAATGGTGTGGGCTATATTATTATTGGTTTGAAAGATGATGCGAAACATTATCTTTATATCAAGGTAGATAAGCTTGGTGAACGCCAAATGAAGGCGTTACCTATTTTTGTATTGGACTATTTGATTTTTTATCCTGGTCAAGAGCGTGAATATCTAGAACGAATTAAAAAGCATTTTTATTATCCAATTACCATTGCCAGTATTAAAGATATTAATCTAGATTCAGAGCAGATCGGTCGTTTACGTCAAGACCAAAGTATTCTGTTATATAAAGACAGTGCAACCGTACGTGGTACAACGATTTCGATTGTTTCTCCGATGCCCAATCATCCTACACAAGTCCTGATTTTAGGGCCTGTTCCAATGTTTAATTGGATGCCTTTTCAGCTTGCAGCAGGGATTACACTATTCAGTTTATTCTTATTGAGTTTGGGTGTTTATGGCTTAATTTTGCCATTGGAACGTAAAATTCGTCAGGTACGTTATGCCTTGAATAAGATGAAGTCTGGTGATTTGTCATTACGTGTACCGATTGAAGGTACGGATGAAATGGCAAACTTGGCATCCAGTTATAACAATATGTCTGATCATATCCAGCGTCTGATCGAAGCACAGCGTGAATTAATGCGTGCGGTTTCGCATGAGCTGAGAACGCCAGTTGCACGTATTCGTTTTGGCATGGAAATGTTGGCTGAAGAAGATGACTATAGTTATCGTATTCAGCAAGTCGATATGATTGATAAAGATATTGAAGCACTCAATACTTTGATTGATGAAATCATGACTTATGCCAAGCTAGAGCAGGGTACACCATCTTTAGATTTTGAAGATGTGGTATTGGTTGAGGTGCTGGATCAAGTTGCAATGGAAACAGAAGCACTGAAGACGCAAAAAGAAATCGAATTAATTGCTCCACCATTGGCGCTATGTGTAGATGCGGAGCGTCGTTATTTGCATCGTGTGGTACAGAATTTGGTTGGAAATGCAGTTCGTTATTGCGATCATAAAGTTCGGATTAGTGGTGGTGTTCGTGCCGATGGTAAGGCATATGTCTGTGTTGAAGATGATGGCCCAGGTATTCCAGAACAAGAGCGTGCGCGTATTTTTGAAGCCTTTGCGCGTTTAGATGATAGTCGTACACGTGCATCTGGTGGATATGGTTTGGGTTTATCAATCGTGAGTCGTATTGCTTATTGGTTTGGTGGTGAGATTCAAGTGGATCAAAGTCCAAATTTAGGTGGCGCACGTTTTACCATGACATGGCCTGCAAAGCGCTATAAACAAAATGTAAAAAAATAGTTTTAACTGATCGAATTTTGAGATAGGTATAAAAAAGCCAAAACTGAAATACTTTGGCTTTTTTGTATCTATCTTTCGATGGACAATTGAATAACAATAATTTATTCGTGGACAGAGGAATCAGGTTCAATCAACGGATGACCAGATTTCAAGTTGTTGAGCGCATCACTATTAAAATCAAGCAGTAAGGAATTATTTTTGACGTCTATCTTGTAACTTTTGATCAGTGCTTGATCTCCATTTAGGGTTTCAACTTTATAGCTATCGGCAATGTTTAAAATACTCTCAAGATTGGTTGTGGTTGCAGCGAAATCTTCTCTAAACACCTCGTAAATATCTCTTAAGTCGAAAATTGCATTCACAGCATCTGGATGTTTTTGAATATAACTTTCAATGTGTCGCATCAATAACTGTGAAAAAAAGAAATAATCTGAGTCATGTCTATATTCTAAATGCATATTTTTCTCCTTGTTTGCTTCTTTTAGAATACCGATCTATTTACCGAATAGTGTATAAAGTTAATTAAAGCATGTAGCTGAATTGCAACATATTATGTCGATATGACAACCTGATTTCGACCTTGTCGCTTGGCTTGGTATAAGGCATCATCTGCTTGCTTAAATAGATATTCAATTGATTGCTGATTTTCAGGTTTGCAGATATAGAGACCTACACTAATTTGGATATAAAAATAATCTTGATGTTCTAAAGCAATCGGTGTTTGGCTAATTTTCTCTCGAATTTTTTCCGCACGATGATAAGCCGTTACTGTATCGGTGTTGCTCATAAAAATAGCAAATTCTTCACCGCCTAAACGACCGAGCAAATCGTGAGGTTTGAGGAGGGCTTGAATCGTATGAACACAGCTTTGTAAGGCACGATCTCCGATTTGATGACCATAGTTATCATTTACTTGTTTGAAATGATCGATGTCTAGCATGATAAAAGCAGTGGTTTGTGCTGAATCTTTTGCTTGTTGTTGCAAGATTTGTATGGATTGAATGAGTTGACGTCTGGTTAGGCTGGATGTTAATTCGTCATGGGCAATAATATGTTGCAACTTTTGAATAAGCTTCGATCTCACCATATTGATGCTAGAGACTGTAAGTGGTGCGATGGTCATCATGATTAACCCAAGGCGAATCGAGATGGTGTTGTTTAAATATTGATCTGGATAAAGTAGTAAATATTTTTGAGAGACGTGGTAGATAATAAATGCACAACTCAGTGAGGTAATGATGGTCACGGAGAAATGACGATAACGTAACGCACACCAAATTAATGCGGCAATTGGATAAAGTAAGGAACCTGGCCCAGCATCATAATAACCAATGATAATCGAAAAAATAACGGCAAATAAGGGTAAGCTTTCTTGTACAGTTTGAGTTTTGATTTCTTTCAGTTGTTGTTTAAATTCAATTAGGTTCGGCATGCTAATGATTGCAGGTAAAAGCAATAGTGCATTTTGAATCTCTGCAGTAAACCAGTAGCTCAAGTCAGTCCAAAAAGAACCAAGTGTAAACTTGGTATTGAA